>Ga0209500_10000057_pt1 | contig 102810 bp, 112 predicted proteins | sample S_140212_EF_Meta_FD_187323 | JGI IMG/M metagenome (GOLD analysis project Ga0209500, IMG submission 187323) | Freshwater microbial communities from Lake Simoncouche, Canada to study carbon cycling - S_140212_EF_MetaG (SPAdes) (version 2) | ecosystem: Environmental > Aquatic > Freshwater > Lake...
GATGTACAAGGAACTGCTGTTGGATACTGGCGTGTATGAAACTGATGCGAAATCAGTATAGTCATTACTGTTGTTGGTCAATTCGCCAGCGGTGAATGTATAGAAACTCGTATTCAAGTGTTGTCCAATTGCGTCACCTCTGATGTAACCTTCAGCGGTTATATTGTTGCCAGACGAAATATCACCATCAGCGGATATATCGCCATCAGCGGTTATATTGTTGCCAGACGAAATATCACCATCTGCGGATATATCGCCATCTGCGGTTACATTGTTGCCAGACGAAATGTCGCCATCAGCGGATATATCGTTACCAGACGAAATGTCGCCATCAGCGGATATATCGTTACCAGACGAAATGTCGCCATCTGCACTGATATTTGATTCGGTTGTCATATCGCCAGTTGCGTTGATGTCGTATTTCCAATTATGGAGAATGTCAACGCCAAGATTTTCAGCTTTCACCACACCATTGATGATAAGTGGCTTTTGTTTGCTTACAGATCCTATTCCGAAACCCTCTTGACTTGTTGCTCCCATAATAATCTCCTTTTTGAAAAATAAATATTATGTAGTTTACATACAGCGTGAAAAAATTTAACGCTGTATGTAAAAGGTTTGACTAGCTTCTTACATTGATGCCATTTTTAACGACCATGTACATGAATGTGCGTTCATCATTGTCGCCAGTATGAAGTATGAATCCACCAAACCCGTTTTCAAAACCATCATCTTCGTTGTTTCCATTTGCATCGAGCTTTTCGATGTGTGCTGGATATTGATTGCGTCCATCACTATTGCCGTAATCGGATTGAATCACAAAAACGGAATAATGTTCTGGTCCGAGTGGCAATTCTGGAAATTTGACCAATGCTTGCCAGTTACCACTACCTATATTAACAGAAGTATCACAATTACCAGCAATGATGATATGTGGATCGTTAATGGTAATGTTCTTGATTGCTGGTCCAACCTTGCTGGCAGAACCATAACCTACGCCTGTTACGCTAGAAGCACCCATAATAGCCTCCTTGAAATTAAGGTGTAATTATCTAATAATATTTATCATTTGAATCGTAATTGTGATTGGAGCATGGAATAAATTTTGCGAAAACAGATATATACTTATATGACATATGAAGCAAGTCCAGAAACTAAATCTTTTCAACAACAAATTTTGTATGGAACCATACTTGGTGGATCATCTATTGTAAATCCAACACATGGTAGAAATTGTTATCTTGCAATGAGAGACAATAACCTTAATTGGCTTTCATATAAAATCAATGAATTGAAAGATTTTTTTAAGTTAGATAGCACTACTATCAAAAAAGATAAAAACACATATAGATGTTACTCTGTCGCATATCCTTGTTTCAATCAACTTTATCGATCCTTCTATAAAGATGGTAAAAAAACTGTAACTAGAGAAATTTTAGAGTCTTTGAATGATCTTGCTTGGATGGTTTGGTATGTTGATAGTGGTAGGAAAAGTAAAAGAAAAGTGTATCTTAGAACCCAAAAGTTCGGAGAAGAAGGTTCAAATATTATTGCAGAATATTTTAATTCTTTGGATTGCACATGCACAATAAAGAAACAAAAAGAAAGATTTGAAATAGTCTTTGACAATAAAGGCTCACAAGAATACCTCAAGACATTTTCGCATAGATTACCAAGCTTTATGGTAAATGATTAAGAAATTAAAATTTTCATGATTTGAATTTGATTCAATTGTTGAATTATCGTATGATTCAATTAGATATTACAACGACACATTATGGAATATGACCATGAGTACAAAGTGCAGTCTATATTATTGTGAAAATTTTCATCTTTATCGTGAATCATTTGATGAAAAATCAATTTATCTAAAAATCAATAATGAAAAAATAAAAATAAAAATTGAATTTTCATTGCAAGATTTTGCCAAAATATCTGCATGTTTCAATTTTGATTCTTTGAAAAAACAATCAGAAATTACTGATGAAGATATAAAAAATTATGTTGAAAATTCAATAAAATTAAGAGATACCGATGGAATTGGATCGCTTTTTGGTATTGGTGTATATGGATCAACTTTATTGCCAAAAGAAACCCAAATTGAGAACGGTATTAATTTCTTTGAAGAAAAAAGAAATTCAATAAAATTAATTCTAGAACAGATAGAAAACAAAAAAACATACGATATACCATTTGGTCTAGAAGATATTATTTGTGAGAATTCCAAAGTTGTGAAAATTTAGATCTCTCTTTTTCTGTAAACTTTTCTTTATATTCCCTGACGATATTCATGTGAATTTCTTTAATTTTGATGCATTGAGTGCATCTTTCTCCACAATAATTCCCATGTTTTGCACAAAAATTATTCATCTTCTTCTTCCTTAAAATAATCAAATATATCATTTACTAGTTGCATTAATTTATATATAATTATGTAAATTATGCAACACATCAACAACTCTTTTAAAAACATATAACTCCTTTATCTACATACTAATAATAAACTAAAATAAATTTTTTTCAAGGTAATTTATGATTAAAACAAGAGAAGATATTTGGATGCACCTCGATGAATTAAATTGGTCGAAAGTATTCATCATGTTTTCAGTTAAATACAAAAAAAAATTAAAAATTGTTGATATTGAAATTCAAAGCGTTATGCGTATTACTAAATGTGGGAAAAGTAATGTTGATTTGGAAGATGAAATCCGTAAGGAAAAACACTTCCTCACAGAACCAATCTATCAAGAATATGAATATTCAAATTGCAATTATAAAGTAGATGGAATGTTGACATGGAACAATGATTCAAAAAAGGTTTTTTTAAGTGGAAAAACGACAAAGAAATTAATTGAACAATTTAAAAAAGAAATATGAATATATATTCATAAAGGAGCATACGATGAAATCTTTAATTTTGGCTTTGGTTATTTTTTTAGGCTTTAGTGGTATTTCAGAGGCACAATTTATCGTTGTGTATCCACAAGTGAGACACTACAACAACTACAATTATAATAACTATGGATATAACTATAACTATAACAATTATAATTATGGTTATAGATATAACAACTATAATTACAACAATAATTGGAACAGATATGTAACGCCAAGTGGATATATGCCATTCAATAATCCATATTTTCAGATGGCAACACAAGGAATAGGTAGAGGCTGGTAGTCGAAATTACATTCCACAACCACCAGAATACTTTTCTTCATCTTCCTTGTCGTGTTTGAACGCATGGAAAATATCAGAAATGTAAGCACGGGATACAGATATCTTATACTCCATCCATTCTTCAAGTTGATCATCAGGAGTCAGCATTTGTAAGATCATACTCGCATCATCAATTATATCTTTCAAATTACGCATCAACATGTCATTACCATCATCGGAAACTTCGTTTCTTAAAGTAGGAGAAGGTATAGATGTCGATGATTCACACATGTCAAAATATTCACTCTCACTTATAATGCCAGCTAAGTAAAATTTATAATTTGGATTATTTTTGTCTATCATGATTATTTGTCCTTTTGATAATAACGAGTATTTTTATTGTTTCAATCATTTCTTTTTTATTTCAAACTTACGGACAGAACCTTTTTCCTTATCCTTAATTCCCATCTCATGTCCAGTTTGATAATCATCATTATTTCCAAATAACTTAAATTTTTTACCATTTAAAGCATCTGTATAGCCACTATAAAATGATTCTGATATAAATGTTGTCATCGCACAAGGCTTTGCATATAAGACATCATCAGTAGTCTTGCATAAACTGGTATTTTTAAATTGTTCTTTATCTTTCATAATTCTTGGAAATCCACTGTATTCACCTTCAAAATTCCTATGTCTGATTCTGCCGCATCCTGAAGTTACAAAAATAGCAACAACTAAAAACAACATAATCATTTTATTCATATTATCTCCTAGTCCATTAAAATTATATGATTATCATATATATGTATGGGAGAATATAAAATGAACGATGAGAAAAATTTTATAAATGTAAATCAACTGAAGCAAGAATTAGAATCATATAAAAAGTTTGCATTCTCCAATAATCTAATTGCATTGGCTCTATCTCTAACTATGGCTAATGCCACAGAAAAAATAGTAAATAGTATTAGCGAAAATTTATTGATGCCAATTATAAATTACTTTGTTGATAACACTGGAGAAAACTGGAGAAATCTTATTTTTGTGCCAACCACGGGTCTTGAATTCGAAGTTGGAGCAATGATGAATGGTTTTTTAAAGTTCATATTCACTAGCATTATTGTCTATATCTTTTATACAAAGGTTTTTAAAAAAAATGCAAATATTCCAATGGATGAATAAACACATAATACCAAGAAAATTTGAAAAAATAAGAATAGGTAATAACAAAGATGGAGGATATGTTCTTCCTAAAAAATGTGTTGATGAAAGTGATCTTTGTATTTCTTTTGGATTAGGAAATAATATTACTTATGAAAAAGATTTATTGAATAGAAATAAAAAAGTTATTGGACATGATATTATTGCAAAAGAACAATATGAATGGGCAAGAAAAATGAAACTTGATACCTATGAAAAATTTGCAAATATACCAGAAGTACAACAATCCAATAAAATAGTTCTAAAGATAGATGCTGAAGGTTCAGAATGGAATTTTTTCAAAACAATGGATATGCAACATTTTGGAGAAAAAATTTCTTGCTTTGCTTTTGAACTACATCTTCATATGAATCCTAAAAAAACACCATTATCAGTTATGGAAAAGATGTTCGATACGCATTATGTCGCTCATGTTCATGGGAATAATTATGGTGGTTGCAGGGAGCTAGTTCCAGTTGCTTTGGAAATTACACTTGCAAATAAGAAATATTTTGACAATCCACCAATTGATATTCAAAAATATCCTATTAAAAATTTAGACTATGTAAACAAACCAAATGGCATAGAATTAGATTTGCCTTGGCTGCAGAATATTAAGGTTTTGTGATTGACCTTTGCTTCGATATGACGCTAGTATAGGTATTTGTTGGCGAATAACCTGCCAATGTTTAGATACCCAATCTATGAATATTTTTTCAGCCCGAACAGGACCAACCTCACTTGTTGTTCCTGTTGTTTGCAATTCAAGCTCATGAGTGCATTCGTGAACAATTGTGCTGGCTATTTCAATTATAGCATCTAAAGTATCTCCGTGAGTTGCTAAATGCTTTTGAACATTTACACGAATTACATCTGATGGCTGTAATTGATTTACATCTATATCTGGAATGTATTTTTTGATAACTGCATTGGGAATTGTATTTAACTTTTGATTCATCATAATGTCAGAACCAAATTTCATTTTGATCTTGTTTATAACGGAAGACCCTACAATTTTTTTATTTTCTGCTGAACTATAAAGACCATAAGCACCTGCTTGCAATGACGCAATGGTGCTTATGTTTTTAAGTAACTTCTGACCCGTCAATCTATCGTAAAGCTGTACCAGTTGTACTGAATATTTGGCACTTTTATATGCAGAATCAATTTGGGTCTCATCGACATTTTCTGTGCCAATCGTAGAACCTTGCTCATAAAACCATTTTGAAAAATTCATAATACCTTCCATGAAAGTATCTATGATTCAAAATGTTAATTTGCTATTGAGGAATTTGAATTCCACCAGAAGATGCAACTACGATTCCACTGCCAAATTTGCTGTTGTATGCGTTTTTAATCTCATCGTCTGGCTCTCCATACGCAACAATGTGAGACTTATTTATAGTCATTTTTTGATCTTTGGCAAAAGGTGCATATGGCATCATACCAACGCCTTCTCTCGAAATAGCAAAAATCATCGGGTTCTTTAAAACAAAAGTATCATTGTCAGAAGATAAAGTTTGTGCAAGAACATCTTCACCAGTAGAAATTTTCAAATATTCAATTTTCATAATGTATCTCCTTAGAAAGATTTAACTTAAAAGAATATAACATTTATGTTTCTAATTGTAAATCATTTATTTTATTTGGTTTTTTCTAATTGTTGTCGTTGTCATGTTGTTTTTTGTTTTTTTTAGCATTGTAATTTTTCGTCATTGCTTTTGATCTGCATTCCTTGCACCTTCCGCAAAGACCATCTCTTCTCGTATTGTCGGGCGAGAATCTTGACAATTCTAGAATTTGACAGCAGGAAGAGCATTCTTTTTTACCGTCAGCTATATGAGGATTGTTTTTTTGCAAGTGTGGCTTCGGTCTACTTCCTGCTATATGACCTCCCTCACGCTCACATATGTAGCGACCATTTCTGGCTATATTCTTATCGTGCGTAAGTCGTAGCGGAGTATGTTCCTCGTTGCAGAAGGAGCAATGGACTTCCACAGTGTCTTGGGCAATGTGTTTGTGATAGTGCTTCTTGGCTTTCTTGCAGTTAAGCTCTTTGCGGAATGCAACCCAATCAAAATCACCTGTCTGTGAGCGAACAATATCAGACCAGTCACGCAGTTCTTTATCAGTCATTCCAAAAGTTTTTTCGGTGTAAACTTCGAAACTCCATCCTTGCGAGTCTGCAAACTCTTTACTGTCATTGATTTGATCGATGTTGGCTTGTTCACAAAGACGAGATTCTGGCTTAACCTCAATAGATTTATTATTGCCATCCGTGTATGTAACGAGACAATCCAAACATCGCCACCTTTCCCCTGCTTGATAGGATATTTGAGTTTGATAGGTTTTTACAGATGGGTCAGCATCTAACTCATAGCAGAGTCGCAGTTCGTATGACGATCCATAGAATACCAATCCGGCTTTTTTAGACTGGTGCCAACCTTGCCTCTTCTTGTTTTCAAACTTGTTTTCTGCATGAGCCTGAGAGGTAAGAAGGGAAAGTTTCTTTTTATGAGATAGACCTTTTTTCGTTTTGTAAAACTCTAATTTAGCCTCAGACATTTTTTTGCGAGTTTTTGCAGATCTTTTGATGCCTTTCAGCGACCTACTGATATTTTCTTTCCGGTCTTCTGAGAATTCTACATCTTTGTGGCGTTGCTTCATGCTGCAACTTCGACACAGATATCTTCCTTTGCTAATTATTGTAGTTCTGGCTTTTTCTTTAAGAACAGTTCTCTCACACCCACAGTCCGAACAGTGCATGTCAATGTAGTGTTTCATTCCTACAGAATTCCATTTGGTATCAAATTCTTCTAGTTGCATTTTTATCTCCTTAACTGTTAATGATACACGCATCATAACACATTAAATGGTTTCCCGCAACAACCTTTTTAAATAAATTCTTAAAGATGTGAGTGCAAAAAAAACCTAGCCATCCGAAGATGACTAGGTTTTTTTATTTGTTCATACTGCTTGTTTTAAGCAAATTTTATCATTATTAGATAATGAAATTCGCAATCGACATTCTTGCGTAGAATTTAGCACCCTCACGAAGCAATTTCTTCCCGTACCTTGTCAAAATACCTTTTCTGGGGCAAAAGCTCTCTGGATCGAGAACAACAGGTGTTTGAGTAAGAGGAACATAAGGGCAGTAGAAATATCCTGAGTCAAGATATGAATCGCCTTTATAGCCCATAAGGATTTGATTGCTTTGGAACAATGGATCTTTATATAGTCTCCAACGATTGTTCACAGTTCCGACATACTGGATGCCAAGGGAGCTAGTGAATGTTTCGCTAGGAGCAGGAGCGAAACCAGCGGTTGCGGTTTCGAAGATCGAAGCAACTTCGGGAGATGTAACGATGAAGTTAGCACCACCACGAAGGGTCTTACGATGAATAACTGAGGAAATTTCAACGATCTTCACATAGAGAGATTCGTATTTTTCCTTGATGGTATCACCTAAGGAGGTGTTGAAGTCCCAAGCGGTTACAGTACCAGCATTTTGACGGAGGTCGGTGAGGACTTCACGATCAATTTCAAGATTGATTTCTTGAGCAAGAACTGCGGTCAATTCGGCTTCAGCGTCCAAGTTGTGTTGCGAACGAAGATCTTGTTGAGCTTCATAAGACCATACAGCCTTCAACTTACGGGTCTTGGCGGTAATATCTTCAGATTCAACAACGAGGTTGATTTCTGGAAGGTCTTGATTACATTCAAGATTAGATTCGTAGCTCATCACTACGCTATTAGCACTAGGATCACCATCCCAAGTCAATGTTAATGCACCACTGGTCAAATCAATTGAGCCACCAGTTACAGCGGGTGAAGGTGAGCCAATTTCAGTTTTATTGAATGCACCACCAGCACTAAAATTGAATGTATATACTGCTGTAGCACCATCATAGATAGTACCAGTGATAGTACCAGCCAAAATTGGTCCTCGTTCAAGTGTGAAGTTGGAAGTGGTATCGCCACCTGCATCTACTAGTCTCTCGTTCTGAACGAACTGGTGAGAATAGAAGATATCAAGGTTTGCAGTACCATCAGCCTTCTGCATCAATGAATTTGCGTCATCACCGGGGAAGCCTCCATTATTATCTGCACCACGGGTAGCACCCTTATTGGATGAATAGCGGAAGCGGAGATAATAAACAAGACCAGTAGGTCCAAGCAAAGGCTGGACGGATACGATCTTATTAGCGATCAACTGTGGGTAAATCCTACGAACCAATGGTATGGAGATTCGTTTGAATTGTGCGATGTCAGCGGTGTCGGTAGACACTTCGTTGATAAGGCGTTGGTTTTCGAGAAGAACTGCTGTGGCTGCACGAGTATTACGGTCTTCGATTCCATTGAGGAGACCAGTTTTAGCCCAGCGTCCTTCTAACTCTTTAGCTTCATTTAAAAATCTAGCATTAGCGTTCATATTAAAATTTCCTTTTGTTAGAATTTAGCTTTTACTTTGGTTTTTTCACACCTGAAAGAACCAAGATTTGGTCTAGTTCACTGCTGTTGTTGTTGTCATAATTTTCCGCAATTACGACTTCTTGATCAACAACCTTATTACCTCTCCCCGTTACATTCTGTGCTTTTTCAACCCTTGCATTCTGTTCTGTAATTACTTCAGACTTTTTTCGACTTTCAACCGCCCTTGTTTGCTCTGTAATTAAATTTTTAGCATAGCGTACATTTTCATTAAGTTTGGTGTTTTCGGTAGAAAGCCTGATATTACGGGCTTCCATAATTCGAAGTTGACCTTTAAGTTCATCGGCTTGTTTGACTGCTTCTTCAACTTTTGCTGAAGAGACATTGTTCACTTCATCATCGGAAAGATAATTGCTGGTGAGGTCAACAATCTTATCGAGAACGACCTTATGTTCAGCCAAGCGAGGATCGGTTACGATGTCCTTGCGAGCTTGTTCATAGATTTCTTGACCCTTCACTTGAAGGAATTGATCTACCTTATCAACAATGTATTCCTTCATTTCATGAAGTTTCTTGTCGTATTCTTCGTACAGTTCTACTTCAAGAGAATTGTTTTTAGCTCTTTCAGATTTAAGCATCTGATAAGCTTCTTCATATCCTTCTTCCATAGCTTGCTTGTACTCTTCGCCTTGAATATCAAGACGATTGCGAAGATCAGCAATGATAGAATAAGCTTCTTCATAACCTTTTTCCGCAGTATTTTCTGATTTGTTTAGTTCGCCAGAGAGATCTGAATATGCTTCTTCAAGCTTTTCATTATACTCTTTTTCGAGACTTACTTTAGCCTGATCTAGCATCTCGCTGATAGCAGAAGATACTTCCTTTACATCGGACTCAGGCAACAATTTCTTGATCGCTTCCATTATCTTTTCCATTAGCCTAACCTCACTTTGCTAGTGTTTCGTTTTAAGAAATAATCAAACAATTTTTGATTTAATACTTTTTGTTTGATCCTCGATTATTCCACCCAAGCAAGCAATTAACGCTTCTTTGCTAACTCTATGTATGCCGCTACTTTCATTTTTAGCAGGTATTTCCATAGAATTATTTATTGGAGCGTAATTTTCTCGCTTGTTATTTACTACCTTCTCCTGAAAGGCAGCGTGTGTGCTTGGATCTGCAACCGCATCAAAAGTTAAGAGTTTATAGCTCTCGCCAATGACAAGGATGCCGTTCTCGTCCACTTTGCCGTTGCCTACGCCACGGCTACTAATTCCGACTCGTACACCATCATTGATAAGTGCTTTGAGGATTCTTCCATGTGGAGTATTAAGAATCTCTCCCTCACCCATGAGGTTATTGCCTTCCCACCATAACTTTGTAATGACATGAGATGCCTTTTCAAAGTGAATGATAGAATCAGTGGGATGGTCAAGTTCGCCAACCAACCCACGAGATTCAATTACTGGCAAAAGTTTCTTTACATTTTCATCGAGGACTCCGTGTGGATACATCCTCTTATTTTTGTTAACAGCTTCGGCTTCTTGGAATTTTCCTCTAAACTTAGTGAGTCCTTTATCAGTGGATTCATTAAGACTTAGAAAGAGTCCTCCATTATTGCAGGAGTCAACAAGTAGCATTTTGTTGTCGCTCATTCATCTCCTTTTATTCAACTGGTTGGGATATTTCAGCCTTTGGATGCATTGGATTATTGAGGTTTGGCCAAGTATCATTCGACTGGAATGTGCCAATTTCATCATTATCCTTATCAGCGCCCTTTTCGCCCTTTAGGGTGAAAGTGAATGGATCAGGAATGTAAGGGTTACTTAAGGATGGCCAAGTATGGTCACCACCGTCATTACCCAAAGCATTATGAGCCATTTCTTCATCTCCGCCCAAATCCTTTCCATCACTTACAGGTGCATGGTTAACACCATATTCATCCCTTCCATTAAATTTGGAGGGAACTGCATCAGTTTGTTTTGCAGACCAAGTATTCATGGGGTGGTCTCCACTTACTGAAGTGTGAACTCCTTGATCTTTCCATTCGCCAGAGTTATCAATATTGGCTTCAACTAAATCATTGATATAATCAGCGATTTCTTCAGCCATTTCTAATGATGGAGATTGAGTTTTGCTTAATACAGCTTCAACATCATACATGAAACTTGCGGTTTCAATCTTAGTTGCTTCGTCACCGATTTCGCTTGCTGTTTTGTGCATTTCATGAAGAGCTTTATAAAGATCTGAGAAAACTCTCATATCGATACTTTCGCTTTCATCAAGTTTTGAAAATAACTTAGTGGCTACATTTTGGAATTCCACATAAGCATCTTTGCATTCTTTGCATTCTGCGGTGATATCAGTTCTAACACCAGCAGCGGAGCCAATTTTCTTTACACGATCTGTATATGCACTGTGTGCGGTTCTAAGAATTGCTTCGGCAATAAATTTGCAAGTATCATCATCATAATTTGTGATATTTGCTATTTCGAAAGCTTCAGCGATATTGTTAGTCAATTCTTCTTGAGTTAAATAAAGAACTCCGGGGAATTTGCTAACCATGTTTTCTAGAGCTTCTTCAAGGGAAGAATTATCAGATGTGTTGTTATATCGCTTTAATTCAGCGATAGCCTTTACAAATGTTTGATTCTCATTAAGCTTCTTGGCACTACCACGAAGAATTTTTAGATCTGTATCAATTGTTTTCCATTGGAAGGAAAGGATTTTACCTTCATTCCTTTTTTGTGTATTTGGAATAGCTACGGCAACAATATTTCCTTTATCGTCAGGTTGAATTATAGATTCGGTCAACATATGACCATAATTTTTGTATTCAACATAACCAGATACATTATTGGCTAAATTAGCCCATTCTTTCATATTTTTCACTGCACGAACATAAGTTCTCCAGCGGGGATTTTTGGATTGTCCAAGTTTCCTTGCGGCTGTAGCTCGCTTACGACCCAATTCTTTCTTTTTGCTCTTCGAAATTTTTCTCTGACTTAGCTTCCTCATACGAACACGCTTTGCTACTAAGCTGCGTGGTTGTCTCTTGTGGAATAGCTTGCTGCGTTTGCCAGTAGGTTTGGAAACCGATACTTTAAATGCAACTGCTTCGCTAATTTGTTTGCGAACATTTGGTAGCGAGAAGTATTCGTCAAATTTATTGTCAGCGATTTCATCCTTGCTTTCGATAATTGCATCAACCATTTCGGAAATGGTTTGTCTTGCACCTTTCTTAGCGGATTCTTCATCGATAACAAGTTCTTGAATATTTTCAAAAATAACTTGATCATCTTCTAGCTTGTAAATTGCATTGATGAAGTTATCATCAGCGGTTTTGTAGGTAACAGCGTTTTCGGTGAAAGAAAACAACTCAACATCAATGCCGAGAGTTTTACCTAAAATGTCTTCAGCAAGAATAAGTTCTTCTTCAATACGGGTTAAAGAATTTTCTTGCAAATTTTTGAATGCTTCAAAGCTTATAAGTTTTCTTTTCATGTCTCATCAACTCCTGTGCCTGTAAGTTATGATTTATGTAGCACGATTTTCAATGCTGTCATTATGCTATATATTACTCACGCCATAATATTTTAAATCCAATTTTAAAAAATAGATTAACACTATAAAAATCAGATCAACAATATAAAAATAGCATCTATCAACTATATAAGTATGCTTTTGGGATTAAAATTGAGGTAAAAAATGAAAACATTTCAACAATATATTGAAGATGTCGCAATGGATCTTGGTCGTGAAATCGCTGGAAGAGGTCTAAGTGCATCAAAAGGACCAGTACTAGCTCATCTTCTTCGTGCTGTTCGTATTGCAATTGCTTCCGACCCAACTTTTGCTAGAAGACTACTGACTTTGTTGCAAAGCGAAGGTGGAGATGTTCAAGCAGAACTAGATAAATCAAATATGGACGATCTTAATGATTCTGCATTTTTGTCTGGTTTAAGAATGGCTGCAAAATCTGGTTTGAAAACTACTAAAGATGAACCAGATGTAGTTGCTCCAAACGCTTCTGACATGGCATAATTATTTCTGGAACCAGTATTGATGTGCTTTTTTAAGACTGTCTTCAGTTAATTCAAATCCTGCATTATCAAAAACAACTGAATCTATAGAGCAGAGTGGACACAAAGCTGTCTGCCCTGCATCTGTATATTCTTTTACATCATTTGCTTTAAAAATTTTAGTGCAATGATAGCATCCAGCATTCACTGCTACATTTTGTAGATTTTTATTTTTAAAAGCAAAGTGTGCTAACTGTTTAATTGTTATCATATTAACTCATTGTGCTATCATCACGATCTTCGTGATCTTGTTCTATTCCATAATTTATAATTTCAAGATTGTACTTTTTCAAATCATTTTCTTCAGCATCTGGAATTTCATCTGTTGCTGGTGCTTCACCTTCTGGTGGTGGAGTTTCACCTTCTGGCGGTGGTGGTGTTTCGCCTTCTGCTGGCGGTGCTTCGCCTTCTGCTGGCGGTGGAGCTTCTGCACCAAGATCTGGAGTTGGACCACCAGCTTCAGACCCTATTTCTTTTCCTGCTTCTTCTGGAGTAGGAACACCAACGCCTAGCAATTGAGGATTTTGAGACATAATCTGAATTTTTAGATCTTCTAATTTTTGCAATTTAAGTCTGCTCAACATCATAGATGTATCTTCTTCTGAATACATTAAAATTCTTGTATAGATATCATAATCTGACATTAACAAACCGCTTTTCAAAGATCCAGCATTTGTAAGTCTTGCTGTCTTTACTTCGGCTCTTGATAATTCTCTCCAGTCTGATGGTGCGGTCATACGAACTTTTAGATCTTTAAACATTTCTTGTGGGAATCCACGAAGCTCAAGATGTCTTTCACATATATCTAAAATTCCATCTTCGAAGTTTGATTGAAGTCTTTCTATCATTCTTGCAAATTTAACATCTTGTGCTGATAATGTAATTCTAGTTGCATTGACATCTTCGCTTGAAAAATAATTTTTTGGGAAGTTCAATGAAACAAATAATTTATTTCTAAAATAAACAGCATCATCGATTTCTCCAAGGTTTTGTGCGCCCGGAAGAGTTTCAATTCTACTATTTGCATTTGGACGAACTGGAACCCAATAGTCTTCATCTTGTGCTGGAGGTTGCCATCTTTCTTCTACAAGGTTTGCACCTGTTGTTGCACGATTTCCAGCAGTTTTTCTTTTACGAAATTGATCTTTTAATCTTTCCATAAAAGCTTCTGCTTTAAATGGTGGAAGTTGACCAACATCTATATAAAAAACTCGTCTCTCAGGCGCCCTTGTAAGCCTATATACCACCATTGCATCTTCCATAAGTCTTAATTGATGTGCTGGTCCTCTAGCTGGTTCGATAAGAGATTGTCCGTAAGGATAAAAATTTCTTCGGTCATCTCCAATTCTCATATGTAAAACTTGGGATGGTGCAAATCTTATTGCTGTAGATTGGGATAATTCTGCATCACTTTGTTGTGATACATCTCCTCTTGCCAATGCTTGATAGTCTGGACCTTCTTTTGATTGTTGGAATTCAATTAATTTTCCTTTAATTGTTTCAATTCGATACATTGTCTCTGGTGGCAAAGGTATAATTTTATAGATACCCTCAGCTGGTTTATCTGGATTTATAACTATTTCAAAAAATTTGTCACCATGAACAATCATATCTTTGAAGTACACATAACCATATCTGTTGAGATTTAACATTTTTCGATGAAGAAGCAAAAATTCAATTTCTTTTCTAACTTCATCATTTTTGCACTCAATAGTCATGATATTACCTGTATCATTCTTTTGGCAATTATGAAGGATTACAGAGTCTGTTGCAAAGCACAAATGTTTCTCAACTGATATATCATAAACATCCATTTCTGGACCTTCGGACACACTAACAACTTTTCTTACCGTTGCTCTCCTGTGCAATTTTCTAATTTCTTTTAGTGTGAATCCGTTCCTTTGAATCATACTATCGATGGTATTCCAATCATGTTCCATTATTTTGGCGATTTGTCTTACTGGAATGTCGCTGCCAATTAGTCTGCAAGCTCTATTTAACTTTTCATATTCTGGAGTTATTTTGCCACTTTTCCAATCATCTACAAATTGTCGTTCATGAATCCATCCTTTATCAAATGAAAATATTCTTGGAAATTGATTTACTCTAAGATTTGTTAAATTTTGATTGGCTGAAATGCGATAAAATGGCATTAATTCATCGCCAAATTCAAGTTCTCCGCAAGGAATCCATTCGCCATTGCGTTTTAAAATTCGATGATCTGGTGTTGCATATATGATTTTTCCATCATCTAGAACAACTTCAACAGTTTTGGCTTTCTTTACAAGTCTTGGAGCAAATGCCCATCCAAGTGTGTAATCTCTTTTTTCTAAGTTATAGCAATAAACTAAAAATCTTTCATTGGCTTTATTTTTTGTGAGCCATTCTATAGTTTGGTAGCCATGTGGAGTTGCAATCAATGTATCTCCGCTGACGCATGCTTCATCAGCGAATACGGTCATAGCCATTTCAATTTCTGGTAAATTTCTTAGTCTTTCGTATTCTTTATATCTTGAAGATCGATTACCAAGTGTGGTAGTATCGATCATATCATAGGTTTGACGAAGGTTGATGTAATTACTTGGACCTTGTCCAGCAACTAATTCGCCACCAGTTTGCAAAGCATCAGCCTGAGAAATCCCTGCACCAGAAAATTTAGAAGAGTCTTTTCTTTTTGCTAGTGGGTCTTTTTCTGTGGCGTATGTAAATAGCTTAAAAAAATCTGACCAAAGTGTCATAATATTCCTCTACTTATATTAGTGTGCTTTCTTAGTTATTGTATTATCCAACTTTTTTAGGGCATTCGATGAAAAAAGTTCTATTTATAATGAGTCATATTGGTAGTGGATCTAATGAATTATATGGTTTATTGAATAACGAAACAAGAATCATGGGATTTGAAAAAGATAACATTTATGATACACCATTGAGATTGTTGGGTCTTACTGAAAATAAGCACAAGTTAAATAATTCATCAAGAATATACATGGATCACTTACTGTATAATTATCAATATAGTCTTAAGCCCAATCAATTTTGCCAATTTATATTTTTGGTAAGAGAGCCAGAAGCAACGATTGATTATCTTATAAATCAAAAGATTTATAAAAAAAATGATGCAAAAAGATATTATCTTTACAGAATCAGAAGATTGTGCGAATTAGCAAAAAGAAATCCAAATTCTGTTTTTTTGACACATTCTAATCTTCGTGAGGGAAAAGGTTTAGATTTAATATCAGAATATATTGGATTGAAAAATCAATTAAGATTCAGTCAAGATTTTATTATTCCGTCTGGAAAAAATACTTTGCAATTACAAGAATATGAAAATTTATCTAATGCTTATGAGAAATATATTTATTTTGCAAATAAAGTTTGTAACAAATATGTTAAATAGTTTATGAAATTTAAAAATTGGTTATCTAAAAAATCTGAAAATTTTAATATTGGCATTTCTGATATTGGACCTGATTCTCATGATATGCTCCCGCCCATGGATAGTCCGGGAGCATTTCAAACAATTGGCGATGATAAACCGCCAGTAAACAAGAAAACAAGACCTGCAAAGAAGTGTAATTGTCGAAAAAAATAATCATTTTGGAAAAAGAATATAATTCTTTGGAGCCAGAAAATTTAAATTTTCCATATCAATTACTTTAATTGTTGATGCCAGCCATTTGTTTGGAATGTGATCCACATCAGCATAAACTGCACAAATCCAACCATCCCATCTACGGTTAAATTCATCGATTGTCCAAGTTCTTACTTTCAATTCTTTATCGCTATTGTTGATATATTTGATAATTCCTTTTGCTTCGTCATAGTGAACCATGACCATAGCATGACCGGGAATACCAAATAATACACCACGCTTTTCTTTCACTACAGCCTTAAGGATCAAACTTTTATCAGACAAACTTGTAGTCTGTTCAAATTTGACATTTAAAGCCATAAGCTTTCTTGCTGATCCACTTGGACTGCTATAACCTTGACATTCGGAATCATTCGTTAGGTTGATAAGTTTTTTTTCTTCAGCATATCTTCCAATACATTCAAGTGATGCCCAAACACATTGAATTCCAGTCTTATTATAGACTCTATCCTTCATAGGAATTGGAACCATTACATTTGAAACATCATCATCTTCATAGCCTTCGAAATTGGCTACTGGATTAGTTATTTTCTCATGTGAAACTTGAGCAACGCTTTGTAAGTTCGGTGCTTTAGCTACAACCAGAAAACACAATGAAAATGAAAGTATTGTACAGACAGAAATCAGGAAAAAACTTGCTTTTTTAGATTGCATATTCCTCCTTGAAAATTCCTATAAATATATAGGAAAATAGGAGTCTATGTATGCAATCATTACACAATAATATTATCAAATATATATTGATAATATTATTATTGGTGTGATTTTAAAATTTGTCTTACATTATTTATAATTTAGAGATCGCCTTGAATAAATTAAGGCGATCTCTTTGCGAATCATTAATCATCGTCTTCATCGTCATCATCCCAATCATCATCATCATCATCATCGTCATCATCGTCATCATCGTCATCATCGTCTTCATCGTCATCCCAATCATCTTCATCGTCATCATCGTCATCTAAATCGTCATCTTCATCTAAATCGTCATCATCATCATCAAAATCATCATCATCTAAATCATCATCATCTAAATCATCATCATCTAAATCATCATCATCATCATCCCAATCATCATCTTCATCGTCTTCATCGTCTTCATTATCGTCATAGTCATTATCATATTTCCAACTCTCTTTTTCTGAGAATTCTTTTGTATCCCATTCATCATACTGAATGAACAAATTGTTTCTATTTTTTTTATGATTCATATTTGCATCCTTTTATAAAAGACTTCAATACATAATATAAGAGGTTACAATGAAAATTTACAAGGTTTTTTTATTTTTTATGTTTTTTTTATCTGGATGCCAATTTATTGGTCTTGTTAGCCCTATTATTACGGGAATAATTATTTGGAAAGACGGCAGAGCGCATAAGTATTACGAACTTGAAGCTGATGTTTTATTTAAAGCGGTAAAGAATACTTGTTCTGATTTAGAATTCAAAATAATATCTGAATATAAAACTAAAAATGGATATTATGTCGGAGCAAAAGGAAGAGACAATTTTTCATTCCACATTGAAAAAACAAGAAATAATATAACCGATTTGAGTTTGCGTATAAATGCACTTGGCAATAAATCATATACGGAAATGATAATTCACAAGATTGATGATAATATCAACCTTGTGAATTATGATGATTATAAAACTTCTTTAAAATTAACAGACCTTCCTGTTAATATTTTGACAGAAGACCCTTGATATGGTTGAGCATGACTTTGTATTTATATAACAACCAAGTTTAGGTGCAGGTGTTGGTTCTGGAGAGTTACATTCGCAATCGACTGTAATTCCTTTTGAACCGCAACCAGCGTTATTTTCGCCCTTCCAAGGTTTTCCATATTCTGGAGATTGTGGATTGCAAGCATTGTTTGGATGGCAACGACACATAATTCTTTTTCTAATTAATTTTCCTTTTTTTATTTCAAACAACTGATTTTCTTCCGTACCGATAAGATTTTTACTTTGTAATTTATTGACACAAAGAGTTATCATTTCGGTGACTTCTTTTTCTGTGGTTTCAGTTGCGTGAATTAAATTTCTATTCTTATCTAAAATGTAAATGTTAGTGCAAGGAACATCAACAGAAAATGATTCTATCTTTCCGGAAAGTGCAGACAAACCATTTGTGAAATTTAAAGTTTTAATGGGTTTTGTTGTCCATATAAAACCATGATCTGTCATTTCTTGCATAGCATATTCAGATTTATTTTTTATTTTATTGTAATCAATATTGCTCAATAACTTTAAACTAGCAATAGGAATATTTCTATTGGCAAAAACTTGAGAAAGAACTATTTGATATTTCCCATTATTTTTAGTTCTATCATAATAAAGCATTTGAGCAGCACAAGAACTATAAAATTTAATTGTATTCGCAAATTGACATGCGTATAAAACATATTTTGCAGCAGTGTCTCTTGCCAATTTAAGAGCATCAATCGCTCCCATGCCATTTTGCAAGTTTTGCTTGAACATACTAACCAAACATTCATACCAAGTTCCAGTCCAAACCCTACTGAAATTATGAGGTTCATTTGATAATTCAGTATTTGGAGCATCTTCTGGCAAAGATGCTGGATCAACATACTTAAAATCATTTGAAGCATCTCTAAGTGCTAAGGCATAAGAAGGATCATTAGAAACATCAGAAATTGCTTTACCTAATTCTTCTGCTAATCGTGAAATTATATTAGACTTTGATAAATCATTAGAAGTTTCGCTCAACGCTCTGGTTAAAATTTGGTCATATTGCATAATGTTGCATATCGCAACAATATCTCCGAATGATTCATGAAATGCCCAAGCCTCATAAGATTGCGCACTCCACAGATCAGGTCTTAAAATATCTAGAAATGCGTGTCCGAATTCATGAGCTACAATATCTGCAGATTCAGATGCATATATCATTTTCTTGGTGATAGGATCTTTGTCGTAAAAGAATTTGAGTCCTTGTCGATCATAATAGGCATTAAAATCTTTTCCAGCCCTTGGATTTACATTCAAAATACTAACAGCAGCCCACTTCGTGAATGTCTTTTTTGTATCAACTAAGGATATGAGATATTTGGCGACTGTATTGATAGTCACATAACAACCCGCAGCTTCGCCCTGCAATGTGTTTGGTTCATAACCACCACCGACATATCCTGCGATATTCATTTTTAATGAACATGGAGTTGGTGGCAACAAATTTATCAATTGATCCGATGTTGTGGGATCATTTAAAATATATTTAATTTGCTTTACTGCTGGCACTGGTTTTGGTGTCGGCACTGGCAATTTTTTTGGACCTGATACTACCTCTTTTATTTCTGGAGATGAATTGAATAGATTGATTATTTTTTTAAACCATTGAATCATAATAAACCTCCTTGATATAGATTTTGAAATGTACTAAAATATATATGATATTATGAATCATAGATAAATTAAATTGGAGATTATCTAACCGAAAATCATGAATAAAGAAAAACTAATACAGGAACAAAGAACTATAGAAGCTATGAAAAATGGCTATATGGGATTAGAAGGTAAGTTTTCAAACATAGCAAAAAAGTTGGGATACCCAATAATTTCTCAATCTAGTCCAAATTTTCAACAAACATTTTTAGAAGATTTCTATGGGTTTGATGAAGAGCCAGATGATTTGCCAACTATGGATGAAGATGAAATGTTCAATGAGATTGGACATTCATTCGATGGGTATAAATTTGGTTGTAATTTAACTATAAATTTATTTTTTTCAAATATGGAAATTAATGTATCATACAATGGATATGTTGTTTATAAAGAAGTTACTGGAGAATTAGAAAGATATACTCCAAATGATGAATGGGAAAAAATTGTTGATAATTTATATGAATCTTCAATTAAAACAGATAAAAAAATGAGGCAAAAACAAGTTGAAGAAAATGTAGTTTTGGCGAACAGAAGAAAAAAAGAAATATTGGAGAAATTAAAAACAAAATGGGGAATATAAATTACAAAGAATTAAATGAATGTGGCATCGTAATATATCAAATAGAAAAAGGCTATGGAATTCAAAAAGTATCAACTCCAAAAGACAATCGTTCATTTAATGAAAAATTTTTTGAAAATGAAGATTTTTTAAAAGAATTCATAAATTCTTTGTTTGAAGAAGAAAAAAAAGTTTACAAAGCTATTATAAGATTTGATAGAGGATTGGGTATCGAATATAAAACTATTGAAAATATTCATTGCCAAAACGAAGCAGAAGCAGAAAAAATGGCACTGGAAACCAGTAAATTGTTAAATAACTGTAAGGTTGGGATAGCTGAGATAAAAATACGCAAACAAAATTAATATCAGATGGCATAAATAGAAATAGCCATATTCTTTACAAGAGGGGTATCATGAGCAATAACACTGAAAAATGGACTTTGGAAGACGGAAGGAAAGCCGAGAAGCGTGTGCAAGAAAACATAAATCACGCAGATTTAACCAGCGAAAAGGTTGTTGAGCTTCACATGGAAGATGAACGACCACTTAAGCTGAAACAAAGAGTTATTGAAAAAAGCAAGCCAATTATTTATGAACGCAAAATTGAAACAGTAGATGATGCTGGCAATGTTGTGGATGTAAAAATTGAAAGTGCAGAACCAAGAGTTCCTATGCAGCTTGTTGAACACATTTCTGCAGCTAATTCTTTTGCTGCTCAAGGCTGCAAAAAAGTTTGTCATCCTAAAGGATTGACAAAAGAAGATATGATTGAAGCCATAACCATGGCAATTAAATCTGTAAAATCTTCTGATGTTTGCGAATCAAGGATTAGTAGCCTTGGAATCGCAGATCAAATTGCCGAAAAAGTAAATGAAGATTCTAATAACGGTGTAACCAATAAAATTCTTATTGGCGTTATTATTGTTCTTGCCGCTGGTTTGGGATACATGTTATTTGCAATGTAATGATTCTAAACAGATAAAACTAAATTGGGGGAAGCTTCACAACTTCCCCTTTTTTTCTATTCATATCTTTGAAAATAAAGAAATTTTATCAATTCATAAAAAAGTTTCTATCGCAGAATTGGAAGATAGTGCAGAAAATTGGTCTCTGAGAGAATTTTCTTTACGCCTTCCTGATTCCAAAGGTAGTCTCATATCCAGCGGAAACATATAACCATTTGTTGTCTGCCATAATCGTTTGAACTGGTGAAGATCTACTGTCGGTATCATCTAATCCCAATCTACCATTGGTATTGTCGCCCCAAACCCAACATGTTCCATCATTCTTGATCGCAGCGGAATGATTCCGTCCTCCGTCAACTTGCTTCCAAACATTTCCATATGTAACCGTTTGAACTGGTGACGATCTATCGCTTGTTGTTTCGTCACCTAATTGTCCTTGAGCATTCCATCCCCAAGTCCAACATGTTCCATCGTTCTTGATCGCAATCATGTGATTGTCGCCACAGGAAATTTGCTTCCAGTCAGTTCCTCCAGCTATGGTTTGAACTGGCGAAGATTTATTGCTTGTTGTTTCATCGCCCAATTGACCATTAGCGTTTTCGCCCCAAGTCCAAAGAGTTCCATTGTTTTTTATTGATGCGGTAAATCTTGCTCCACAAGAAACAGATTTCCAATCGGTTCCGCCACAAACTGTTTGAATTGGCGAGGATTTATCTATAATTGTGTTGTCGCCAAGTTGACCATATTTATCAAATTCCTCACCACCATTGTATCCCCACATCCAAAGAGTTCCATCGTTCTTTATTGCTGCCGTGTGACCGCCACCAGACGCAACTTGCTTCCAATCAGTTCCACCAGCTATGGTTTGAACTGGTGACGATTTATCAACAGTTGTTTCATCACCGATTTCCCCATATTCATTATGACCCCAAAGCCATAATGTTCCATCAGTCTTTATCGCAGCACAATGTTCGTAGTAGGTTCCAACCACCATTGTTTTCCAATCAGTTCCACCAGCTATGGTTTGTACTGGTGATGATTTCCCAACAGTTGTGTTATCTCCCAAACCACCTTGATAATTACGACCCCAAGTCCAAAGTGTTCCATCATCTTTCAAACCAGCGATGTTGAAGTAGCCACAATTGATTTCAACCCAATTGCTGCCACCAGTAATTGTTTGAACTGGAGATGATCTGTGATCTGTTGTATCGTCACCAAGTTCTCCGTTACCATTGCTCCCAACGCCCCATACCGTTCCAACGATTGGTGCGACAGGAGGTGCAGGAGGTGTGATTAAGTCATCGGATGTGAGAACATGTGGTATCTGGAAAATTTCATCAGGTTGGGCATTGGTGTCGGTGAAGGTGTAGATGGTCTTTCTTGCTAGATCGCCAACCAATGCACCTGCTGGATATTCGATTATTTCGACAATTCTTCCTTCTTCGTCTACAGTTTGTTTCTTGAATGTGTATATGCCAGAAGCACGACCACGCAATAGTTCCCAATCTGCTTTTGGGCTATCTGGATCAAACCCAGCTGCCGTGATGATAGCTGCATCGACCTCATTTTCCGGATCGAGCTTGATAAGATGGTTGTTCGCTGGTTCGTAATTAAAACGATTCGCTATTGTGTCTCTCTCGAAGTAGCTTGGAAGTTCGGCTACATTGGCTTTCTTGTTGAATTTTAAGGCAGATTCCGCAGATGAATTCAACACATACATTTTAATGATTTGTTTGGCTCTTTGAGTCTTTGATGTAATAAGAACATGACTTGCGTTAAAATTCTTTACAACCTTAGCAATGTACATGCCAGAAAATGTCGCATTTGAATTCAAAAGAGCAACTATTTCTGTTGCTGTTGTTGCTGCTGGAGATACACCAGCAATATTAATTGTAAGGGAAGCCCAATTTTTATAATCAGTATCCCAAGCATAATTTATTGTTAAAGTATTATTTACAGAAAGATCATAAGGTTCTGCATTATAAGCAAATTGATAATCTTGTGAGTTTTGATTTGCTGGTATTTTGAATGTCAAACTATATTGACGATCATTACCCGTATTTAAATAGCCTTGATACTCTTGATTGAAAACATTTTGAAAGAATGACATCTTACCTCTTATTTCAAATTATAAACTTAAATTATTTATGCGAGTTAAAGCAAATCTTACATGGAAGCAATAAAGGCAAATCATACATTTTAGTTATACTGTGATCGAATATATATCTATGACCGCAATCTAATTTAATTGCAAATTTTTTGTATTTTGGTATATTTGAAACATATTTTATTCTTCGAAGACTACTCATGGATATCCTTCCTTTAAACCTCTAACAATTTGCTTCAGTTCATCAACATCATGTCGGCTATCTTCTATTTGCTTTTCTAAGAAAATATGAACCCAATCACCATCAACTGTTCCAAGCGATTCAGCTTCATGAATTCTTGTACTATAATTTGACACTACTTCTTCCTCAAGTGTCAAGGCATGTTCAACGATATGTCGTACATTTTTTAAAAATGGCAATTTCTCAAAATTTGGTTGGTTTGTAATATCTGCATTAAGACCAATCAACATATCTGAAAATTCTGATACATGTCTCATTTCTTTAGCTGCTTCTTCTAAAAAATATTCTTTATATTCTTTTGCATGAAGACCTTGAACTAGGGCAGCACTCTGCAAATAAAAATGCAGATGTGTAAGTTCATTTCTTAGGTCTTTTTGCAAATTTACAATAAGTTCATTAATAGTCATAGGTTTCTCCTAATTGAATTTTTTAATTCCATGGTCATGATCTGTAGGAACTGGTCTAAAACCACTATTGTTGAAGACTGGAGTTCTTTCTTCTTCGCATACCTTCCAAACTAATTCTAAAGCATATTTAGAAATCTTTTCAATACCATCATAGTTCAATTTATCTGGAGTATCCAGTGGAGTATGATAATAGTTGTGACCGCCAGTATGTAAGAATGCAATAGGCACTCTTTTGTTATAAAAAACAGCATGATCACTACCGCCACCACTTCTAGTTGTTATGTTTTTTGCAAATGAATACTTATCACTTAATTCTCCAATATATTTTGTAATGTTTATAGAACTCTCTTGATTTTCAAAAGATGTTTTAATCTTTCCCTTAGTTAAATAGCCAACCATATCCATATTCAGCATGAATATATGGCTCTTAATATTTGGGTCATTTGCAGGAAGGATTGGATTTTCAACATAGAATTCGCTGCCCAAAAGACCCATTTCTTCCGCTGAAAAAGCAATGAATAAAATAGTTCTTTTATTATTCATGTTTGAAAATCCTTTGGCGATTTCAAGTAGGGCTGCAGTTCCCGATGCGTTGTCATCTGCTCCGGGATGAATTTTGATTTTATTTGGAGCCATGCTCATTTTTGGTCCATAGCCAATATGATCCATATGTGCGCCAACGACAACAATTTCTTTTTTTCTATTTTCATCTTTGCCGATACTCCAAGCACAAACATTTTGTGTGAAGTCATCGCCAATTTCATTTTTAGGACCAGAATTTAATCTTCGAATTTTAAACTTCTGATATTGTGTGTTATATCCCAACTCATCAAATTTATTTTTGATAAATTCTGCTGCTAATACATTGCCTTTTTTGCCACTCATTCTGCCTTCTAATTCGTCTGATGCTAAATATTCAACTGTTTTTTTCGCAGAATCAGAATTTATTTTTTCTAAAGCAGTTTGCAAAGAATCAAATTGTTTTTTTGGTTCGACTTCTAATCGATCAATTGAGTCATGTTTTGTTTGTTTTGATACATAAGCGACTAGACACATAAATCCCAATGCCAAAACAATAATTTGTAACTTTTTCATGATTTTAATTTATACTCCAAATAATTTTGCGAAAATCTATATATTTTAAGTTAGTTTACAAAACAGGAAAACTTATGAGTACACCCGTATATTTGAAAAATCTTGCTGATTCGGCATGGAGGAATAAGCATAAATCTCTAAAAGAATATTACAATAAAACTTATGATTCCACTTATTTCAAATTTGACAAATATCAATTAGAAATAGATCCCGATGAGCCACTTGAGTTTTTTGAAACATATGATCCACAAAAAAAACAACTTGAAATTATAAAATGCGTTCATAGCTTTTCTTACTTTTGTCACAAATATGTTAGGATTTTGCATCCGACTAAAGGTCTTATTCCATTTATTATGTTTAAATACCAGCATAAAGTTATAAACGATTACGAAAACCATCGCTTCAACATTATTTCTAAATTCCGTCAAGGTGGTCTTACTACAGTTACATTATTGTGGGGTATGTGGAAGTGCCTATTTCAAACTGATCAACAAATCATGCTTTTGTCTAAAACTGATCGTGAAGCCACAGATATAGGAATGATGATTGATAGGGCGGTTGAAAATTTGCCACTTTGGTTGAAGCCAAAGAAAGACGGCAAATGGAATGACCATTTGAAAATGTTTACGGAAACTGGAAGTTCTGTGAAATTTTACTCGCCTCAAGCTGCCCGTGGAAAATCAGTTACATTCTTGATTATTGACGAAGTTGCATTTATTGAAGATATGGACAAGCATTGGAAAGCTATGTGGCCAGTTTTATCAACTGGTGGTAATTGTGCTTTGGTTTCAACTGTGAATGGTATTGGAAATTGGTATTATCAAACCTACATTGAAGCAAAAGAAAAAAGAAATTTATTCCATGTTATTGATTTAGACTATTGGGAGCATCCAGATTATAATGATCCTAAATGGATAGCCGAACAAAAGGCACAGCTTGGAGAAAAGGGTTTTTTACAAGAAGTTTTGCGTGAATTTTTAGGTAGTGGAGAAACTTATTTTTCATCTAAAATTGTTCGTGAATTAACCGAAATGACAATCAATAATAACCCAAGCAAAAAACTTTTTCCAAATTGGTGCAACCGAATAGGTCATGCAGCGACAGTAGAATCTGAAAACTACAAAGGTGCGTTATGGATATGGAAAGAGCCTGTTGAGGGCAGAGAATATATAATTGGTGCAGATTGTGCCGAAGGACAAGGAGAGAATAACGACAATAGTTGTTTTCAAGTTATAGATCAAATTACATGTGAGCAAATTGCTGAATTTTACAGCAACACTATTTCTCCAAATGTTTTTGCTCAAATACTTCGTGAAATTTCTACATTTTACAATAATGCTTTGTTGGTGGTAGAAAATATGGGAGCAGGAATAGCAGTTTTAAATACATTACAGAATCACTTGTACTACGATAACTTATACTTTGAGTCTAAAAAAGGAAATCCAAAGCCGGGAATTAAAATGGGACAAGTCAATAGACCATTATTTTTAGAATCATTGCAAAACAAGCTAATAAATCGAAGCATTAGAATCAACAGTATCAGATTCACTCACGAATTAGGAACTTTTGAATATAATGCAGTCACAAAGAAGGCACAAGCACAAAAGGGAAGGCATGATGATGCCATCATATCTATGTGTTTAGCTTTATATATTCGGGATAGTCTTGGTCAAGATATTCCATTGGGAGCTAATATAGATGGAGACAAAGTTGGTGCGAAGATAAATAATGAAATATACGAAGAAATAAAAAGAGAATTGTTAGATGGCAAGCCAGAAGATATATTATCTATGGGAAGAGATAGCCTGTTCGATGATAATGATGATATTCTGAATTCTGAATCAATGCAGTTTAGAAGAAGGCATAATAATTTGCTAAAGGAATTTGGGTGGTAATAAATGTCAATTAAAGATTTCATAAAAGAAAAGTTAAAAAAGCCAACAATATCTGTTGATATCAATGAATACGAAGATATCATAAGAACTGATTTGTTGGGATTGAAAGATAGAAAAAAATTATATGATATTTTTCTTAATCTAGAACAATTATCTAGATGTTTGAATTATATTGATTATCCAAAAAAGAATGAAATTTTATTTTATGTAAGTATGCAAGATATCACAAAGCATAATGACGAATACATCAAATTTTTAGAATGGTCTAAAAATAATAAAAATGAAACAACTGAAAAAATACAAAAAAGAATAGCAAATATTAGATCTTTTGCTTTGTTAGATTCAGATGTTACTTTGGATGATGTTGATATTGTAACTAATTACAAGTGTGAATGTGTTCTGGAAACTTCCAAGTTCCTTTCTGATATCTTAAGTGATGCGGACGATTATATTAAATCTTCACGGATTAAAATTAAACCAAAATCAGATACAGTTTTTGAATTAACTACAGAAAATGAAAGCTTTAAAGTTACATTTGAAGATTATTCATTTGATCTCGAATCTTTAAATGAATCTGATATTTATTCAGATATGAAAGTTATTCAAAAAACTCTTAATGAGTACGATGATAAATATAGAGAATTATACTTTGTCACAAAAATATCAGAAAGAAATAGAATTCAAGAATCTATTAGAAGGATGTATTTGGGAAAATATTACAAAGCATTCAAATATTCGTTTGAAACAAACAAACCTATTGTGTCAGAGAATTATGATATTTGGAAAATAAAAGTAAAAAACAAACATACAAGATTTGAATTTGGAAGTTACAGATTGATTGATGATTCGGCACCAATTCGTTACATAAAATTGGAGCAATAATGAAAAAAAATTACAAACAAATAAAAGAAAATATTGCAAAGGTTATGTCTGATGTAAGAAGTCATTATGATTTAAGCGAAGCCATGTTTCATCTTAGTGCAGCATTGTCTTTTATTGAACAAAAAGAGAACAAAGAAATTAGAAAAAAATCTAATACTATTGAGTCATCCAACAATTGGATTTTAAATAATGGAAAAATTATGAATCCTGAGGTTGCAAAGAATATGGTGAATCAAATAGATAAGCTTATAGAATTTGAAAATAAAAAGTTGCAAAATTTTACAACTACTACAAATACTCAGAATGATAATGAAGAAACGACTTTAATTGATTAGGAGCATTATGAAAGAAAACTGGAATGGTATAATGAAAATTGTTGAAGTTAAGATTATACGCAACAATGAAGTGATTTGGGAAGATAAGAATTTATATAACATTCTTCATTCTGATGGTGAATCCATGATACTTCAAACGCTATTTTATAACGATGGATCAATGCCACCAGAATATTATTATCTTGGTTTAGATAGTAGAGCCGAATTAACATATGCAGATACCATGGAAGACATTATGGATGAGCCATTTGGTAGTGGCTATATCAGACAGCAAATAAGTTCATCTTCTACGGTAAATAGCGGATGGAATATATCAATAGGCACTTCTTTGCACAAAGCAGTTACAAATATTGTATCTTTCAATGCCACTGGCTCATATGGACCTGTTAGTAATTTGTTTTTAACTGATGCTTCTGATAATTCTGGAAATTTAATATCAAGTGTTTCCTTAAGTTCACCAGCGACTTTGAATTCTGGTGACACTTTAAGCTTAAGAATGACATTGTCACTTAGAGATTGCCCTTAAATAATTGAATCTAACAAAACGCTTTCGTCATATATTTCAACAATATGAACTGCATTGTACTTAATAGATTTTATTTTTGATGAGCTATATTCTTTATATTGAAGCATTTGTCTGCCACCATCTTTTTCGTCTTTTAAAGCATCAAAAATAGGCATGGATATTTTATCAAGGTATTTTGGAAGATTTATAATATACCCTTCAGAATATTTGCTAATTGCTTTTTTTTTGTCATTAATGCTCAAAATATATTTACAAAACACTTCCCTTGCTGGTTCTGAAGTTTTACCTTTATAAAACCAAACTGGAAATGAAATTCCAATTACCTCTAAGGTTGATTCTACAACAGACAATTCATATCTTTGTTTTTTTGTCAAAAAGATATTATGTGACACCGTTAGAGTTAGCATTGATAGACCTATATAAATTAGTATTACATTAAAAGAGGAATAATGAAAAAAATAATTACATTTCTTTTCATGATGGTTGTATTTTTATTTTCTAATTTTGCTGAAACCAGTGAAATACTAAATAAATCTGTGGCAGAAATGCCAATTTTTCAACCAGTAGTAGATTATCATGGTTCTGCTCCAATTGAACAAAGGGGCATAGAATTTCGCAAATGGTTAGCACCATCAGTAAAAATTGCAGTATCTGGAGGATCTGGATCTGGAACTATCGTCTACTATGACAATATAAAAAATATAGCCTATGTTGCGACATGTGGACATTTATGGAATCGTGGAGCAATGTCAGCTGAAGAAGGCAAAAAAAAGGATTTAACTTGTAAAATTTTGACATGGTATCAAAATGATATAAAATTGGCAGAACCGAAGACATATAATGCTAAAGTAATTTTTTATTCTTATATGCCAGATGCAGATACAGCATTAGTAACTTTTGAGCCTGATTGGAGACCAAATTTTTTCCCAATCGCACCAATTGATTATAAATATAAAGAAGGAAAAATAATGCATAGTATTGGTTGCGATGGAGGAGATGAAGTTGCACATTATGAAGTTCAAATAGTTAGTTTATTTAACAAAAGCCTAACAACAATAAAGAATAGTCCACGACCCGGAAGAAGTGGTGGTGGCTTAATGGATGACAAGTCATATCTTGGCACATGTGTAGCTACTTCTAATATTGATGGTTCTGGAGAAGGATATTTCACTCCATTAAGTGTTATACATGAAGTATATTCTAGAAATGGTTATGATTTTCTTTTAAAAATAAAACCATGGTCTGATATAGCAAAAAAGATAAAAATTATTGATCATAATATTTGGCATCAAAAATATGACGAAAATTATATTTTGATTCCTAATTAGAGCTTGTCAAAATAAGGACAAGTATTTTTATAATCACAAAATCTACAATGATTTCCCGTTGTTCCAATTGCATCATTTGGATTCATTGTATAAATTTCTTTATAGGTATTTAAAAGCTCCGTTCCCGCAGAATCTAGAGATTCTTGAGTAAATCCAGTAGAAATGAGATTTGGTCCTTCGAGATAATACAAAGCTGCCATAATATTTTCAGCTTTTGCTCCAAAATGCTTTTGAACAATTCTTCCATAACATCGTAGTTGCAAATCTTTTCCAATATTTCCTTTTGTTTTTCTCCATGGACCTTTTTTTGTTGTTTTATAGTCAAGAATGAAATATTTATCACCACGAATGATCAAGCGATCAATAAATCCTTTAATCATTCTTTTGTTTGGATTATCAAGATCGTAATTGAATTCCCATTCTAGTTCTCCATCAAATCCAATTCTATCTGTTAAAACTTTAATGTTTTTTAAATGAACAGGTAATTTTTCTGTATATTGAACTGGTAATGGAGGAGATTTAGTAGTTCCTTCTAAAAATATTTTCCCATTCAAGACATCAGAAGCAATTTCTGAAATTTCTTTTTTTCCTTTTTCTTCAACATAATTTTCTGCAACTTTATGGACAATTTTTCCATAAGTGAAGTGGTCTGCAGTTGGTGCTTCTGATACAATCTTCAAATGATAGCGATATTTGTATTGTGCTTTGCAAGTATCAAAGCACTGTTTTCTCGAAACGGAAATATGTTCAATGTTCATGTGTTTTTACCTCAAGTAATTCTAAGTCAAAAGGTCAACTCATGGCAATAAACTTTGACAAATTTGTTGAATGGGCAGAATCAAGATTTAAAGATGTTGTTGTTACAGATAAAGAAATAAAGATTAACAGTATCTTTACATCAGATGATAAACATCACTTGTGGTGTTCTCCTACTGGCGGGAGAAAAGAATATAAATTTGGAGCATTTCATTGCTGGAAAACAAATAAGGGTGGCGATCTTATAAAGTTAGTTAGACTTGTTGATAACTGCTCAAGAGAAGATGCTTTATCGACTCTTTGTGGCTATAAAACTATCGCACAATTAGAAAAAGATATTGATGAATTTCTTGGAGATACTACCTCATATCTTTCAGAGGATTCTAAAAATTCTGAAAAATCAAAGTTTTCTTTGCCATCTGGATCACATTTAATTAGCGATCTTGGCACTAATAATTGGTATAGACAGAAATCTGAAGAATATCTTACAAACAGAAAAATACCAATTGATGGTTATTATGTTTGTATGGAAGAACCTTATAAGGGAAGAATCGTGATCCCTTATTATGGAAAATCTGGCGAACTTATTTATTGGAATTCCCGTAGTATAAGCCAAAAATCAAAACTTCGTTATTTGGGACCTCCCAAGTCATGTGGTGTTGGTAAAGAAGATGTTATTTACATGGCTGGTAAATGGGCTACATCAGGCAGTATTGTGCATGTTTGCGAAGGCGAATTTAATGCCAAAAGCTTACAATTATCAGAATTGAACGCATGTGCTTGTGGTGGTAAGAATATGAGCGAAAAACAAGCAATTATGCTTTCTGATTATCGAATTGTTGTATGTTTAGATAGAGATAAGGCAGGAACGCACGGAACCATGAAGATGTTAAATATGCTATCTTTAAGTAAAAATTTGCAAAGTAATGACAAATTAATGTATGTAAGACCACCAGAAAAATACAATGATTGGAATGAGATGTATATTGATGCTGGAACGGCATTGGTGCATAATTGGATTCACAGTAGATCTAAATCAGTTGATTTCTCTGCTCCGCATGGAATGGCTGGTGATGTTGTTCAATTCTCTTAAATTCGTTCTCTATTAGGTGTGATATGAAACAAACTACTTTGAAAAAAATGACAGAACTTTTTATTGGTAAAATATGCACAATATTAACTGAACCAATTGCTAAATCAAATTTTAGTGATCCTCAATTCGCAGATTTTTTTACTGGCGTAGTTGATTCTATAGATGAAGATGGAATCTTTACGACACATACATTGACTGGCTGTAAAAACTTCTATCAATTTAAAAATGTTGTTGGAATTATAGAAGAACAAATACTTAATGAAGAAAATCCAGATCATAAAAAAATTATAAATGATATGATCAAATCTAAAGAAAATAAAATAAACAAGGATACAAATGATTCGAAATTCATAAATATAGATGAGCTTTCAGATTTAGCCAAAAAATAAAATATAAGGAAATTATGAAAAATCTATTATTCTTACAATGGCACTTAATTTTCACTTTCATTTGCGTAATATCAATAATTTTATTTCAATGCGGTATAGCAAAAGAAATTTGGATTAAAGATTCAAGTTTTTTGAGTTATATTACATATATTATATTCTTAATTTGTTCTCTTCATGCGGGAAACCTGTGTTATAAAATTTCTAAAAATTCAAAAGACATTGCCATTTATAAAAACAAATCAGAGATAGGATGGTTTATAAGCGAGCTTTGTTTAACATTGGGAATGATGGGAACAATTATTGGTTTTATTATGATGCTTTCTGGATTTAATTCATTAGACATTCAAAATATTACATCTGTTCAAGCTCTGCTAACGCAATTAGGCGGAAGTATGGCTACTGCTTTATACACAACAATCGTTGGTTTGGTTTGCGGTAGTATTCTAAAATTGCAATTCTTTCTTATTGCTATTGAACTTGATAAATTAGAAAACAATATTTAATGAGGTTAAATGAACTTTAGAAAAAACTATTCTTGTAACACTTCATTTCTAGATTTGCTTTTCAACATGTTGTTGGCTTTTACTTGCTTATTCATTCTTTCATTTGCGTTGATAAATCAAAATAAAAAAACTCCTGAGTCTAAAGCTTCATATCTAATAACTTTTGTTTGGGCAAAAGAACTTGATAATGATGTCGATGCTTATGTAGAAGATCCAGAAGGAAACTTGGTTTGTTTTGGAAGACGAGAAGATGGTTTGATGCATCTTGATCGTGATGATCTTGGTCACAGAAATGATACTGTAAAAACAAAATTTGGCACAATTGTATATTCGGAAAATAAAGAAATAGTTACTCTAAGAGGCACATCTGTTGGCGAATATTGTGTTAATGTTCATGCTTATAATTTCAATGATCAAAAGCCAACAGAAGTTATTGTTCAATTAGAAAAAGTAAGCCCAACATATGGTGTCTTAATTCAGAGAAAAGTAACATTGATTAAAAATGGAGATGAAAAAACAGCTTTCCGTTTTAAACTTAATGGAAAAGGCGAATTGGCTGGCATTTCAGAGATTGAAAAGAAATTGCTTGGTAGAAAGCCAAAAGAAAGTCAACCAGCTAGTACACCTATAATCCCACCAGAAATTCCTTGAGGTCTTATGGATATAAATGCAATTGGTATTCCATTAACATTCTTAGTATTATGTGCTATTGGTTTATGGATAATTATATTTTCCAAAGGATTTTGGGCTTTAAAAACTTTATTTATAACATTTTGTTTGTATTTTAGTTTTGCCATGTGGTTTTCTCTTAGTGATTTGAGTGGGTGGGCGACATCTGTTGCCATGCCTCAGAAATCAATTATTCATTGGGTTCTCGTTCAAGAGCCATCTAAATTCAATAAAAAAGATGATGGTGGTATATTTGTTTGGGCTACTGAAGCAGACACAGAAAATAAAGTTATAGAAAAAAGTATTACTTATTTATTGAAGCCATTTTCGATTCGTAAGAATAGTGTTGAACCACGAGCTTACAGATTGCCTTATTCAGAAGAATTGCATCAAAATGCTGCAAAAGCTATGCAAATGATTATGAGTGGCAAAACAATTATTGGAGAAAAAATGGGAGAAAAATCTGGCGATGGAACAGGAGAGGCAGAGGTATCAGGAAAAGAGAGTCATGGTGAAAGCAAGGGAAATGGAAATGGCAGTTTAAGCCAAGAGCAAGTGTTTAGATTTTATGAATTACCGCCATTTAAATTGCCAGAAAAAATAACTGGTAGAAGTAATTAAAATTATGAATCTCTATATTATCTTTCGCTAATTAAAGTTTTTATATAACTTTTTTTCTGTTCCATATTTAATGGAAATAAAGGCGATACACATTCAATTGTGGATTCACTTGGCGAATCTTCATCATTAACGATGTGACTTACAAGAACTTTGTATTTATGTAATAAATCTTCAAACTCTTCTTTTTCCATATGATCAACAAGAGCCGTGTTTAATTTTTCTTCTAATTTTTCAAATTTATCTTTTTGAAATGGACTTGCACTTTTACTCCACTTTGAAAATAATTTTTTATATGGTTCTTTTTTTCTTAAAGCAGATTTAATTTTTTTGAAAGTTGGAATTGTTTCATCAAGGTTAAATGGGAATTTTTCTTCTTCTGACGATTCTGGTTCATCGCCAGAACGACTAGGAATAGGACCAGTTCCATGAATAGAATCTTTGATACTTAGCCAAAGTTTTTCATCTGGATTTCTTCTATAAATTTCTAAGTCTTTTTTTATTTTTTCGTAAATATCATCTGGCATTTTTTTCTTTTTTGCTTCTTCTAATTCTTCATATGCATCTGCTATTTTCTTTTCTAAAACAGGGTCTGATTTTGGCTCTGGTTCTGGTTCTGGTTTTGGTTCTGAATTTTTCAATAGTTCTTCAATAGCTTGACATGCACCTTCTATTTCGCCACGACTAATCATAGATTTTATTTTAAAATAATCTTTGTGACTTATTTTTCCATCTCTGTGTTTGTTTTCTAGATCAATACGACATTGATCTCCATCTTTGTTTTCTGTTTCTGGCGATGATTCAACTTCTGGAGATGCCGAAGTTTTAGAAAAATTTGAAAATAACTTTTTAAGTGTAACTTTAAGAGTTTTAGACCAATCATCAATTAAGCGCATAATTCTTAAATTATCAGTGCCATCTGCCTCATTGATTGAATTGATGTTTTCTTCGAGTTTATCGAATAGAGATTTAATCTCCATGTATTCTTGTAGAGTTAAAGTTCGTGGATTGAAAGATTCTACTTTAGGAGCAGAAGCTCCAACTTTGGGAGCAGAGGGAATCGTATCTTTTTTTGAAGAACCAGCAAAGTCACCAAGAGTATTAATGAAATAATAGGGATTTTTTTGGTTATAACGACCATGCCAAGCATTAGATACGAAATTCTTAAACCTATCCCACAATCCACGCTTCTGAAATCCATCACCAGAAATAATTTGTTTTTTGAGAATAGATACCAAATAATCTACAGATTGATCTATCTTACTCATTGATTCGGCATTCAAATCTGGCATAATAACTCCTAATAGGTGCAACAAAAAATGCTGCTATTCAAAGATATATATGATTTGAATTACTTAAATTGACTTATTGATTGCTAACATATTCATTGATTTTCTTCAAAGACATCAAACAAGAATCAAATCGGTGAAATTCACTTGATAAATATTCAAGGGAAAGTTCATCAAATTTATCACTCCCATCATCATCAATTTCAAAATAAACAGCTTTTCCTTTTTTACCAAGAACTTTGTATTTGTGCATAAGGATATAAGCTGCGGCACCTAAATCTGTAACATATCTTTGACTTTTTGCTTGAAATGAATAGTCTCCAATTTTTTTCAAAGACATAATACATGCGTCAAAACGATGAAATTCACTCGACAAATAATCAAGGGTCAATTGATCAAAATGATCATTTGATTTATTTTCATCTGTTGAGAAAAGAATATCTTTTCCTCTTTTTCCAACCACCTTATAATCATGCATAAGTAAATATGCTGCAGCACCAAGGTCACTAATGTTTTTATAATTTGCCATGTTCTTTCTTTCTTTCTTTCTTTCTTTCTTTGTTTGTTTTATCTTGCGTTTTCTGCAGCAATTAAACATCCACGAGCCACACTATAGAGTGGGTCTTCTGGACGAATAACATCACCAACTTTAATTGGTAATTTGGCTTGCATGATGGTATCTCTAAACATCTTATCAAAACCGGGAGGAGAAGCTGTACCACCAGCAATTACTATATCTACAGGTGTATCACTATGAACCGCTTTGTTAGAATTTGATAATCCTTTTTTGATTTCGGCAATTGTATGCTCAATCATAATTCTGTATTGAGTTTGAATTGCTCGTTCGACCATGGTTGTTGGAACAGCACCCAAATCAACTTTTGTTTTTTCTTTATTGATATAAGTAGGAGTATCGCCAGTAGCTTTTGCAGCTTGTCTGTCAATCCAATCACCACTGTTTACGATGGCAAATTTGAATAAGGGATTTCCATACATCGAATAACAAAGGTTTACCATTCCCGCACCAAAAGAAATGCCAATTCCAGTATATGCTTTCTTGCCCAATTCTGCGTAAACTAACGCCAATGCCTCGTTGATTGGATGTGCGTTAACTTTATAGCCTTTATCAGATTCGTATGCCTTAAAAATAGCCTCAAGAACCTTAGTGTGATAATCGGCATCAGTATCTTCATTAATTGCATTTGCTGGAACGCAATAATATAAGGTCTCATTGTCTTGTTTTACACCATCAAGCAAGCTATGAATCATAATATTCAAAATTTGGAAAGCATCTTTTTCTTTTGGATTAACACATCCGCCAGACATTGGTCGTTTAAGCTCAAGTTGGCTAATTGTATATGCCATATTCACTGCAGCTTCTCCAATTACATAAGCAACATCATCTCGCTCAATAATAGGCGCACCAGCTTGTTTCATCATGTCAAATACATATCTATTTTCTAAAGGAAGCTCAATAAATGCATTTATTTCACGATGATTTACAAAATTTTTATTTTCATCTCTTTGGCAGCAAACCAAATTATAGGTTCCAACATCAAATCCAATTGCCATATTTTCTCCTTATGATTTTTTCCCAAAGTTTAATTTTGGCACATTTGCAAAATCGGGTATTTGCCAAGCAACATCATCTTTTTTCTTTTCTTCTTTTTCATCACTAACTTTTACTGATTGTGCATTAACTGCAACACCCAAGGTATTTAAATTGATATTTAAATCAATACTTATAGAAAGCTTACATTCGCCATCTTTCGTAATTACTTTAATATCACTGGACTTTATAAGTTGTGCCAATTTAACCTCTTATACTTAATATAGTTTATCATTATGAAGATTTGTAATTCCATTTTTGAAACATTTTGTCAATTCCTTCAATTAATTCATTAGAAGATAATTCTGTCAAACAAGGTTTAATTTGTTTCTTTGATTTTGGACAATTTCCATGTATAAAACAAGGTCCACAATCCCAATTCCCATTATCCCTATGTTTTTGAACAAGAATAAATTCATAATGTTTTCCATAAACTTTTCCATCGGCAAATGTAAAAATACCGCATAGTGGTTTTTTTAAACCACCAGCTAAATGAAAGGCTGCTGTATCTACAGTAATCATATAGTCAACACAATCTACATAGCATATAAGTTCTTTTATGCTTATATCACTTATTGTAGGTATGCCTAATTTTTTACATTCACTAATTTCTTCTTTGTGAAAAGCAACTAACGAATAATCTTTGCACCTATTTGCTATTGCTTGGATTTGTTCTGAAAGTAAACTTTTTACGATCATTTTTGATTTTGGAGCAAAACCAATCAATGGCTTTCCAACTTTTCTATATTTTTCTAATTTATCTTTTACTGAATCTCTTAATGATTTATTTAAAACAAAGTTCATTTCATGTGATGTTAACGATATTCCACAATATCTTGCCCAAATATCACTTCTATTTTCATTATAATTAGGAGCATTATAATTTTCATATCTATTAACTATGGTTACGCATGTATTAAAACAGTAGATATAATCATCTAAATTTACAGTTCTCGCATCAACAAATTTATCAATTGCTGGATGGTCAACCGCAGCATCTAAATACTCTGGCAAACATGCAAAAGTTATTTCCGCATTTGGCAAATTTCTTCTAATATCATCAAACATCATGCGCTGCATAAAAACATCGCCAAGACCGCCCTTATCATGCCAAATAAGAACTTTATCTTTAATTTCATGAAAATTTTTAAGAGTTAAAATTTTCTTTTTATAATTGCTTTTCTTTAATTCAGCCATTGTTTCTCTTCAAAAAAAATACCACTATCTTAAAATAGTGGTATTTTTTTGATTTAAATAATCTTACTTTTGTAGTTTCATAATAGCATTTTTAACTCAAACAATTTCTTCTTACAGAACAAAGAACTTGAACATCAGCATCAACTGCACCAGAAATAGTATTTGTAAACTCTAATTTTGTAATCAATAGATCTCCACTATTGAAAACTTGAGTTTCTGATTGACCAAGTACGAACACAGCACTGTCTAAACCATTAAGTCTAATGTTTATTTGGTTTTCTCCAAAATTAGTAATTTGTACAAAATTAGAAAATGAACCAGTATCGCCAGATATATCAACAATATTATCTTCATATGCTGATGAAGGAGATACAGTCAGAGTGTAAACTGATGGGAAGTTGTTTTCTGCTGGATTTTCACTATAGACAGAACCATCATCAGAAACAACTTCAATAAAAGCTTGGTCTTCTCCAACTTGAGGATATGCAAATTGCTTCCAATAATTGCAGTCAACAAATTCTTCTCCATCAAAAAGTTTTCGATATTTTCTTCCCGGACCTTGAACAAAAATAGTTCTTTGAACAGAAGTAGAGAATTGAGACTGTGTTGCGGGATTAACATCCATTGTTCCCTGCTTGCTATTATTTAGTTTTACTCTGAATTCGCTCATGTTTCTCCTCTTGTTATAGAATGAATTTCATTTTTATATATATTTTTGGATATAACTTCTCATTGGTGATTTATCTATTTTTTTACCAATTCATGCTTATAACATTGATTTGAGGAAAAATAGCTTTATATAAAGCCGTTCCAAGACCAGAATCAATTAATGTACAATTTATATTTTTTAAGGCACAATTAAGCAATGTTTCATTTTCAACAGAATATACCGAAGAATATTCGTCATGATTTTCATTTACAAAGCAATTTTTTCCTTTAGATTCTAAATTTTTAACTAATTTTTCAACATGTTGCGAAGATAGTGATTTGGTTGGTATATCTCCATTTGTATAAATGTAAATTTTTGAAGTTATTTCTTTACTTGACTGTGATAATATTGGTGGCTTTATGTCTGACTCTATTAGTAACTCGTGAATTGGATGTTGTTTAAAATCAGTCATAATATTTCTAACGCAACAATAATTTTCTTTTTTAAAATTGCTTTTTCTTATACATCTTGGTTCATCCTGCAATAAATAATATGATTCATCCTTGCAAGCAATATAAATGCTTACTCCTTTATATTTTGCTTCCATGTATGGTCTTAACATTTTAAGTAAAATGATAAATTCATTACTGTTTCCAAAATAGCAGAAACAGTAATTATTTTTAACTTTCAAATATTGTTCAAAAGGTAGTGTCATGGATCACGATGCCGAAAAAATGAAAACTTTTATGGAAGCAATTAACATCTTCTCCTCTAACTTAGGAGAAGATGATATTTATAAGAGAATACTTTTAGAAGTTTTATTTGAAGAATTTTGCGGTAAAGAGGTAAAAGAAAATGGCAGTAAATGATGCAACGATTTGGATATATCTTGGAAGAAGAGATAAATCTGGTATAAAAATACTAAGCCAATTTCGTGGGAAAAAAATAATAGTAAGTAGAGTATCTAATTTAGATGATTTACAGCTTCCTGTAGATTATCAAGAAATAATATCAAAAGAAATTTATGATAATAGATTTTTATATGAACCTTGGATCGAATCCGCATTATCTTATGCAGAATTAAGGCAAAAAATAACAAATCGTGGATATTATAATTTGCCAATTTCTAATGTTCCAATTTATGGAACAAACTATTCAAACTCTTATCCAGAAATATCAGTAAAAAATATACAACAAACAAAAACGATGATAAGAAAGCTTAGTTAATTTTTTTTAAGAATCTTTTGTGGCAAACAAATGATCCAGCATCAACTTCAATTAAAAACTTATTGCCATCTTGTTCTGTTACTATTCCGCCAAATTCGAGGAATTGTTTGACCACATCATATTCATCTCCCATTTCAAGAGATATTTTCTCATCAAAATTTTCAATTCCACTTTTAGCTTTGATTTTTTTCCCTATTATTGAATCATTTTTATTTTCATTTTCAGAATGAGTGGTTACCCACTTTTTAAAATCAGACAAATTAAAAAAATTAAACGGATTGTGCATAAAATACCTATATAAACAGTTTTTCAAAATCTTCTGATTCTATATATGTAGCATTTTGATAAGTTGCACCACTAGAATGATCAAATATTTCAATTTCTTGATATTTCATTTTATTTAGCCAAAACATTTTCGCATCAATTAATTCATGAGCTATTTGTTGTGGGGGATACTGATGTAATCCGTTTTCAAGTTTTTCAGATCCCGGTCTTTCTCCTTGAAAACTATCGTCACAACAAAATAATATGATTTTAGACGCTCCAAATTTAAAAGAAAAATGTAAAGCTGCACAAATTGGGTTTCTGTAGTCGTCAATTTGCAATTCAACTTCTTTTACATATTTAGATCTGTATTCATCTTCATATACTGATAAGTATTTGAATACTAATCCTCTATAATTCATTAAAAAATTAGCGTCAGTTTTTAGTGAAGCTATACATTTTGGCATGTTACGCATGCGTCTATTAAAATATTTCATGCAAGTTTCATATGGATTATTTACTAGATAATAATCTAAAGGTCGTTTAATTGTCCATTTAGCCAAACTTCCCAAAACGCCAATCAATGTTACATTGTTTGGAATTTTCTCAAGTAAATGTTGTTTTTTTGAAAAGTCAAAGCCATCAGAAACAATGACGATTGTATCATGAGAAAAATTTTCATGTTCTATCCATGTAAATCTTTGCATGCTATTTTGAACTTCATTTTTTAAAAATGTAAAATAATCTGATTTTTTATAAGTTTTATTTAAATCTTTATATTGATAATTGTTGTTGGTAAAATTTCTAACCCACATACCATGTGGAGTTCTTATGTGTTGGTTGCCATCTTCGTATAATTTTATTTTAGCTTTCATATTTATAATATAGTTTTGGGAAATTAATCTCCACAAGGAACTATAGCTACGCATTGACCTTTTTGGCTATCACCATTTAATTTGCTTACATCAAGTTGTATTTTAACATCAATTGGCGCACCTCTGTAAACCATCTCTATTTCTGGTTTATCTGGCATAACAAGTCTAATTTCAGAAGGTATGCTGCCAACAATTTCAATTTGTGGAGGTATACCAACAACTTGAATTTTATCTGGTATTCCACTTCCATCAATTTTAATTAATGTTGGGAAATTATCTGGCATTTCTAAACGAATGAAATTAGGAATTTTACTTGCATCAATTTCAATTGTGCTTGGTATATTTTCAGAAACTAATTTTATTTCTCTTGGTAAATCCGTAGAAATTAATCTTATTTCACTTGGTATTTGGAAGTCACTAATCAAACTAATTGATGATGGAACCTTTAAAGCTTCGACCCTAATAAGAGCAGGAACATCATGTAATATCTTTATATCTGGGATTACAGGTGCAATAACCCTAATAATGCTTGGTATTCCAAGATCTGAAATTTCCACATTCATAGTTGGATCTATTGGTTCATCGGTAAATCTTGAAGCAAACGGAGACGGACTTGGAGACGAACTTGCAGCAGGACAAACAATACTTATTGTGCAACTTACGGTTGGCGGAGTACCCCAATCAACACTTACAGTTGGTGGTGGACCAAAATTTATATTTGGGAATGTTGGATTAGGACCAAAACTTATATTTATAATTGTCGGTAAATTTGATGGACCAAAATTTATAAGTGTCGGCAAATTTGTCGGACCAAAATTTATAAGTGTCGGCAAATTTGTTGGACCAAATGTAATTTGTGTTGGACAATTTAATGGACCAAAGTTTATAAGGCTACAAACAGGGAATGGACCAAAATTTATAAGTGTCGGCAAATTTGACGGACCAAAAACAATTTGTGTTGGTAAATTTGACGGACCAAATTGAATCACAGTACATAAACCAGTCAACGGACCAAAGTTTATAACTGTTGGTATGTGCGATGGACCAAATGTAATTTGTGTTGGTATGTTTGATGGACCAAAAACAATTTGTGTTGGACAATTTAATGGACCAAAGTTTATAAGGCTACAAACAGGGAATGGACCAAAATTTATAACTGTCGGCAAATGTGATGGACCAAAATTTATAAGTGTCGGCAAATGCGATGGACCAAAATTTATAAGTGTCGGCAAATGCGATGGACCAAAATTTATAAGTGTCGGCAAATTTGACGGACCAAATTGAATCACAGTACATAAACCAGTCAATGGACCAAAGTTTATAACTGTTGGTATGTGCGATGGACCAAATGTAATTTGTGTTGGTATGTGCGATGGACCAAAATTTATAACTGTTGGTATGTTTGATGGACCAAAAACAATTTGTGTTGGACAATTTAATGGACCAAAGTTTATAAGGCTACAAACAGGGAATGGACCAAAATTTATAACTGTTGGCAAGCTTGATGGTCCAAATGCAATCATCGTTGGTAAGCTTGTTGGACCAAATTGAATTACAGTACACAAACCAGTCAATGGACCAAATGTAATTTGTGTTGGTATAGTCAATGGACCAAATACAATTTGTGTCGGCAATGGCGATGGACCAAACACAATTTGTGTTGGCATGTTTAATGGACCAAAATCTATAAGACTACAAACAGGGAATGGTCCAAATGTGATTTGTGTTGGGAATGTCGGCATTGGACCAAAATTCAATAGCGGTAAAGTTGGGAAAGGACCAAATTGAATTACAGTACACAAACCAGTCAAAGGACCAAAATTTATAACTGTAGGTATAGTCAAAGGACCAAATACAATAAGTGTTGGACAATTCAATGGACCAAAAGTTATAAGACTACAAATAGTAACAGGACCAAACACAATTTGTGTTGGCATGGTCAATGGACCAAACACAATTTGTGTCGGTAATGGCGATGGACCAAACACAATTTGTGTCGGTAATGGCGATGGACCAAAATCTATAATACTACAAATAGTCACAGGACCAAATGTGATTTGTGTTGGTATAGTCAATGGACCAAACACAATTTGTGTTGGCATAGTTAATGGACCAAAACTTATAAGACTACAAACAGGGAATGGTCCAAAGTTTATAATCGTTGGAAAAGTTGGCACAGGACCAAAATTAATTATCGTTGGAAATGTTGTTGGACCAAAATTCAATAGTGGCAAAGTTGGGAAGGGACCAAATTGAATTACAGTACACAAACCAGTTAGAGGACCAAAATTTATAAGTGTAGGTATAGTCAAAGGACCAAACACAATTTGTGTAGGTATGGTCAAAGGACCAAATGAAATAAGTGTTGGACAAGTTAATGGACCAAAACTTATAAGACTACAAACAGGGAATGGTCCAAAGTTTATAATCGTTGGAAAAGTTGGTACAGGACCAAAAGTAATTATCGTTGGCATGGTCAAAGGACCAAAACTTATAAGACTACAAACAGGGAATGGTCCAAAGTTTATAATCGTTGGAAAAGTTGGCAGTGGACCAAAAGTAATTATCGTTGGTAATGTCAATGGTCCAAACTGGATTATGCTACAAAAATTAGGTAAAGGACCAAAGTTTATAATCGTTGGGAATGTTGGCAGTGGACCAAAACTAATTATCGTTGGTATGGTCAAAGGACCAAATGAAATAAGTGTTGGACAAATTAATGGACCAAAACTTATAAGACTACAAACAGGGAATGGTCCAAAGTTTATAATTGTTGGGAAAGTTGGTATAGGACCAAATGTAATTATCGTTGGAAAAGTTGGCAGTGGACCAAAAGTAATTATCGTTGGTAATGTCAATGGTCCAAACTGGATTATGCTACAAAAATTAGGTAAAGGACCAAAATTTATAATCGTTGGCAATGTTGGCAGTGGACCAAAATTAATTATCGTTGGAATATTAATTGGACCAAAAGTAATTATCGTTGGGAATGTTAATGGACCAAAACTAATCATTGTTGGTATATTTAAAGGACCAAATGAAATAAGTGTTGGACATATAATTGGACCAAAATTTATAATACTGCATACTGGAAATGGACCAAATTCAATCATAGTTGGGAATGTTGGAAAACTACCAATTATAATTGAAGGAAGTGTTGGAGGAGGTCCAAAATTTATAATCGTTGGTAAATTAAGTGGACCAAAATTAATCGTACTACAAAAATTAGGTAAAGGACCGAAATTAATTATCGTTGGAATTGGAGGATCTACAACGATAATTGATGGAATATTAATTGGACCTAATGGTCCAATGTCTAAGCATGGAAATACAATTGGTGGTGGCTGAACATTAATTGTAGGTAAATTAATTGTAGGTATTATAAGTTGTGGTATATCTGGAATATTTGGAATTAAAAATTCCAAAGGTTGATTCGGAGTTTGTATGTTGGGCTGCTTGGCTATCTCTCTTTCGGAAGGACTTTGCACAACAGTACATTGATCTGTATTTACTTGAATCACAGGGTCTATTGTAGTATTTGCTGCATAAACATGCGTACCAGACAAATTAGTACTTGTAAATTTACCATCACCGAAGTCGAGTCTAAAACTTTTATATGCACCAGTAATTTCAACATTATATGTTGCTATTGTTCCAGTTACTGGACTAATTGATGTAATTGCAAAAAAGAAAGTTACATCTGGACATGTGAAATCATCAAAAATAATTTCGAGTTCAGATAAATTTCTAATTCTCCAATCTAATGTTGTTTGATCTGTTGTGAAATTAAACCCAATAAAATTTTCGGTTTTTATAATTGCATCTGCAAGTTGATTGTGGTGTTCTGAGACTACAAATCCTCTTACTTCCGATCCAGCGTAATTATATTTGGTTTTTGTTCCTCCCAAATTTCTCGTGCAATTAGTTAATTTATAAACTTTTCCATTATCATTTTTTAAAACACCGCCATAATAAAAAAGCTCACCACTTATATTTGCGTATCCATTGTTCGCCCAAATTTCATTTTCATCTGCAGCAACAGGATAAATCTCAATGTTTGCTTCCCAAGAATGATTATCTGAGGTTGTTATGGTTTCGCTGGTGTTATAAACCAAATACAAAGTACGATCAGTATCGTACTTTTTTGGATATACAGGAATTGGGGGGAAATTATTAGACATCTTCTCTTTATTTAGCGTTTATAGTTAGAAAATAGACATGTTAAATTGCGTTCCTATTGGTCTATAAGAAACATTGCTAAAAGTTAGCGTTGTTTCGTTGAATTTTATAAATGCTTTTGCACTATAATCAAAACTCAAATAGGCAATTTTATTGGAATCAGAAGTAGCAACGAGCGTTTGATCCTGTCCATCGAATCCGACAATTGTATTATCTTGAAGATATCTAAATGATGCAGAATTAACACCAGTTCCACCTGTCTCCCAAACATTTGTATTTTGGTTATATGCAGATATGGCTCCGGTATTATTGAAAAAGTAAACTCCTTGACTTAGTGGAACTAATTGTCCTTCAAGTTTTGCTGTTCCAGACATATCAGTTAATTTTTTTATATCTTGAAAATATTCTGATGTTGATCCAGAAGTTTTGTAAAAACTTTTAATTCTGAAAAATGTTCCAACACCTTGATTTCTAAGAAAGAATCCAGATGTATCTTTCCAACACGATTTATAAACGCTCATATGACCTTGATTTGGATTACCGCTAATGTCAAATGAAACTTCATTATTTTTTAATTCCTGAGCGCCACTTTTATAATTCGAAGTAGTTAAATTTTCAGTAGTAGTGGAAAGATCATTTAAATTTAATTTATTTTTAACTTGATTTGTAAGACTAGTTCCAGAAATTTGCGATGTAGTAATATTTCCTAAGATAAAATAAATGCTATTTGCACTATGCAATTCAACCCAATTCCATGGTCTGGAAATTGGGCTTTGAACCAAATAAGTTTGTGTAAAGCCATTAAACTCATGAAAATTAATTGATTCTAGAATTGGAGAATCTACAGCATTTCTGCCACTTGCATAATAAAGAAGTCCTACGCCACCATTTCCAGAAGGCGTTGTTCCTCTTGGTGAAAATCCAACATTTCTTTCAAATTCTTTCTTTTGTTGATCTTCATTTGTTGCACCATCAAGAAATGTTTTATTTCTTGAAATTGATACTGCGGTACTAAATCCAGTTTTGAATGTTTCGCTTATTAGTCCAAATTCAGAACTTTTAATTTCATTTGCTGAATAATAATTCCATAACCACAAATTGTATTTTTCAACAACATCAATAGCATTATCATAAGTTGTGATTCTGTACGCACCATAGGCAGTATCACATCTTAAATGTAAGTTGTAAATTCCACCAACACTATAAGATCCACGGACATTAGATGAATTGTTATGAATAAGATCATCAGCTAAATACCAAGTATATGTTGTTATTGGATCAATTGGGTCTAAACCAGAAACTTCTTCTCCAGAATAGGTTTTTCCAGTATTTGAATTGATGCCAATAGGAATATTGGCATCAACGAATACATTTACTGGAGTTCTTAATACTGGAGTTGTTGTGTATGGACCACCACTTGGAACTCCATTTACAATTTGTGATTGACCAGTTCTAACATTGAAATTTATAACTGCCTTTTCTGGTGCTGAAACTCTCGCATTGACAAATTGTGGAAATATAACTGTATCTGTTCCAAAATCATTTGTTACTGTTAATGAAACATCATAAATTCCCGGTCTAGTATAAACTTTGGTAATTGTTCCACCATTTAAGTCTTGAACTAAAACATTATCTTGAGAAATAGGACCCTCAGTCGAACTTATTGCACTGATAATAGATGAGGTGTTGTCTCCAAAATCCCAAATATAACTAATTGATCCTGATGTTCCATCTGTACCTAATCTAAAACTTAAATCTTTGAATTGTACTGTAAAAGGAATTAAACCTATTGATTTATTCGATGTAAACCAAGCTTTTGGAACCAACGCTATGCTTCTAAGATAATTGATTCTTTCTTCCATGGTTCCAGTTAATGGAAAATCTGCAATCCCATCTTTTTTACCAGCTGTTTCTTGAATTGCAATTAATGCATTTTTAATTGCATTGTGATGTTGAGCCATTACATTTTGCGTGATATTTGTTATATCTTTTGGTTTTGCAGTATCGATAAATCCGGGCAATAACTCAAGTCTATCAAAGGAAATTTGAGTTCTGCTGCCATAATAAAAAGACAATGATCTAACTTCTGCATCACTACATTGCTCCGTCAATGTGATAATTCCAGTATCAGGAAACCTTCCTATAATTGTGGTGTCACCATAAACCGCAATGGTATTGTCACCGGGGTTATAGTCTTGTGAAAGTTTTACACGCAAACTATCATGAACTAAAAATAGATTATCATCTGTGTCTATGCTTATTGGAAAATTAGATGCTGAAGGTATTGTCATTAGCTCACCACGATGTTTTCAGAGAGGAATGCTTTTTTGCTATTTGAGTTTTCCAACACTAACATTAAGCCGGGAATATATGAATTTGGTTTATCGTACACAAATTGAACTTCATGAATGTTGGAATTATTTTCTTGATAGCTTTGATTTGTAACTGGTATACCATTAACGGTTCCATTGCCACTAAATATCCAATATCTTTGGCTTATATCGCCATCTGTTTGATCAACAAATTTAAAGACAGTTGGAGTTAGTGAAAGCTTTAATGCTGTTTCTTTAGATATGCCAACTTTTGGTGTTACATAAAAAAATGTTGTAATCTCTTGCTTACTAACTGTTATGTAATTGCTTTTTGTTGCAATTCCTTGTCCTCCAAGAACAGAAACCACATTCAATTGAACACTATAAATTCCTTCATTCTGATATGTGTGTGTTGGATTTTTTTCTACTGATGTTGTTCCATCACCAAAATCCCACAAATAACGAATGATTGGACCAGTACTAAAATTTTGAAATCTAATAGTTAATGGTGGAACTCCAATGATCTTATGCGCCCTAAATATAGGCTTTGGAGCTAAGAATATATTTTCTTGTCTTTTTAATATTCCATTAAGAGATTCTGATTTCGGGTTGCTACTAGTACCCAAATCAACTTCCATATTATAAATTGCATCTCTTAGAGCATTATGATGTTCTGCCATAACAGAATGCAAAACATGACTTCCGGTTGACCAAGTAGATTGTCTTGATCCAGCAAATCCACGAATTAGATCAGTAAAAACATTGTTTGTTTTTACTGCATAATATATCAATTCGTAATTTCCAGCTTTGCCGGGAGGAGGACCTACACGAAGTAAACCTTTACTTGGAAACATAGAATTGTCATTTACAATTATATATTTACCATTAAAAGAAAGTGATTGACGCAGAGTTGTTTCTGCATTATTTCTTGCTTCATATAAAGATTGGCTATTGTCAATACCACTAGGAAATGTAGATAAACCACCAATGGTATAACCAGCATCTAAACTTGAAATTCTAATTGCCATTTAATTCCTGCTTTTGGCTTATCGCCTGTTCTGCTTGACTTTTCATTTGAATCATTTTCTTGTGCATACTATCAAGATTTTTTACTGTTTGAACCTTAATTGGAATGTCATCTGGAAGAGCTAAAACAGTTTCAATTAACTCTGTATCTACCTGCGACTGCAACAACATTTTTAAATTTATTTTTTGCAATAGCTTTTCTCCCCAATATTGTTTTTGTGATTCCAAATCGTCATAATCTTTTAAAGGTTCAACTACTTCCAAATTTCTAAATGAAAGCACAAAGAAATTAGCCTCTTCCTCTAGGTTCTTTTTCTTTTTAACAAGAGTTTCAATATTCTTATCAGCCATGACTCTTTGTCTTTTTGCTTTTCTTAGCTTAATCTCAGATATTTTTAAAGAATCAGAAGGCTTTCCCATTGATACTTTTTTATCATACATAGCTATCATCTTATTTATGTTAATATCAATCAATTCTAGGTTGTCCTTGCTTTCATCTATCTCTAAATCTAATGCTTGTAGAGACTCATATCGACTTTTTATTTCTCTTAGACATTGCCACATTTTAGATTGTGTGGTAGGTTCTTTATTTACAATGAAATATTTCATTTGGAAATAACTATGCCTCTCAGCCATCTCATAATTTAAAATTTCATTCATTTGATTCAAAATGTTCGTGTTTTCCATGATTTTCTCCTTAATATATTAGAGTTTCAAATCTCCATTGATTTCTTTTTAAAATAAATTAAAATGGATTTTTTCCCAAATAGGAGCGAAACATGCTGGCGGGATCTTCAGTTTATTTGAGTGGACCAATCGAATTTAATGATCTTAATTGGAGAACGGAACCAATTAACATACTTGAAAATAATTTTGGATTAAAGATTTTTGACCCATTTACAGACCCAAAACAACAGTGGTTGCCAGAAATATCTTTAGCCAAAGAAACAAAAAACTTTCAAAGAATGAAAGAAATTGCAGAAGAATTTGTTAGAAAAGATTTAGGCATGGTCTATAAATCTGATATTCTTATAGCTTGTTTACCATATAAAATTCCAACTACAGGGACACATCACGAAATTACAGAAAGCTGGAGAGCTATGAAGCCAACTTTACTTGTATGCCCAACAGGAATTGAAAACTTGCCAGTATGGTATTTTGGCTTATTTCCGCTAAATCATATGTTTGGATCATGGAGTGATCTATATGTTTATTTAGATCGTGTTGATAAAGGTATGGAATACGATGATACTTGGTATCTTTTAAAGCAAAGATGCCCTTAAACTAAACCAGCACCAACCACTGCTTTAAATTTATATCCATGCCTTAAAGCTCTTTCAGCCCAAAGAGATTTGCATTCTTGGAGCGTACTCATTTGAGGGATATCGCCAAGATTTTGATGTGCATTTCTATGTATCAATATTCCATTAACTGTTCCATCAATGAAATTTAACTTTCTATCAACAATTGGAAATAAAATATCTTTTTCGCTTTCAACAAAACAAGAATATTTTCTTAAAATTCTATTTCTTATAGATGTTCCAGATATAATTATAAGATTCCATTCTGATGGAGAATTTTTTATTCCCTCATTGATTAATGAAGAATAACTATTGCCAGCTTTATATATTGGGCAAAATTGTGAAATTTCTTTTTCGTTTTCTGGAGATATATCGCTAGTAACAATGCAAATAAATGGGCTTTTATTGAATTTACTCTTAATTGAAGATACTGTTATCTCAACTAATTTTGGGTTGTTTTCTGGAACAATAATAATGAATCCATAATTCAAATCTTTTGGTTCATTCATTCTAAATTCTCATGAAAGTGAAATATCAAAATCTATTCTTATTATATCATTACTTGTTAGTGCAATATCAAGAGCAAAAGATCCATTAGCATAATCTGAAGTAAATTTATTTTGAACCCAAGGATCGGTTGGGTCGCTAGTAGGAACATAAACTGAAGCACTATCATTTATACTAATCCCATTGATATAGACCCTTAAGCTTCCTTCGATATACGGAGTGCTTATTGAATTTACTGTATAATCAATGTAATTTGCTGTTATTGGCTCAACATTATAATAATGGTTGTGAAAATAAGTTGTACCAATACCCAACATTGGCTTTAATACATATGGCATGGAAGGTCCAGAAGGACCAGTTATTTCCCAATAAATATTGTCAGATGCTTCAAAGGATATAGTTCCTTCTGGAATTGTTATAGTACTGCTAGGTGTCACTACTTTAAAATCAATATCTGTAGCTTCTTCAGCGATTAAATTTAACTTAGATCTCTCTACATCTAACATTCTGACATAAGAAACTGGATTTACAACACTTGAAAATCCAAGTGTTGTGTTGATATAACTCAATGTTCCAAAATCTTCTGATTTTGATCCATCTGTATGTTCCGCTATATTGTGAAGAGATTCATCAACCGCATATGGTCTTAAGTCTCCATTTTCATCAATTGATTGATCTATTCTATTTGCTATATTTCCTTGAGTTCCAGCACCACTACGAATAATATTCGAAACATTTTCTAATTCATTGTTTATAAGAACATCTCTTTCTGCCAATTGTTTAATTGGAATGTTATCATATGTATAATGATATGGATTCTGAGCAGTGTATTCTGGTGTTGGGAGTCTTGATAGATCAACCATGTTTATCCTTTGTTCTTATATATGACTTTTTTTATTGTTTTTCTTACCGACAATTTTCCATTGTTTTGGGAAAGAATTTACAATGTAATATTTATTATTGTTTTTTTTATATTTTTCTTCTTCTTGCTTTTTTTTATCCAACCAATAATTCATTTTAAACCACCAAGATCATATAAATTTAAATCTAAAAATTTTTTCCACAATTTAATATCTGTTTTATTTTTTGATTTTTGCAAATCAGACCAAGCTAGAATTTTTTGCCACTCATCTCCATAGTTGCCCAATATTTCTTCGTCTTTATCAACATCTTTTAAAAATTCATAAGCAATTTCATAATTTCCAAGATAAGTTATTTGAACATTACGCTTCGATTCATCAGCCATATGATTTACAATTCCAGCATATCCAAGTGGTATAATAAAAAAATTACCACAATCGACTTCTCCATTAGGCAATAATATCAAACTTGCTGCAAATTTATAGGAATTTGAAAATGCCGTGCATGAATCTGCAGGACTATCTTTTTCAACAAGAATTCCCTTAATCATTAATCTATCATTTTCAAGTATTTTTGTTCTGGCAAACAAACCTTTTCCAGCACCAGAAATAGTCGATTCTTTGATGTAAAATCGATCATCCATTTCATGAAATGTTAGCGGAGAAGTCATTTAAATACTTCCTTTTTCAATAATTAAAAGAAATTCTTCTAGAGTTATGTTTCTGCCACAAAAATCAGAAAAACATTCTAAAAAATGATTGATTATAGACATAATGATTGATTCTTTCATATCTGGTTTTTGATCAATCATTTTTTTTGCACGATTGATGGATTCTTTGTCGAGACCCCAATCAAAAACTTCATTGTCTAATACTAACATTTTTATATTTTTTTTAAGATCTTGGCATTTTATATCCAAAATTACAATATTTTTTTCCATATTTTAACCAATCTTTATACAAATGATAAACGCCAATTAAAAGTTATTTGCATGGAGGAGGTTTTGTTTAAATCTGCAAATGTTACCATGCTATACAAATCACCATTCGACATTTGAAGTGCCATTTCATTGAGAGCGTATCCATTAGCATCATCAAATGTTAACACAGATGTGAAAACAACTTGACTTGGAATGTTTGGATCAACTTGACTAATGACTGGCTTGCTAGATCTAGTAATACCAAACAAACCAGTTCTTTGAGTATCAACATACTTAAGAGTTCCGCCACTGGTTCCTCCATCACCAAAAAGCATACGATTTATGAAATAATCATAAGTGCTTCCAATAATATTGGCTAGACTTTTAGATAAGGCTTCTCTGCCCTTACGCAAAATAGTATTTTTTATTTCAGATACTTCTTTGCTGCCATCTTTATATTCGATGATTCTTTCTACTACGCCAATTACAGTCATTGCTTCATGTTGATTTATCATAATTCGCCTTTCTTCGTATTTCCATCTTTGTAATCTATTATAAATTGAATCTTTTCATTTTGCTTCAAAGATTCAACAAAATTATCTTCTGGTTGATCTTTTGATGCAATAGCCATTATTGGATTGATGTTTTCTGAATTTTTTGTCATTTCACTGCCTCGCCTATCAATTCTGTTAAATGTAACTTCTGGCAAATCAAATTGTTGTCCTGCTATAGTTACATTTTGTGTTTTGGCGTATCTATAAATAGTGTAATTTTCTGAAGTACCACCAGAAGATAAAGTCTTCCAATACCTGTCTGAACCTTCGAGAGTTATTGTAGTATTTCCCGATGGATTGTTACCATCAATTTCTTGTATAAAATATAAATCTCCATCAATTTCAATCAAATAATTCTCTTTGAAATAATCATTTTCTAATGGAGTTGATACCAAATTGTTGGCTCCATTGACAATGCCAAGCGAAGATTCTAAATCGCCAACTATTTGAATTTTAAAACCTTTATGACTCATATAGCCGATATTATTGTTAACTAATCTTTGGAATATTTCAAGACTTGTTCCAATAACATCGCCACTTGTATAGTTTTCAATATAAAATTGATCGACAGTTCCATCAACAAAGCCACTAATCCTATATTCAACACCAGAAATTTTTTGATAAAATCCAATACTGTAAATATTTCGAACATCATGAAAATCAGAATTCAAAACTTCAGTTCTTCCTCTTGCAGTAACTATAATGCTACCACTTGTAGATGAGAATAATAAATTGTTATCTTTATCGTATGCCTCATAAGACACAGAGCTTACAGATGTTGACGGAAGCGTTCCATCATCTTGTAATAATAATATTTTATTTGGTAGAATATTTAAGATATCATAGGATGTTGCTGAATATGCAATAATTTTAATTTTCCACGAACCAGACGAATATCCTTCGGCAACATCCCAAAGAGATTTAAATTCAGCAAAATCTTTACTGCTATCTGAAAAAGAAAAGATATTATCTTGATATATGTTTATATTACTTGTTGAGTCAACTGGATTTGAAATTCTAAATGAAAATGCTCTTGAATCAATTCCTAATAAAGAATTAGCAAATACAGAATTAGTTTCATCTAATGGCTCTGACACTGTATTTACTTCAATTGTATTTGCGAAAGGATTTTGAATTGTATACTCACCAGCTAAAGTACCACCCAAAACCTTTAAAATTCCTGTTCCATTTGAAATAACACCAATTTGTTTAAAGTTAACCTCACCAGAAAATAAAACTACACTATCGTTATAAGCAATTCCAGATCCAGAATTTACAATAGTAGAACTAGCCAATGCATTTCTCAATATGGCAGATGTATTACGACCATTTCTCATGCCCCTACTAAACCACATTTGTGCATTTCCAGAAATGATAAATTCGTTTTCCTTGTAAGTCATAAGAGCCTCAATTTCTTCAATTGGTGGCATTATGACTTCTTCAAAACCTCCATAAATATTCATTACATGTAAAATTGCATGAAAAGGTAAAGATTCACTGAGAACTTCATAAGCCTCAATAATTCTATCATCACTTAAATTTTTGATTTCTAAATCTATATTGTATTTACTGCTCAAACTACTAAAGCATGGATCGATGAAATTCTTGTCAATATCACATGGATCATTTGAATTTCTAATCGATCCATTGTATTCATCCATGTTATAAATGTTTTCTGAAAATGGAAATTCTGTTTTTACTTTTCCAAATATAACATTGTCATGAAATGGATTTTTTGTTGGAATAATAATATCAAATAATGGATCTGTCTCTTCAATTAATCTTACATTCCAATTTTTTAATGGGTACTCTTGATCCCTTTCATCTCTGGTGTCAGAGAGTGATAAAGTTCTTACATAATCTTCTATCGATTGTTCAGAAGGACTATTGATTTCATTATATTTATATAATATTCTGATCGAATCGCCATTTTCTAATGTTATTGGATTTACCGAAAGAGTTTCACCAATCCATTCTATAGTCGAAATACCATCTATATTTCCAAATTCAATATAATCTAATGTTAACAAATCCCATGTGTCGCTATTAGAATAACGAATATATAATTCAAAATTATTCAAATCTAATGACAATGCTGTTTTTTCTAATACAAAAGTATTTAAATTTCCATCATAAGTAAACACTTCTTGCCAAGTATAATCACTAATTACCTGCCATAACCTTGTATACTTTATAAATTTAATGCCAGATTGATCCAGAGATTCTATTAGACCACTTGTGGTTCCTTTCTTTTTGAAGATTGGCATTGCTCTCTTTATCTGTCTTCTCCACAAATAAGGATCATTTGATTTAAGCTTCAAGCTGAAAAGATTTGATAAAAATGGCAATAGTTTTTCATTCACTACATTTGCATCAAATAAATCAATAATTTGATTCGCATAATCTTCAAGAATGGTAAATCCATCAGCAGTAGCTAAATTTAATTTGTTTATAACATCTGGAGTTCTATCGAATTCACTGAATCTTATTTTAAATATTTCTGGAGTATATCTTTCAAACAAAGTCGCATATTTTTCTGGAACAGTAAAATGCGATGGAACTGCCGTAGCTCTTGTATCACCTAATAAATTGAATTTTTGATGACTTGATTTTGTTGTGCCGGCAATTACAGAAGTCCAAGTCAAACAAATGAAATAATCACCTTCACGATATCCTTGAGCATCCCAAATGTATTGAAAATTACCATATAAAGTATTTCCATTTGCGTCTGTAGATACTTTTTTAATTAATGCATTGTCTTGGTCTGTAGATAACCAAGCTGGAAATTCTGGATTGCCAAGAGTGAATATTGGTGTTGCGTCTTTGTAATAAAATTTTTGTTGTGTAATACTTGATTCAAAATTGGCTCTATTCTTTCTGGCTTTAAATATATTTTCTTCAGTTGGATAATCACAAGCTAATTTTTCAGATACCAATGTTGTTTGTAGTTTTTCTTTTTCATAAATGTCTTGCGTATATTCATTGACTGTTGGATCAATAAAACTTCTTTCTATGAAGTATATAACTATTTTGTCAACCTTATAAGGATCAGACAAAAGGCAACCATCATCATCTGGAGTTTCTAACTCAAAAATGATTTCATCAGTTATTTTTGGATTCTCAGATATTTTTTTTTGTGCCATTGTAATTATTCGTAAACGAATCCTAATTCAATAATGTCAGATCTAATTATTTCATAAAATTTAGTTGTAACAATATTTGTAGCACCTAAAGTTATATCATCTGTATTAAATGTAATATCAACTGATTTAATTTCTTTTAAATCAGAAAATTCTTTTATTAGATCGTTTTCTTTTAATGTTCTGCCATACTCCCAACGATTAATGCTGAAAAATGCATCTATTCTATTTGAAATTTTAACTCTAAGCTCATCTTCAAATTTTCTATATAATTTATCCATTGTGATAGAAATATTTACATCAACATTGACAACCACCCCGTCTTTTATACAGACATAATCTGTAATCATTTTTTTGGATTCTATGTAAGACATTAATTCTGTTTTCAGTTGGTCACTAGCAACCTCTAAAGTGTTTTTATCTTTTCTAGAAAGAATATAAATGTCTATGATATTTGCTGCACACCCATGATTTCTTAAAACAGCAACAGATTTTCCAATCTGACCATTATATGGAGATACATATAAGTCAGTAAGAGTCTTATAATCTAAACCTGTAACTGCTCTATCTTGAGTTCTAAGATACATTGGCAATTTTCTTCTAATATCTTCAATCGTATCTCCGTCATATCCATATTGTGCTTTGGTGTAATTGTTCAAAAATACACCTATTGGATAATTTAATCCCGGAACATTAACCAATACAGAACTTTGTGTTGCATTTGTTACAAGATTTCCAATAGTTCCACCACCAGTCCTATAATATATGCTGATTTTAGATCCTTTCGATGGAACCATACCAGCAACTCCATTTCCAAAAATGAAATATACTGCAAAATCTGAATTAAATTCAACTCTGTATTCTCTGAATGGTTGAGATTCAGTAAAGTAATCGACTTTATTCCACATCACTCCATCTACAAAAACTTGCATGGAATCATATATGACTGATTTTTTTCTAGATTGAATTGTTTGATTTCTAGATCCGTTACTTGAAATTTCTTCAAATATTGTTTTCCCTTGCAGTCCAATAATACTAGCATTTACCACACTGTTTGCTGAAATTATAATGTCTTCATCGAAAATAGGATTTCCATCTGAATCAGCAGAAAATAATTCTATGGTTACTGAAGTTCCTCCGCCATTAACTTGAAATGAAATTGGCGTTGGTATTCTAACATCTGTTGTGATCGGATTGTTTAATGATGCTGTCCAATAACTTTTTGCTGCTACTGGTGGTTGTGGATTGTAGCCAACTAGTTTGCAAAGCCTAAAAGCATTGTCAATTTCAGAAACAGTATCAATAAAAATTTCATTTGCAATTTGATCTAATTTGAATGAAAGTGTGTCTGCTATAAATGCCCAATTTTCAATAAGCATAATTGCTAAAGATGATTCTACAAAATCTGTAAACTCATTCGAAAACCGCTGCTGTGTGAATTCAATCAATCTTGTTTTCATAGACCAAAAATCTTGATTGGTATAATTCAAATTAAACACATTAGGTTTTCCGATTACTTCAGAAGTTGCGTAAGGTTCAATATTAAATGGACAATTATTTGTCATCCTATGCCCCCAATGGTATTTCTAATTTTAATTCTTGTATTTTCGTAATTTCTAACCTATCAAAAAATGTAATTCTTATAAGTAAAACACTTTCATTTGTGGGATTGTCATCTAATGGATTCGCACTATTTTTGTCTAATCCACTTTGAATATATATGTTTTCTATTGCTACTCTTGGTTCCCAAGTTCTTATAGATAAGGCAATCATATCTCGTGCTTCACGCACAGTTACTGGATCGTTAGGATTAAAGAACAACTTTCTTAACGGAGTTCCATAATTAGCCAACATCACTCTCTCTCTTGGATTGGTTAGCAATAAAACAATCAAATCTGATTTTATTTGATCGATACCATGTTGAATGTAAAAAAATCCTTTCGGAGTTTTTGTAATTGGATATGGAACACCTTTAAAACTTTTTATATTAATCATGAGTTAATGCCTTATGTATTAGGATCGTTGTCACATTTATTTTTAGCAAAAGGCAACATACTAAATATGCTCATACAAGGATCTTTCTTTCCCAAACTACCAATAACTTTTGAACTTGCCCTAATTGCACCAGTAGATGGATCATACATAAGAACCATTCCAATTTTTGGAGAATCCTTTTCCCCTGCAGTTCCAGCTAATAAAGCTATAAATTCTTTTGCAAAGAATATGTGCGATTTATCTGTCATATTTACATAGTAATTTTTAGTGTAAACAAGTTTGAATTTACTGATAATTTCAATCTTATTTGCAGGTTTAGAGCAGCCACCAATATCTCCAATCACTTCAATGTGATCATCAGTTGTGGCAACTATATGATTTCCAGCAACTCTTAAGAACACATATCCGGGACCATCTTTCTTTTCTTGATATCTGTGAATGTGAGGACCACGACAATTGTCATGGTGAGGACAATATATTTGAATATATTGTTGATCAGTTTTTTGTTGATCAAAATCATCACGCATGGAAAATTCTAGACCATATCCACTTCTAATTTTTACATATGCTTTTTTCGATAATGGCTGTGGATCTCCTCCATGACCAACTGGATTTTGCTCTTCGTTTTGTTTTTCTGGAGAAAGACTTTTTCTCGATTCGTAACAATAGTCAAGTTCCTCATCAATCATTTCAAATTGATGTTTACTTGATGTTTGCATGCTTATACCATGATGTTTTCCAGCTATGCATTTTTGTTTTTCATGATCGTTAAGCTCAATTTTATTGCCATGAGCAGTAAGAAGTTTAATTCCATTCCATTCGCTTCTTATATTACTTTCTTTCTCTAAGTCACTCATTTCAATCATATGACCAGTGGCAGATTTCATATAAGTTCTGCCCTCATAAACATCGCCAGAACCAAAATTAAATGGCTTAGTACTTCTTTCCCAATCTGGAATTCCTTCGGGATGACGAACAGAATCATCCATTACGAATGTATGACCAGAAACTGACATTAATTGAATGCCAGTTTGAGGAAGATCACATGTGTTGTTTTGTGGAGTTTCTGGTCCTTTATATGGACGACATTCATTTTCGTGTTTAAAATAAGGATTTTGACCAATTTGATCTTTGTAATGTGTTGATTTTGGATGACCAGTTCTTGCGTTTGATTTGAATCTTGGAATTAATTGTCCACATATGGGAATTTCTGAAGTATTTTCTATTTTTGGTAAAATGTCTTTTGCTTTTTGTTCTTGCTTTGCTAAAGCCTTGCCACTGTCACTTAAATCGGTGTAACTTTCTGAATTTACATTATCTCCAGAAGTATTAGTTGATGTTATTCCTCTATCAATACCAATCGATCTTGCTAAATCTGGATATGGCTTTTCTGGAACACCAGCAAGGCAACTCACATCATCATCTGCAACTATTTCATTAGTATTTGGATATGTAACTCTACAATCTGGATGCGCCCATTGACCTGCATAATGAAGATGGTCATCCTTCATCATAATCCAATTGCCAGTACTTGACATTAATTCTATTCTTTTCCATCTTCGATTACATTTAGGATCTCCATCAACCATTTTAAGCATATGCTTTTCTGGAGTTTTAAATCCATAAATGTTTGGATATGTTATAAGTTTTTGAACTTCTGGTTTATCAGCAAAATCAAGAATAGATGTTAAATCAAAGCCATTATAAGACTCTGTGTTCCAAGGAGGCAAAACTTGAGATCCATCATTTGGACCAACTAAATATCCTTTTCTACGACCTTCGTGAATCTTGTTATACTCATCCATGAGTTGATCAACACCCCAATTGTGTTTTCCGTCTGGACCACGATTTCTAGCCCATACAGTTCCAATATAATATGCTGAAGATCGCTGACCACTTTCAAAAATTAAAGCAACTGATGATCCTGCAGGTGGAACCCAACTTAAACCAGAATCATCAAATCCTCCCATAGCTGAAATTGGATTAGCCCAAGGAAGTTCTTTTATTGTACAATCGGCACGATGTAATTTTGGATGAAAAAATTTGATTCTATTTTGCTTCCATATGTCGATTGTTTCAATTACTAAACCAACCATAACACCAAAAAACATATCTTTGGTATCTGGAGCTTTATTTTGTTGATCAGATCTAGAAATTGCTTTTGTTGAATAATCAACATCTCCAAGTTGAAGCTGTAAACTTTCAATTCTTCTTTCAAGCATAGCAATTTTTTCATTTAAACTCATATTATTTTCCCATTAATTTTTATTCTGTTTCGCCTTTAAAACTACCAGTTCCAACCTCATCCACGAAAGGACCCTCAGATCCATTTCCACCAATAGGTTCATTAACACTAAGCTCTGCATTTGGAACTGGTAGACTTACAGATAACTTAGTTATATATTTACCTGCTTCAATCTGATGATCTACGCCCATGATCATCCATTTTTTATTGGATAAAATTTTATTTATTGGTGGCTTTGCAAGCCAAGTATCACAATTTCTTCCACCATCATCACCTATTGAAAATGGACTTATAACTATAATGGAAACATACTTTCCAATTTTTTCAACCAAATCATAATAGTCTCTATCTCCAATTATGCTTAATTCTCCTTTTATACTTCTAGCCTGATCGAAAGGTTTATTTGCTGTAGTATGAGCAGCAGTTGATTTTTCTAAAAGAACAACTCTATCTTCTTGAGGAATAGTGTAATTGTATTCACTAGGAAGAGCTTGAGCATTGCCAGATCCAGAATTCTCAATAGGGCTTAATTCTGGATCTTCTTTATTTTTAACCATTTCTGCAGAATCACCACCACCAGAAATGCCACCAAAGCCACCAGCATCAAGAATCCATTCTATTTCTGGACTAAATTCAATTACTGGACTGCAATTTCCACCATTTACTATAAAAGTTTTTGTAGTATCTTCACAGTCGCAAATTTCATCTTTTTTACAAGACTCATCTTCTTGTATAATTAGTTCTGGAACAGTTGGATCATATTTAAAATAAACTCCAAGTTCGTCTTCGGTTCTTAATATGCTAACCCAATTTCTTATAACTGATAAAATAGGTAATTCATTTGCTTTCCAAACTGCTTCAATACCATCTGGATTAATTTCAAACATTAATTCGCCACCATCTCTATTTCTAAAATTAACTTGTATTGGAGGATCTTCAGCTTCGCACATATCTCTAATTGCTTGTTTTAATGTTTTCAAATTTTCTTCTTCACCTTGATTTTTTTCTATTCTTCTATCGTTGTGCCTCTGCATTAAATCTACACATTCTAATTTTATTTTTGTAATACCTTTGTCAATACTTGTAAAAAGCTTTTTAGGAAGAAAGTAAATCCACGGAGTTAATTCTTCTCTTACCACTCCTGTTGTGCAATCTTTAAGTAACCATCCAAATTTAAATCTATTTTGAACCGTTTCTTTAGCCGCAAGGCTTATAGTTTTATTGAGAATATTAACGACATCCGCATAGGCATTTGAACCTTCTCCCAACAATTCAAATTCAACTTTCATTCCTCCATTTGCTTGTTGAATAGCATATTGCATTGAACTTACTACCATTTTATGTGGTTGTACTGAACTGCCAATTGGAATTGAATCATTTCCACAATTAACTTTGAATGCTCCATCTTTCATTTCTATTTCAACATAAGAAGCATATACTTCTTCCTGAGGAGGTATTGATGGTTCTTGACATACATATTTTTGTATTTCTTCATTTACTATACAAGCCATTAATTCCTCAATTAAAAGTTTCTGGTATAAGAATGCTTAAACCTGATTTAAAATCCCAAATGTCACGAATTTTATTTTTTTCCATTATTTTCCACCAGAAAATAGAGGTTCCATAAAAATCTTGCGAGACTAAGTCAGGTCTATATTCGGTTGATTTATTTATAACAGTATATTTATCTCGATCACCAGAAGAAATATTTCGTCTTCTGTAAAGAGGAAATGTAAGATACTTGTCTTCGCCATAATAAATTACTTTTCCGTCTTCATAGCGACTTCCAGAAGTAACCATTTTATTGGATAATATATTTGAAATTTCTATTTTATTCGCCATTAACCACCTCCAGTGCCAGTCACAACAATATCTTCTGCAAATGGTAAATTTGCAGAATTATATACAACTTCAAAATTTAAACTAACATCAACTTTATATGGACATCCAGTTTCTTCATCCCACGGAACTTGGGAATCAAATTTCACATTATAATCTAACATTACAACGCATAAAGGAGGAATAGCCAAAATATCTTTGCATTTAATTTTCATAATTGGAGGAGGAGCATAAGGAGCAGATGCTCGTTTTGGATAAACATGTGCTTCTAGCCATCTGAGTGTTGTCATTATTGCTTCTGCAGAACGACTTCCTGATTTTTTTTGTACAAAAAAATGGCATTCAACACTAATGTTTCGGTTGTCTGAATTTGCATAAGCCTTAATTGGTGCAGCCCTACCGATTCCAGTTTCATCATTATATTTTGCTGATTTTTTATCGCTTATATCTGGAATATTATCAAAATACATTTGTATTGAATTATCACTTGCGTACAAATTTCCATTTGCTGACAAATCACTTTGCAAATAACAATCTTCAATCTTTTCTAATCTTCCATCGCCATTTGTTGCTCTCATTTTTTACCTTTATTTAGTACCAGATCCAACATTTGTAACTCCCTTACCAGCCGTTTGGAGGAATGATCCATAAGCCCACTTAGTATTCATGAATGGTTTGTTTCTAACTTTTCTTGCTTCAGTATCTCCGCCCATTCCACCTGCACTTGATTTAGTACTATTGTCTGTGTCACCAAGTGCATCCTTTATCTGAGTAAGAAGTTCTACCATTTGTTCGTTTAATTCAGTTTGAGTTACTGCTTCAGATGCAATTTCAGTTAATTCTGGTGAAGAAACAGTAGAAGAATTAGGTTCTGATGTCACAACTTCTTTTTGAACCTTTTCTCGCATACTAGGTTCTGGAGGTATTGCGGTAGCTACTGGATTATTTGCCTCCATTGCACTACCAGAAGAACTTAATCCACCAATCTGAGTTCCTGCAGCATTTGTCAATTTTGCCATAGCACCGAATTGAGTTTCTAAACCAGAAATATCATCAATATTCATTCCGGGCAAATTCATTGAAGACATATTTAACATAATGTTAGACATGCCAAACATTGCCTTTTGAATTTCAATTAACATGTCGGCAACAAGCTTTATTCTTGTCAAAGCTTCAGTCAATTCTGTCGAATCTGGCAAATTATTCATGATTGGATTGATAATTCCGTTGGTAAGGAATGAAGAAATACCAACCCAATAACTTGAGAATGTTTTTATGCTTTTATATATTTTTTCAATAGGCGATTTAGTGAACCAACCACCATCAGTTAATGGTGCTATATTTTCACTCAACGATGCAGAAACATTATATACTTCTTTCAAAATATCAGGTAGAACAACAAGACTTTTTGTAATTTCATTTAAAGAAGAAGCATCTGGCAAAGTAGATATTGGTCTTATGATTCCATTATTTATAAAGTTTGCTATTCCAATCCAATATGATGCAAAAGTCTTAGCAGATTCGTACATGGTCGCTATTGGAGACTTGACAAAAATGTTACTTAACCAACTACCCGTTAGAGGTTGTATCTGTTCTGAGAATGTGTCAATTACTTTCCTTACACCTACAAGGATACCAGAAACGAAAGTTAATTTGGTCATAACTTCTGTTAATTTTTCAACATTAGACATTCTATTTACTGGCTCAATAATACCAATCTGTATAAAGTTTGCTATTCCAGTCCAATAGGATGCAAAACTCTTAGCCGATTCGTACATAGTTGCTATTGGCGACTTAACAAAAATGTTACTTAACCAACTACCCGTCAAAGGTTGTATTTGTTCTGAGAATGTGTCAATCACTTTCCTTACACCTATGAAAATACCAGAGACGAAAGTTAATTTTGTCATAACTTCTGTTAATTTTTCAACATTAGACATTTTATTTACTGGCTCAATAATACCAACTTGTATGAAGTTGGCTATTCCAACCCAATATGATGCAAAACTCTTTGCTGACTCATACATGGTCGCTATTGGCGACTTAACAAAAATGTTACTTAACCAATTACCAGTCAAAGGTTGTATTTGTTCTGAGAATGTGTCAATTACACCTCTAACCGCTTTAAGAACGCCAGATACAAAATTTAACTTGTTTATGACTTCTGTTAATTTTTCAACATTAGACATTTTATTTACTGGTTCAATAATACCGACTTGTATGAAGTTGGCTATTCCAGTCCAATATGATGCAAAGCTCTTAGCCGATTCGTACATAGTTGCTATTGGAGAAATGGACAAAAGCCTTGTCAACCAATTGCCAGTTAGTGGTTGTATTTGTTCTGAGAATGTGTCAATTACACCTCTAACCGCTTTAAGAACGCCAGACACAAAATTTAACTTATCTATAACTTCTTTTAATTTATCAACACCCGATATTTTAAATACGGGTTCAATAATACCGACTTGTATGAAGTTGGCTATTCCAGTCCAATATGATGCAAAGCTCTTAGCTGATTCATACATGTTTGCTATTGGAGAAATGGACAAAAGCCTTGTCAACCAATTGCCAGTTAGTGGTTGTATTTGTTCTGAGAATGTGTCAATTACACCTCTAACTGCCTTAAGAACACCAGACACAAAATTTAACTTATCTATAACTTCTTTTAATTTATCAACACCCGATATTTTAAATACTGGTTCAATAATACCAGTTTGTATGAAGTGAGCTATTCCAGTCCAATATGATGCAAAACTCTTTGCTGATTCATACATGGTCGCTATCGGAGAAATTCCTAAAAGAGTCTGTAGCCAATTGCCAGTTAGTGGTTGTATTTGTTCCGAGAATGTGTCAATTACACCTCTAACTGCCTTAAGAACACCAGACACAAAATTCAATTTGCTCATAACTTCATTTAACTTATCGACACCAGACATTTTATTTACGGGTTCAACAATACCAGTTTGTATGAAGTGAGCTATTCCAGTCCAATATGATGCAAAACTCTTTGCTGATTCAAGCATATATGCCATTGGCGACATATTAAAAATATTTTGTAGCCAGTTTCCAGTTAGTGGTTGTATTTGTTGCGAGAATGAATCAATTACACCTCTAACGCCATTTATGATGTTGGAAATTACATTTAATTTTTGAGAAGTTGCTTTTAATTCTTCAACACTAGACATCTGACTTACTGGTGTGATAATTCCAACTTGTATGAAACTAGCTATGCTAACCCAATATGATGCAAAACTCTTGGCTGATTCAAGCATATATGCCATTGGCGACATATTGAAAATGTTTTGCAACCAGCTTCCAGTCAGTGGTTGTATTTGTTGCGAGAATGAATCAATTACTCCTTTAACTCCATTTATAATGCTAGAAATTACACCTAGTTTTTTAGAAGTTTCTTTCAATTCTTCAACACCAGACATCTGATTTACTGGTGTGATAATACCAGTTTGTATAAATGTTGCTATGGCTGACCAATAACTTGAAAAAGTCTGAGCCGATGAAGCTAATGATGCAATTGGAGAGCTACTAAAAATACCACCAGAAGTTAAAGGTTCCAAAGCAATTGTTAAAAATTCAATAGTGCTTCTTATTTCGCCAAATATCTCAGTTGATTTTTTTAATTTGCTACTTGATTCTTCGATTTCTGCACTTGGCGATAATTGACTTATTGGTTTTATAATTCCATTAGCAATAAAGGAAGTTATAGCTGACCAATAATCTGCAAAAATCTTAGCAGATGAATACAGTGATGCGATTGGTGATTTTGTGAAGAATCCACCTTCAGTCAATGGTTGCAAATTAATGGCAAAAGAATCAAGAGTTTGTCTTATATCTCCAAAAATTTGCGTTACACTTTGTAATTTTGTAATTATTTCTTTTAATTCTGTGTCATCAGGCAATAACCTGAGAGGAAGAATTATTCCGTCTATTAAAGCGTATGCTATTCCGCTAAACCAAGCACCAACTATTTTAGCTGCTGAAAAAATTGCGAAATCAAAATATCCAGAAAACATAAGTGACGATAAACCAGCAGAAAGTCTTTGAATGAATATAGGTATTTCTCTAATAACCAAATCCATATTGCTTATAGCTTGATTTGCTTTTTGTAAATCTTTTGAATCAACCATTCCAGAAAGAATAGGTTCAATAATTCCTTCCTTCAAGAATGTTGCAATCGTATAAAAATAAATTTCGAATATAATTGCATTTTTTGCAAGCATTGCCATGGGAGAATCTTTCATGCAATCTTTAGGATCTAAAAGACCTAATAAGCTTGAAAGTGAATTTATTACTCTTGGTATAGTTGGCAATAACTGTGCCATCATTGTGATAATGCTAGTTGCTTTGGCTATAATTTTAGTATCTGGTAAAACTTCTAAAATTGGTGTAACTATACCATCTCGTAAAAACTCTGCCACAGATATAAAATACTCACTAAAAATATCTTTAGAAGATTTTATCATTTTCATTGGTGCTTTTTTCATTGCATCCCTACTTACAACCAATGGAATTAAACCTTGTGCAGTTTGATTGATAACTCGTGGTATATTTGGAAGCAATTGAGCTATCATTGTGATGATACTGGTGGCTTTAGCCAAAATTGAAACATCTGGAAATTCTTCTAATATTGGCATCACTACGCCATCTCTTAAAAATGCTGCAGTTTCTCTGAAGTAATCTGCAAATTCGTCTTTTGATTCTGAGATTGCTTTAAGCGGAGCTTTTTTAATGGCATCTTTACTTACAACCAATGGTATCAAACCATCTGATACACCTTTTATAACTTTTGGAATTATTGAAATGATTTTGCTAAGATTAGTAAGTATGCTTGTTGCTTCAACGATTTTTGAAATTGGGACATCAGAAAAAGCTGTATTGATTTCTACTACTATTGCATCTCTAACAAATGCTGCTACTGTTCTAAAATATTTTGCAAATGCATCTTTATTTTTCATAATCGTTTCAACTGGAGTTTTTGCAAAGAAACTCTTTGATTCAGTCATTAACCCAATTGCAGCTGCAAGATTTTTGATGATTGGAGGAACTGCACTTATGGTTTTAGCCATAGACTGCATAATTACTGCAGCAGAAACCATTATTGAAGGATCTGGAAATGTCGCCAAAACAGGAGTTACAATTCCATCTCTAATAAATTGACTTATAGCTAAGAATGTTCTTTGGAATTCATCCTTATTTTTCATAATTTTTGTTATTGGAGAGTCACTGAAAATTGACTTAGACTCCATGAGTCCAAATGTTTGATCTACACTTTTCAAAACAACAGCTGTGCTTCTCATTATCGATGCCGTTTGACATAATCTTTCTGCAGCAGTTTTCAATTGTCCAGAATCACCAACTGATAAGGCTGGCTTAACAATGCCATCTTTAACAAATTCTGCTATCGCTATGAAACTTCTTTGAAACTCATCCTTGTTCTTCATGATTTTTCCCACAGGAGCTTGTGAGAAAAATGATGCTGGGTCCATGTATGCAATTACGCCCATCATTCCTTTTATTACTCTTCCAGCACTACCAAGAACAACTGCCATTCTTGTAAGTTGTAAATTAGCATCAATCAAATCGTCATCAGATGCCATGTTTTTAGTGACTGGAATTACAATGCCATTAGTTATAAACGATGCAACCTCTGTAAAGAAGTTTCTCATTGCATCCATGCCAGCCTTGATTTTATCAATAGGAGCAGCATTAAAGAATCCAGATTCAGTATAAGGAACTATCTTTGATTGCATCTGTTGAATTACTGGATGAACTTGGCTCAATAATATTCCTATAGCCTTAATCTTCATTCCAGCATCTTGTAAGCCTTGAACATCTTTAAACGCTGTGTTCATCGGATTTACGATTGCATCTGTTATAAATTTTGGAACTGTAGAGAAGAAACTTTGGAATTTAGGCATAGCACTGTTAAGCTGACTTACTATACTTCCAGAAAACCATCCAGCTTCAGTTAAAGGAAGAATCTTTTCATTTAAATCTTTAACTGTTTGTGCAGTCAAACTTACAAGCTCACCAACATTCTTCATGACACTTATCAATCTTTTGCCAGTTTCTACATCTACTTTACTTTCAATCTGTTTGACAACTCCAACCATTGCATTTGTGAAAGAAAGAATACCACTTCCCATAATTCTAAATGCAATTGCTGCTCCGTAAAGTTTCACAAAGTCTTTTACTGCGTTTGTTAATCCGCCAACTGATATAATTTTATCTTTTGCTTTTATTATTTCATCGCTAACTTGTCCTATAGATGCCAAAATGTCTGCTATACCTTGACCCATTTCTTTTGCTTGTTTTGGATTTATAACTTCACCAACACTTTTAGAAAACTTAACTATAGAAGCAGCATAATTCTTTACTGGAGCCATCATACTGTTAAGTGCGTAGACTCCTTCATTCATACTGTCTTGTAAGGTTCCGCCACCAAAAAATTCCCAAAATTTACTATGCATTGGAACTTTTTTCAATTTATCTTTTACTTTATAAATCGCATCAGTCACAACCATACAACCATCAATTACATCTGCAACACCTTGACCCATTTCTTTTGCTTGTTTTGGATTTATTACAGAGCCAACTGTTTTTGAAAATGTCACTATGGATTCAATATATTTCTTAGTTGGCTCCATTATGTCTTTAAGCGCTAAAACTCCTTGATCCATAATTTCAGACAAAGAACCACCACTTAACCAAGCCCAAAATTTACCATATTTCGGAACATTAACTAACTTACCTTTTGCTTTGTAGATCGCATCAGTCACAACCATACAACCATCAATTATATCCGCAACACCTTGACCCATACTTTTTGCAAGTTTGGGATTTATAACGGAGCCAACTCTTTTTGAAAATGCAACTATAGTTTGAATATAAGTTGTTACTGGTCCCATCATTTCATGGAGTGCCAATACACCTTCTCTTAAAGTTTCTTGTAATGGTATTCCTCTAAGCCAAGTCCAAAATCCACTATGCTTTGGAACATTAATTAATTTGTCTTTTACTTTCATGATCTCTTCATTAACTGAAGCGACACCAGCAAGAATTTCAGCTACACCTCTTCCCATTTCGGTAGCTTTTCTTGGATCTATTATGGAAGCTATATTTCTTGAAAACAACACAATAGCCATTACATACATTTTGGTTGGATTCATTATTTCTAAAAGTGTGGCTACGCCTTTCCACATTTGATCTGGTAGTTTATTATTCGTAAGCCAATTCCAAAAACTTCCATACTCAGGGAAATTTGCAAGCTTGTCTTTAACTTTCATTATTTCGTCAGTAACTGCAGCAATACCAGCAAGAAGTTCTGCAACATCTTTGCCCATTTGAGTTGCTTTTTTAGGTTCTATGATAGAAGCTAGGAATCTAGAAAAATTAACAACAGAAATTACATAATATGCTGTTGGAGACATTAAAGCTCTAAGAACTTTACCGCCAGCATACATTGTTTTTGCAAGTGAATTGCCAATTAAAAAATCAAAGAATCCAGCATATTGTGAAAGATTTGAAAGTTTATCTTTAGCTTTCATAATTTCTTCAGTAACAATTCCAACTGCACCCATGATATCGCCAACACCCTTGCCCATTTCAACTGCTTTTTTTGGTGATATGATTTCTACTAATGAATCATAGAAATTTGTTACAGCAGTAACATAACTTCTAATTGGAAGTGTTAATGCCCACAAAGCCCAAGATCCAAGATATAAAAGTGGAATAAGAAATATTGCAGACATAGCCAACACACTAATTATCGCCAACTTATTAGCCATTTTTATAATTGAAAGAGAAATAGAAGTAGTGGCATTAAGAGTCGCATCTAGATTTTCAACAATTTTTTCAGCTTGACCTTTTTCAAAACTTAAAGCATTTGCCATTTTTAATATGGCTACACTTAAAAGTAAAATCGCTGGAGTCAATACGAGCAAAGCTAAAGCACCAACAGCTAACATTACAGCTAGTGGACCAGCATATACTACAAGTGATCCTAATGCTACCAATCCAGCAGTTGCAGACAAAATACCAATAGCAATATCACCAGCACTATTTAAAATCGAAGCGACTGCTTCGGTAGTTTCTTTGGCTTTAGTTGGATCTATTTCTGAACTACCCAAAACAGAATCTGCTAATGATATAATGTTAGATGCTAAAGCTATTATTGGTCGAGTCAGAAGCAAAAGTGCAGCTGCTCCCAAAAGCATAAGTGGAGCATAGGTGTAAACCATCGTAGCTAAAATGCCTAGATAAGTTAAACCTGCGATTGCAGCAATTATTCCAACTGCAATTAATGCTGCTGCTGCAATTATTCCAGCTACATTCTCTGCAACTTCAAGTGCCTTTCCAGAATCTAAACCGAAAGCTCCCAATATACCTTCAGACATTTTTATTACTGCAGAAGCAAGAGTTAATATTACTGGAGTTAAAGCCAATAATGCTCCTGCGCCAAGAAGAAACATCCATCCCCACGCAATATATGTTGAAGCCAAAACACCTAATTGGGTTAATCCATAAACTGCACCAAGAATTGCAACGGCAATTACTGCTGCTGCTGCAATTACTCCAGCTACAGTCATTCCAATTTCCCAAGCAGTAGATGCATCAAGATTAAATGATCCTAAAAGCCATTCGCTCATTCTTATTATTGCAACAGCAAGCATTAATATTGCTGGAGTTAAAACCAATAATGCTCCCGCACCAAGAGGCATCATCCAAAGCCAAGATGGATATGTTGTAGCCAAAATGCCTAATCCAGTTAATCCAGCAACTGCACCAAGAACTGCAACGGCAATTATTGCTGCTGCTGCAATTACTGCAGCCACAGTCATTCCAATTTTTAAGGCAGTAGATGCATCAAGATTAAATGCTCCTAAAATCCAATCACTCATTTTTATAATTGCAGCACCAAGAAGCACGATTGCTGGAGCTAAAACTAACAATGCTGCAGCACCGTATCCTATAGTCCATAATGTTAATGGATTACTTAAAAGTAGTTCGGCAAGTAAACCTAACTCAAAAAGTTCTGGAAGTGCAGCTATAGCAGCCAATGCGATTAATCCAGCAGCGATCATGATTGCCGCTACTGTTGCACCAACTCTAATGACTGTTTTTAAATCAAGATTAAAAGCACCAAGAATTAAATCGCTCATTTTTATAATTGCAGCACCAAGAAGTACCATTGCTGGACCTATGACTAACAATACTGCAGCACCCAATAAAACATTTGCAAAGTCAATTGATTCCCAATTTACTTTTTCTAATTGTTCTATAAGTTCTACCGAAGCCACTGCAATTCCTCCAGCTGCAACACCTAATGCTACTACTATGGCTGAAACTTCAAGTATTTTAGATAAATCAAGATCAAGTTTTGATGTAATTAATTGTGCTAATTTTATAACAGCTGCTCCCAATATAATCAAAATAGGACCAAGTATTGCTACAGCACCAGCTACCATCAATAATTCTTTTGCATTTCCACCTTTGAATTTTTCCATAAATCCAGAGCTTTTTAATTCTTCAATTTTTCCAAGCAATTCTAAAGATGCATATGCTATGCCTCCTGCTGCTGCACCAACTGCAACAACAACAGCAGCAGTTTCGGCAACAGTTGCAAGATCAAGACCAGTAAGCTTTAAAAGCTTACTTCCAAGAAATACTATTCCTATTCCCAAAATCACTAATGCAGCTGCAAGAGCCATTAGAATGCCACCAGCCTTTATCAAATCTTCTGTCTTAATATTTTTTATTTGGCTTATTGCATCTTCTAAAAATGAAGAGTCGGCAGCTGGCATGCCTACTTTGACTTCTTCTTTTTCTACTCTCATCATTTTTCCATCATGCTTCATTTGAACTTTTTCAGCCTTCATCTTTTTCTTTTGATGTTCTTCAATCTTGCGTTGAAGTCTGAAATCTACACCACTTCCTTCTGCTTCTGCTTTACTTTTCAAACCTGCTTTCATTTTTTCCAATCCGCTTTCCGATATTCCTCTTTTTTGTGCAGCAGCAATTTTTTCTGTATCTGAAATTCCAGCTGGTTTTGGTGGAACAATCTTGGGAGCAACAGTTCCTTCTTTGATAGCTTTTTGTTCTTTTAATCTTTGCTTAAGTGCATCGTTAGCTTGTTGTTGTTCTGTTCTTGGTGGAGCAGTAGATGGTGTAGGCGTTGTTGGTGCTGTTGCTGGTTTGGCTTGAGTCAATGCAGCCATTGGATCTGGTTTACCAGCTGCTGCCACTGTAGATGCAGCCACAGTTGGTGTTGGTGTTTTAGGTTGCAGATTCATTGGATCTGCTGTTGGTTTAGCTTGAGTCAATGCAGCCATTGGATCTGGTTTACCAGCTGCTGCCACTGTAGATGCAGCCACAGTTGGTGTTGGTGTTTTAGGTTGCAGATTCATTGGATCTGCTGCTGCTGGTTTAGCTTGAGTCAGTGCAGCCATTGGATCTGGTTTACCAGCTGCTGCTGTGGTAGCTGCAGCCACAGTTGGTGTTGGTGTTTTAGGTTGCAGATTCATTGGATCTGCTGCTGTTGGTTTAGCTTGAGTCAATGCAGCCATTGGATCTGGCTTGCCAGCTGCTTGCGGTATTGGTGTCTTTCCTTTATCTCCCATGCAACAATTTTTAATTGTTTCATGAATTGCAAGAAGGATTTTTTCCAGATGTATATCATGTGTATATATGGATCCGGGCTTTCTTGCTTGTCTAGCCATATCCGCTATATCTTTTACATCACGCCCTTGTCTTAGAAGGTCGGTGTGTATTTTTACTAAATCCTCATTTTTTTTAACTTCTGTTTGCGCATCAGTTATGGATTTTTTTGAACTCGCCCAGTCTTTAGACCATTCGTAAAAAGTCAATGCCTTACTACCAGCAAAGGCTACGCCAGCCGCAATAGCAGCCAATGGAATAAGTAATTTTCCAATCCAAGAATTGAATATACTACTCAATCCATTTTGACTTAGATTTCTAATTGTGTCGTTGATTTCAATCAATGATTGGGCAGCAGATGATGCTGGATCAAGTTGTGCTTTACTTGCTGTAGAAGCTTCTTGTTCTGCCTTTGTAATTTTTGCAGTAAGTTCACGAATTGCAGTTGGATCTTTTATTGCTTTTTCAATTTCATCACTACTTATTTTAAGTTCTGCTTTTCCCGCATCTTTAAGTTGTTTATTTACTCCATCAAGTGCATTGGTGATTGCTCCTCTTGCGACATCAGTTTCAGATGTCCACGCTACACCCAAAGCTTTGAGATCACCTTCAAATGTACCTCTTTGTTTGCTAAATTTTCCTAATGCTTCTCCCATATCTTTTGAAGAAGATGCAGCTTTATCTATAGAAGCTAACACTTCCATGGATTTGCTAAGTTTTAATTTTCTTTCTTCTTCTACAATTCCAGCCCTTTCTTCAAGTGTTAGATTCTTTTGTTTTTTCTTATTTAAATTATCTAATTTGTCTGATAATGTTTCACTTGATGCACCAACAGCTTCCAATGTATTTAACAATTCTCCAGCTTCCATACCATAAGCAGCTTTAAGAGAAATATTCATTCTTGCTTTTGTAAAATCATCCATGTTTTCAAGACTAGCTCGCATTTCTTCAGCATTATTTCCAGCAATGCCAAATTGACCTGCTATACTTTTCATTCCTTGATATAAACCTTGTAAGCTCTTTTTATTCTTTAAAAGGCTTCCACTTAAAAGTTCGGATGTCAATCCAACTCTACTTGCACTTTGAGCGAGCAAAGTAAATGTTTCTGAATTTCCTTCTAATAATTTATTTGTAGATGATAACATCGTTAAAATTTGAGAACCATCAGCACCAAATTTCTTGAAATTAGCACCAAGTTCAATTATATTCTTATAACTCTGAGCAGTTAAATTTCCTGCTTTTTGCATGTTCTTTGAAAATTCTGCACTAGAGTCTATAACTCCCTTTAATTTGTCGCCAGTAAGACCAGTGAACCTAGCAACATCTCTCATCCCACGACCCATGTCAGCAACTTCGGCTGTATTCATGTGGAGATCAGTTGCCATGGTTTGGAATGTATCTTTCAATACACCAGCTTCCATTCCTAATTGTCTTTCTGTGTTTAATTGTGCGACAGTAATTTTTTGTGCTATTTTAGCATTTTTAATGCCTATTTTCATAGTATCGATATAGTTTTTTGCAAATTCATCACGATTTACGCCTGTTGCTTTTACTGTTTTTCCGAAATCTTCAAAAGATTTATTTAATGATTTGCTATTTTTTGTTGCTCCTTCAATTTCATAAGCTATCGCTCTTGTGTCTTGTATTATTTTAACATCATTTTTTATGAAACCTTGAAACATAGTTTCAAAAACGCCACCAGTTAATCCTAATAAACTTTTACTTATAAAATTATCCACAGTATTGGCAGTATCAATAGCTTGTTTTATCATTTTTCCATGATGAGCTTCTTGAGCTTTTTGTAAGCTTTTTTGTGCTGATTTTAAATTCTTTTCCTGTCCTTTCAAATCTTTAGAAATATTAACAAAACCATCATCAAAGTTATCAAATACGCTATCAAATGGATTTTTTCCACCACCGCCACCGCCACCGCCACCTGTTGGTGTTGGTGTTGGTATTGGTGTTGGTGTTGGTGTCTTTAATGGATAATCGTCTGGCAATTTAAATGATGTTGGAATTGGATTCGTTTTTACTTTCATTTTTTTTGCTATGTTTTTTAAATCTTTTCCAATATCTCTTAAAATATGTTCGCAATGTACATCGTGAGTATATATTGAACCTTTGTGAAGACCCTTCTTGGCTAAATCATCCATTGACTTAAAAGCTTTATCATTGCTTTTATTTTTTTTATCTTCTTTTTCTTTTGGATTTTTTCTATTTTCTTCTTTTGAGTTTTTAATTTCTGTCAAAACACCAATCATTTGTTTGATGTAATCTTTTTGTTCTTTTATGTCGTTGGAAAAACTTTTTGTATATTGTTCAAATAAAGATGTAAGTTTTGAAACTGAACCAGATGATGTAGATTCGGATGATTTTTTGCCAAAGCCTTTAGCTTCACCAACTCCAACCTTTAATCCACTACTGAGCAATTCTTTAATTTGCCCCAAGGTCATATTTGAGGTATTTTGACCTTGTATGAATCTTCCCAAACTGTCTGTCATCTCTGCCATTAAAATTCCTACTGTATTTGAGTTTTACTTAATAGATTGTGACCTTCTCAATTCGTATCTAAATTACTGGCGTTGCTTCCGCTGCCGGGTTTGTTAGTCGGGTTATTTGTTCTCGAACAGACTTACGAATCGCTTCGACTTCTGAAGGATTAATTGACCTTACTGAAGCGAGAACATTGAGTAGAAAAGCACAATCTAAAACCTTGATCTGCCTTATTCCACTTTTCTTATATTGTCTAAAGGCACTGATCAGTGGTATATATTGCTTTTGTTTCAAAGAATCGTAGGTAAAATTAGTATTATTACAATTACTTTGAAGAAGATTTCTAATCTCATTAAAACTTAAGTAATGCAAATTAACTCCACGCAAATCAATTCTATTTTTCGTCTTAACCAAATAATCTCTATCAGTTACTAAAACCAATGGATAAGGGTCATGATTTGGCTTGTTAAATGTGTAATTGAAAGCAATAAGTGTGCCTTTTTGAATTGTTTGATTCATCTTAACAATTGAAGGACCAAATTGATTTGCTGGTAGCGTTCCGCCATATATGCTTTTTCCAAAAGCACTGGCATTTAATTGAGCAGGTGTGAATAGGTTTGGGATCATTGACATATTTAGGATTCTAAATTCAAAAACTATTATATTAAAAGAGGTAAATATGATTGATGAACCAATGAGACAAACACTATATGAGGCACAAGAAATGTTTAGGCTTCATGGAGAAATGATACCGATTTTATTTATGAAACTTCTAAATGTAGAAGAAATGGTCATTGAATATCCAGATATGGATACACCTCAAGGAAATGCTGAAAGTATTACGAAAATAAAAAACATGATTGAAAATGGCGAATTGTTAGAATATATTTTTATGACAGATGGTAAGCGTAAAAACAATCAGCTTTGCTTAGTGGTTATTCGGGCAAGTCACAAAAAAGAAACTCAATATATTTGTTATGTATACGAAGATGAGGATTATGAATTTTCTAGTTGGGAAATTTTTGATGGTAGCAAAATATATGCTAATAAAAATTCAATGAATAACTTATTTGGCAGAGTTAGTTGCAAATTTAATTAAAAAATCCATAAGTCTAATGATTTCAACTACTTAAGAAAAATAAAAATAAACATAATTTTAAGTTACAGATTCAAAAAAAGTAATATACTAATTGTAGATTTGATTGTAGTTTTTGATTACAAAGGTATATTGCTATGAAGTACAGATGTCCAAAATGTGATATAAGCTTAGAGTCTAATTATAGCAGATATTATGTCTGGAGATGCGAAGAATGTCTTCATAAGGCTCGTGGAATACATTGGGATGCTAATATGGTAGATTATTACCTAAAAGCCATTCCATTTTCTCCATTATTTTGGAAAAGATATATTTTTACGCCTTCGGATAGGACATATGACTTCAAATTTGAAGGTGGCGGTCCAGATGTAACTGCTTGTCCTTTTTGTGGCAGCGATGTCTATGGCAATAATGGCAGTACCAAAGATGGTTCTTGGCCATCTGTATGCAGTTCTTGTTGTCGTTCTTTGCCAATTCATCAATATAAAGAAAAAGAAACCAATATAGTTGAGGAAAATATTCCAGAACAAAAAAAACCAGATTATGAAAAGCTACGAAAGCTCATAAATAGACTATAGGGAGGTAATGCATGAATCAGCTTATAGAGAAAAATTTGAGCGATCTAATATCAAGTGTTGAAGGCAAGAATGTAGGCATTATTTCCGCCTTTCGTTCTGCCTATGATAAAAAAGAGAATCTAAGAAGGACTAAAGAATTGCAAAATGATTTAAATCATGCTGGTCTTAGATTTACTAAACTCACAGGTCATTATATCGAAGGTTTTGGATCAAAATCTCAAAAAGCACCAAAAAAAGAAATGTCTTTTCTTGTTTTTGCTGATAAAAATGATGATGACAAAGGGCTTGAGCAAATAATGAAAGAATTAGGCGAAAAATACAACCAAGATTCAATTATATTCAAGCCATTTGATAGTGATAGTGCCACTTTAATTGGAACATCTAAACATGATGAAGACGGAAATAAGATAGTATTTCCCGGATTCAAAAAAGAAATTGAATTGGGCGAATTCAAGCCCGATAAAATGGGGGATTTTTATTCCAGAATGAAAGGCAGAAATTTTGTTTTTGAATCTTTTGTCTTTCAGCCTTTTTCTTTGTTTGTTGAGAACAAAGATAGAATTCGAGCATAACAAATGTCTGTAAAACAATTGTATCTGTGCAGTTCTTGCAAAAAATCTGGTGTTAGAAGCATCAGATCAAAAGTTTTTGAATCATTTTTTTGCCCAAAGTGCAAAAAAGATACCACTCTATTTTTACCGAAAGATAAATTTATGAATCAAGATATTATACCAATTGGAAATAATATTAAAAGTGTAAAAAAAGAAGAAAATTACACTATGGTCGAAGAAGAAAAGTGTATTGAAATTCAAGATTCAGATTTAATTAAAGAAAATGAAACAAATATGTTTTCAATAAGAGATGTTGTAACATTTATGCTTGGATTTATTATCGCATTATTTGTAATGAAATTTTGTTTGTAATTATACATAAAATATGCAAATAAAAACATTACTTGGCGAACCAAGATTGAATCGCCTTAGAATTTACACACAAATGACTAATTGTATTTCTGGATCTATTGCAGAAATCGGTGTATATAAAGGTGGAAGTGCTTTGTGCATTGCAAGACATAAAGCAAAACAAAGAAAATTTTATTGCTTTGATACATTCGAAGGAATGCCACCAGTCAACAAAGAATTTGATAATCATCATAAAGAAAAAGATTTCAATGACACTGATTATTCTTCAATCAAAGAAGTTTTGGAAAAATTCCAAGAAACAAAAGTTTTTAAAGGTAAATTTCCAGAAGTTAATTCTGAAATCATAATAAATGAAAAATTTTCAATGGTTCATATAGATGTTGATATTTATCAAAGCTACAAGGATTGTCTTGAATTTTTTTATCCAAGAATGGTTTCTGGTGGAATTATGACTTTTGATGATTATAATGAAAAAACATGCTTGGGAGCAAAGAAGGCAGTGGATGAATTCTTTCAAGATAAAAAAGAATCATTGATTTGGATGCTTTCATCTCAAATAAGCATTGTCAAACAATAATTACAATTTATTGAATATCAAGCTGCTGTAATCAGAACCACCAGTTTTAAGAACATAACCACTATCTGGTTTTGTTCCTGCAAGTTCTTCTTCTGCTTTTCCAGTCAATTCAAAAAATCTATTGATTTCTCTTTTAACATTTTCGCTAACTCTTTTAGCTGCTTCATCTGATTCAATGTTGTCGCTCATGTGATCAGCGAACATTTTTTCCAAATCAAGAGAATATGCCTTGCCAAATGGCTGTGTATCTTCAGCATTTTGAATTTTATAGGCATAAGTGTCTCCTATTGGATAAACCCTAATTCCTTCAAAGGTAAAATTTTCATTTGGAGCATAAACAAAAAGATAAGGATCGTCTTCAGACAAAAAAGATTTTACCTTTAAAGAATCTTTTCCAGACTTTAAAATCTTCTCAATTAATTTTAAATGATCTCTAGATTCTCTTTCACGATGATTAACAAATTCATTAAATTGCATTATAATCTCCTTAAATTAACGAGCAAGTGATTTATCTCTTTGCTCTCCATCTGTTTTTACGACTTTTTCCCAGCTGCTTCTTAAATATTTTTTAAATTCTTTGTGTAAATCTTCTCCTGTTCGTAATTTATGACGATCAATAATATTTACATTTATATTTAGTTGTCTAACATCATAGTCATAGGAGTCTTGATTATTTTCAAAATGATCCCAAGCCTTATCGAAATTTGATGGATCTTTACCAGTCAATTCTGAATATTTATTTTTTAGTTTTCCTAACCGAACTGCGATTTCATTTTTATCAAACAAATATTTTTCTTTTTTCTCTTTTAGTTTATCGCCAAATAAAATATTTTCTTCTGGTCCAACATCTTGCATGGTATGACGAAGTTCATGTTTTAATGCAACTATTATTTCATCTTCTGAAAGACTTCCTTTAACTACGCAATATTCTAATTTCTTGCCACCAATTGTTACATAATCACAAAACCCATCTGCATTAATCCCAAAAGATAATGGATCAACAAGCAATACTGGTATATTATTTTCAATTCTTGAAACATCTAGCATTTCTTTTGTTTTATCTTTTTTTTGTGCTGCTTCTGCACTACCCAATACATCTTTATATTTATCGCCATAACCAGATTGGATAAAATCTTTTGGCTTATAAAACTTAAAATTTGATTTTGGATCTGCTTCGTTAAGACGAAGACCCTTATCAGCAAATTTCTTATTTAATCCACGAACCAATATCTTCAAATCATCGTCTGACCATTTGTGATCTTCTTCTTTTTGTGCAACTTTTTTATCTTCTTTTTTTTCTGGATCTTTTTGGTCAAAAGTTGGAGTTTGAGAAAACTTTAATCTTAAAGTAAAATCTTTATTTTGATTAGAGTTTATTTTCTCAGCTAATTCTTTTGCAAAAATAGGGCGATTAAGATCTTTGACATCATAAACACGATTTGGATATCCATATTTCTTTGGCAATCTTGCATTTACCATTCTGATTATGTCAGAAACATCTGTCACAGCATTGTTGCTTGAATTTTTAGCTGGAATATTAATTGTTAAAATTCCATTTTCAAATTCATGTGTAATCTTAGGAAGACTTGCTGCTTTTACTGGCATATCTGGTGCAGCTTTGGCATCACCACCACCGCCAAGTAATCCGCCAATACCCATTAAAAGTGGCGCAGCATACTTACCAATTGATTCGTTATTTATATCGTCATATAAATCTACATCTCTTTTTTCAAGGAATGATTTGAAGGCATCACTATATAAAGTGATGCCTTCAAAACTAATATCATCTCTTTTTTTAATCCATTCTGAAAAAATCATTAATCCTCTTAGCATTGTCTCATTAGAACTTCGGGAGCATTTGGAACGCATCTTACCAAGACTTTTAAATCACTTGGATTCCCGTTATATGGCAATTCTTGCCATACTATCCCACTGAAAGAAGAAGATGATTCTTTTAATATTTGTTGAGATGCCGTGAGGTATAAAATGCCATCAATTCTTTCAATGAAATCATTTTCCTCAGTAACTGGCTTCCCATCTTCGTCAAGTTCTCCAGTTTCTTTAATGTAAACAACCTTAAGATCAACTGCTGGAACTATTTTTCCATCATCATTTATAAGAGCTTCGGAGTTTTGTGATAAAATGGTTTTTACAATAAGCTTACCTTCCGTATAAGCATTTCTTAAAGATGATCCTAAATCCCAACCAAGCATGTTTATAGTTCCGTCTTTATCAACTACATGAATAATGAATGCTCGTTTTTTGAAGTGATCCGCAATGCTTTCCATTACGATTCTTCTGCGAAGAACATCTCTTTCTTCTGGACTTCCTTCTTCAAGTCTTTTTTGTTCTGGCTCTGTAAGATAGGTTTCTGGATCTTCTTCCTTTAAACACCACTTGCCAATTTCAACTCGACCCCACTTGTCGTTGAATCTGGTTGATATACGAATGGAATAATCTTTTTCATTATAAATAATGTCTTCAGAATTACCGCCATTACCAACTTGAATGCTTCCAATCAAAGCAGCAATATATTTTCTATGCATATCGCCTTTAGCACCAAGCAAACCTTTAATCTTAATGAAAACATTATTCAAATCTGGCATAGTTTTTAAAGTTGTATTAATATGATTGGTTAAAGATTTTGCTGGATTATTTTGATCTAATTCATTTTTTATAAGCTTTCTAATTTCTTTAGATGCCTTATCAATATTGGCGTGTTGACGCAAAAAACATATTTGCAAATTATCTTCAACAAATTTTCTTGGATAAGATTCCAAATCTGTATCACGAATTTGATGAATAAGATCAATTAACTTATTCACATCATTTTTTGTTGATTCTCTAAAGAATGTATCTTGCCATTCCTCGAAATTTTGTTTGCTTTCTTCATCTGGCATATCAGGAGATTCTGGATCTTCGGATCGATCTGGAATTTCTTGGTCTTGATTGCTTTTAGGATCAACATTAGGATCTTGTTTTTCTTGTGGAGGCACAGGAGCATTTGGGTCTGTTTGTGGTCCTTCTTGCCCCGGAGGTATGCCTAATCCTTGTGCTGGTGGATTACCAGATGGGTTCATGGCTGGATCGCCTTCTGCTTCGTTAAGCCATTCTTCTAAAGCTGCATTATGCATTTTTTTCCTTATTTTTCTTAGCCTTGTTTATAGCTTCTATTAGTGATCTTCTAGAACCACCTTCATTTATATTTATGGTATTGTTTTGATTTGCCGCTAGATATTTTGGAAAGGTATCTTTTTCTTTCAATTTTACCCTTGTCATCAAATCTGCGACCTTAGTCATTTTGTCAGTTATGTCACTTTTTATTTTGACTAAATTTACCAAAGCTTCTTTGCTAGATGAGGTTGCATCTCCATCATTTATAACCATTTCAGCAACTGTATCTATAAAAGTACTCACTTGTTGTCTGTCATCTCTTATACAATCTAAAATTTCTACATATAATCCGACTAATTGTTCATCTGATACAATACTTACTTTCTCATCCTCGAAATTAATCATTTCTGGCATAGGAACATTGACATTCATTCGTGGGATTACATCTTGAATGTCTTCTATTTCTTGAAATTTTGATACCTCCTGTATTTCAACTGTAGATAATTCTTCCAAATTTTCCATTTCTTTTAAGGTGTCTTTTTTGCTCATGGTATATATAAGCATAGTATTAAAAGAAATGGATTACTAATGGCACAACAAAAACAAAATTCAAAGGTCATTGAAATGGAACCATTATATGAAGAAATAAGAAAATCAATCAATAATGTCATTGATATAACCAGTAGAATTGATGAACGATTAAAAATACTTTATGAAAAAGACGATGAATACAAGGAAGATTTTCAAAGTATATTCCGTGATATTAGTTCAATTTTACAAAGACTGGCATCTAATGATTGTGTTGTGCCAACTATAGTTGAAAATTTAAATGAATTAAAGAAAAAGGTTTACGATTTGGAAATAAAAATGTCAAATGTTAATGTCGCTGTAAAAGACCATGAAAACAAGTGGTCTAAACTGTTAGATTGGACATTTAAGATTGCATTGACTGCTTTATCGGCATTTGCGGCATGGAAACTTGGAACTAACTAATTTAATTTGAAAAAAAACACAGCTTAAGTCTGTAAATAATAATGTCATATACTTTGGGGTAAAATTTTATGAGAAATAGATTTTCTAAATTCATGCAGATGAAAGAACAAGCAGAAGCAAAGCCTAATCGCATTGTTCCTTCTAAAATTAAACTTAGCAAAAATGATGGCGAATTTATGCCATTCAATGTTTCAAGGGGCAGTAGATCAAATCTAAGAGTATTGATGAAAGCCTTTGAAATAAGCGATCAAATCGGTGTTGGCTATACAACAATCGATAAAGGTCGTGGAGAAATTGAGCCAAAACTTAAAAGAAAAACAATCCACTTAACTGGTGGTGCCGTAAGAGATCACTTGGCTGGTAAAACTCCAAGAGATTACAACCTCGTAACTGATGCAAGTGCCAGTGAAATTCGAATGATTCTAAAACATCAAGAAAATAATTTTGTTGAGGTTAAACCAGAAAACAAAGATAAATTTCAAAGTAAATATAAAAATCTTCCAGAAGATTCAAATAGAAAAAAAACATTTTCTGTTTCTCGTTGGGATAAAACTGGCAAAGAAATGGCATTTAAGGTGACGATTAATGGAGAAGATTTCGATTTAGCTATTATGTCTAAATCTCCCAAAAATAAATCGTATGATGCAGATTCTTTTGATGCCACTTCATCTTTAGAAGACGATGCAATGAATCGTGACTTCACAATTAATTCTATGTACATTCCATTAAATAATAGCGATGGAGATAATACAGAACTGATTGATCCATTTGGTGGCGCACATCATATAAAAAGTCGTGATCTAGTTAGTGTTAATGACGATTTCGAATCTCGATTTAACGAAGATCCATCAATTGCTATGCGTTTTGCTAAAATGACTTGCAAATATGGAAATGGCGAAAAACCATGTAAAAAAATTACTTCTGTTATAAAAGGAAATGAAAAACTTAAAGATATTCCAAAAGATGTTTTCAAAAAAGAATTCAATAGTGGATTAGAAGATTCTGGAATTGATACAAGAAAATATATTAAGTTACTTGATAATCTCGGAATACTTCCATTGATTATGCCACAATATTCAATTGATGATATGCAACCAAATATGAAAGGTGATCGCTGGCTAACACCAGCTTACATGCTTAGAAATTCAGATATGGATAATGTTATCGATGCTTTAGTTGATAATGGATGGAGCAAAAGCGAAGCATCTGACATTTCTCATCTTATCAATCTTTATAAATGGGCAAAAAGCAGCTATGACCCAAGTATGTTTTATGATCTAAAACACACAAAATCTGGATTAACAAAATCTAAAATTGGCGATTGGATGAACATGAATGGATTTAAAGAACCTCATGTTAAATCATTCTTAGATCATGATGACTCTGATTTAAAACCATATGTTGACACATTAATTGGCAAAAAAATAAATCCGTCTTATGCTGATTTCTTAGGACATAATCCTAAAGGTGAAGATTTCGAAAGAACAAAGAAATACCTTTCAACAAAAAGATTTTTAGATAATATTTAAAGGCAATTATGATTAATTTTAAAAATTGGAAGCTTAATGTATTGTTGGAAAATACACAGGGAGAAATTTCTGGACCCGGAGTTGAACTCTTGCAGAAAACAGTAAGAGAAATGGCTGATAGAGGCGCACCTGTAGAAGATAATTTGTCTGGATTTGGAAAACAGGATTGGTCTACATTTCAAGCTTTGGCTTCTGCTGGTTATGTGACTAGTAAAAGTATTCCAGTTCGTGTTGCATCACAAATGTTAAAACTTTTGTCTCATTATAAAAATACTCAAATTAACAATTACGAAGAAATAAGCAATTTGATTTATCAAGATATAAACAAAGATCAACCTCAAAGATCGACAGAAGAAAAAGAAAAAGTTAAAGTGTTTGACAGACAACCATTGGTTTATGGAAAAGTTAAAGTTTATATTCCTCATGGCGTTGATCGATCATTGACAATTGCAATCAATAAAATTGTAGACTCTGAATTCAAATCGGAAGGCGCACAAAAAGAAACAGACAAATTTGGGAATAATAATTATCCAAGATTTAAAAAATTTCAACAAGACAAAAATTCTCTTCACATGTACCAAATACATGCAAGAATATTACCACAAATCATTTCACTCCTAAGAGACAAAGGATATGAAATAGAAACCGAAAGCTCTAAACCATTACCATTTGATCAAGGTCAAAGTAGAAATCAACAAAGAACAGGTGAAGAAGAAACAAATAAATTACCTGTTGAAATTAAGGATAAGCCAGAAGAAAAAAAATCAGAAATTCAAGATAAACCAGCATTAGAACAATCTTTAGATGTAATTAGTTTCCAAAACCTTGGTGGAAATAAGATGAAGATTAAAATAAATTATTCGCAACTAAGTCAAGGTAAAAAACAATTCTTAAAAGAAGCAATTCAATATACATTTCCAAGTTACGAATGGATAAAAGATGATTATTCATACATTGTTTCTGGATCATATAAACAATATGCTACATTTGGAAGATTACTCAAAAAATTCAATTACAATGTAGATAATCTTAGAAAAGTTTTTGGAGAAAAATCTTCAAGCGGTGGTCTAGAAAGAACAAGATATGAAGGAAAGCATGATGAAGACGAAATCTTCATGAGCAAAATAGAGGAAAAACTACCAGAGAGTTCTTTTGATTTATATGACGCACAAAAAAAAGGTGTTGCATTTCTCTATGGTCGTGATCATGCAATTCTCGGAGACGAGACGGGACTTGGCAAAACGGTTCAACTTGTTTCGGCAGCAGCACTTCGCATGCAAGAAACCAATAGACCTACTATCATCATTACTTTAAAGCCTGTCGTTAAACAATGGATAAGCACAATTACAAGTGTTCTTGGCGATGATATAAGTGGAGATATATCTACAGATGGTTTAAATCCTAATAAATGGACAGTTTTATATTATGATAATTTCTCTAAAGGAAAAAATTTAGAAGATATAGTTAAAAAACTATCAAATGAAAATTTTGGAATTGCCATACTTGATGAATTGCACAAAGTGAAACATGGAAAAGCAACTTGGAGTAAGAATATAGCCAAAGTTGTTGCAAATATTCCAACAAGATGGGGAGCATCTGCAACTGTTTCATCGAACAAACCAATGGATGTAAAAAATCAACTTAAAATTACTGGGCATCATTTGGGAGATGTTGAAGAAAAGAAATTCAAAAGAGATTTCGCAGGAGAAAATGACAACTACGACCAATCTGGAAGAGATTCAGAAGAAAAAAAGATAGCTGCTGCAGAAAGATTGAATCGCTGGCTTAATCTTTCTGGAGTTTATGTTCGCAGATCAAAGAGCGATGTTCGTGAAATGCCAAATATTTCTGTTGGGCATGAAAAAACACAAATAAACCAAGACCAATTTGATTCTAAATACAAAACTAAGTTAAGTGGATATAAAAATCCAAATCTACCAGTATCAAAACTTATTGCTGCAAGAGAAACTGTAGCACAACTCAAAACTGATGATACAACAAAAAAAGTAATTCAAACTGTAACTAATGGATTAAAACAAGACAATCCAGCAGCTAGTAAAGTTGTTGTTTTTACAAATTTTGTAGAGTCTGGAAACCAATTAGTTTATAAAATTTCAGAAGCTTTGAAAAATATCAATCCTAGCTTCTATGTTTTAACATATATGAGCGATACAAAGAAAAAAGAAAGAACGGCAGTGAAAGGTAAATTTACCGATGATGCCAACGCAAAAGTATTGATCATGTCGATGAAAATGGGCGGTACTGGTATCGATTTTCCAAATGCTGCTCAAAGCATGATTATCAATGACTTTGATTGGACACCAGAATCTGCAGAGCAAAGCGAAGGTAGGATTTATCGAATCAATACTAACCATCCAGTAGATATAAAATATGTTGTTTCAAGCGGTATTGATAGTAAGCTATTTGAAAAAGTTCAACAAAAAAGAAAGATTGCAAATATCATTCAACAATATCGTAAAGATTACCAAGATGCAGAACATGATCAAGAATCACTCAATAAAATTGTTCAAAAACAAAAAGAACTTAAGAAAATTGATGATGAAATGATTGATATAATCAATTCGGAACTCCCCGGTGCTGGTGAAGCTATGAAGGAATCTTTTAAAGACTTCATCGCAAATGATCAAATACTTAGAGAGGAACTACTTTATGGTTTTTCTAGAGGATTCTCTATGCCTAATATTAGCGAATGGAGAGAAAAACATGTGCGGGATTACAAGCATGTTAAACAAGGATTTGTTGCTGGTAATCCAAGGTATAGTGACAAAAAGATTGATAGTAAAAATCCAAAAAAGAGTAGAAATTTAGCAAAAAAAATTGATGCTAAAGAATAATATACGCTTCTGTGGCAGATCAGGATGCACCGCTTTTGTAAAGCGGATTATGTGGGTGCGAATCCCATCGGAAGCTCTCATAAAATTAATTCATTTTTAAATTTAATTTATTTGCATTGCAATTATTTACAATGTCGTTTTTGACAAGATTAATCCAATCTTTATTTTTAGATTCACTTGATTGATTTTTTTCGCCATTATAATAAAAAACATCAGAATAATTTTGCATTATTCCAATTCCATATGTCTCCACATCTTTTATATTTTTTAAATATTTGGAAGTAAATTCTAAGGCTGTGTTAGAAACACTAATCATTGTATTTAATGTTATAAAATCATCATTTTCTTTTGATGTTTTTAGATTGTAAACTATGTAGTTTCCTTTGAAATGTAAATCAAAAACTTCTACAATATTATTGTATGTCATTGATTTGTCTGGTCTTTTTCTTATGTGTGGATTGTTTGGAAGCAAAATGAACTTAACATCATTTAGTCTTTCTTTATTTATTCTTTCTGTTGATTCGAAATCATTGATGCAAAGAACATCGCAATCAACAAAATTCATTGCATCATTTCCACAAAAAAAAAGTTCTAATTTTTTTTCTTTTATTTGAAAAGATGGTCCTTTTCCAAACAAAATCATTTCTTTATAATCTTTTAATTCTTCTTGAACAATAAATATTTTTTCTTTCGTTATGATTTTTTCCATGATTGAAACTTTCAATTTTTAATTTCTTGTTGTTGAGAAAATATTAATTGAGCTAATTCAAAATCACTCATGGTATCTATGTCTATGTGTTCGTTTTTAGCTTGAAACCAATTTGGCTTTGAACCAATGTGATATCCGCAATTTTCGACCCATTCTCTTTTTAAAATAGATAAAGTAAATGTCAAATCATAAAAAGTTGCTAAATTTTGAGACTTAACATGCCAATGTCCAAACCCAAAATTAATTGGAATATAACTCTCATTGAGTAAATATTTTTTGATTGGATAGACAACAACTAAACTATCATATGATTCTCTATTTTTTTCCCATTGTTGAAAAGCTGCTTGATAATCATCAAATAGTGGATCAGATGCTTGACACCATGCAATATCATCATCACCAGAAGGAAGTTGTTTGCAAATTTCTTGTACAACCTCTCTCATGGGAGTGTCGTTGTCTGTTAGCCTTTTATCTCTAAGTAAAAAATTGCAACCATAACTTTCAGCAATTGATTTCTTGGAATCATCATCAGAACTAATATAAATATTCGAATATCCTTTAAATGCGATTTTTTCAAGTAAAATATCAGTTATTGATTTATCTTTATAAAATTTTCTGAAGTTTTTATTTTCAACACGAGTTGAATTAGATTTAACAGGAACAATTAATTTCATTTATTTCCTTAAATTTTCAAAATTAAGAACACATTATATATTCATAATTTTAAAAAAATAAACCACAGAAGCTTAAACTTCCATGGTTTATTTAGTTTTTTATTAGACACATTAATCCTTAGGATTAAATATCTCACGCTTTCTGAAAATTATTTCATCTCCATTTACCTTAGACTTCTTTGCTTCTTTTTCAGCTTCTTCAAACCAAATTTTCCATAACAAAGCAATCGAATCTTTGGTTGTAGGACTATGATTTGGTAATGGTCCAAAATCAACATGCTTGTTCTTGCCACAATATTGACCACTAATCATTACCAAACTATGTCTAGCACATTGACTAACCAATAAGTCATCATCATTAACCCTTTCGATGATATCTTCAAGGTATTTAGTCTTATATTTGTGAGCTATAAGCAAAGCAGCAGACTTAATTCTTTCGTCTGAACGACCCAAAGTAGCTTTAAACATTATTTCGTTCATGGAATCTAATTGCCTAGCTAATGCTTGAACATACAACCAATCTTGGGCAATTCTTTTCTTTTGAGAATCACTAATATCTAAACTCCCATCAACTGATGGAGCCTCCAAGTTTCTTACAATGAAACCTGCAGGATTATCGTTATCTTTTCAACCAGCTTGTAATTTTGGTGTAAGACCAACATACAATAAGACAATCAAAGTAAAGTACCTTATCATTACGACCTTCCTTTCTTAATGTTATTTTACTACATTTCTTACTAATTTAAACTAAACAAAAGGAGATTCAATGGAATTTTTTGTATCAGTGGAATTAACGCCACAAATCCAATGGCAGATTGAACTTATGATCGAAAGCTTTAATGCTTTAAATATGCAAGATAAATTGCTTATTTGCTTTTGCTCAGACTCAGCTGATGATTTTATTCCAGATATGGTAAAAAATCTTGGAAATCATGTCAATACTATGCTTATTCGTAATCTTGGCAAAACTAGAGGTCATACCGATCTCAATAAATTTTATGGCATAAAAACAGCACTTGAACAAAAAAGACTTGGAAAAAAGTTTTTTGTTCTCGAACCAGATATGGTTATTTGTTCACCACCAAAAATCGAAACAGATGAAATTTCATGTCATTTCCAAGTAGATCCAACATTTGTTCCAGAATTCATTAATGAACATACAGAACTAGAAAAATATTTTAACATTCAACCAAATTCAATTGAATCAAATCAATGGTCGGCAGCAGGTTCTCCCATATGCTTTGTCGATTTCCCAATTGAATTTTTTGACCAAATAATCGTAGATGCAGAAGATTATATCTATAAACAATTTTACTATAATCAAAAAGTATGGAATAGAAGTATGCAGGTTGTTATGAACATGGCTCTTTATAGATATATCGGAAAATATTATAATGCATACGCAAGCTTTGATTATAAGTCTTCCCTACATTCAAAGACTGTGAATAATTTCATTCATTACGAACATGGATATCAACCATTGTTTCATAAAAATATGTTTCCTTATAAACCACCACACTTTCTTTCGCTTGGCAATCCGTTTAAAACATTGGCAGAATATTCTCCAACGCCAGCATTTCAATTTATTTCCAACTTATCAAAACAATATTTGAAAAGATAAAATGTATAAAAAAATTAATGTTCACCCTTTGATCAAAATCAAACATGATGATTTATTTGAACAACCAGTAATTATTAGAGTCAGAAGATTTTCCGAATCTTCTTGCGAAACTTTTACTGATCAAATTGATAAAGCTGTTAATTCTGGTCAACCATTCATTCCAATTGTAATCGACTCTTATGGAGGTCAAGTTTACAGTTTATTGGAAATGATCCAAAAAATGCAGCATTGTGGTCTTCCTTGCCACACAATAGTCGAAGGCAAGGCAATGTCTTGTGGCGCTATTTTATTCGCCATGGGAAATCAAAGATATATGTCACCACATGCTACGCTCATGCTACATGAGGTTTCTTCAAATTCTTTCGGAAAAATAGAAGAAATTAAAGCAGATGCCAAAGAAACAGATAGACTCAACAAGTTGCTTTTCAAACTTATGGCAGAAAACTGTAAGAAAAAATACGACTTTTTCCTTAAACTAGTTCACAATAGAAATCATGCAGACTGTTACATCACTGCCACAGAAGCAAAAAAACTTAACATTTGTACAGATATTGGCATACCAACTTTCAAGATTGATGTGAGTTTGAAATTTTCTTTGGAAAAATTCGGCAACAAGTATTGATTTATTTTCAATTTCGATTAATTTACTCAAGTCGTTTAATTTCATTTACTTCACGGAGGTACTTTGTATGCAACCTAAATTGTGGTTGGCAAGTCTTGCTGGATTTTTTGCCCTTTTATCTTTTACTGCTTATAAATGTTATGATGCAGCAGAATGTCGAAATCACATCTCAATGCTCAGATATGAAAATGGCATGTTGATGAGTGAAATTAATATCTTGGAAAGCAATCCAAAATATAATGATGGTTATCGTGATGCAATTATCAAAATTGGTGGTCCTCAATCTCCCGGTAGTTATCAAGACGGATGGGATGCTGCTATTAGAGTTTTAGGCGACAATAGCTATGTCCAAGGCTATCACAATGCCATAAAACAATTCAGCTATACAAAAGATGGCAATCTTCGTTGGTTAATTGAAGAATCAATACCAACTCAAACAAAACCTATTAATCCAGTTAAAAAGTAAAGGAATACTATCAATGCTTGAGCAAGAATCTGCGTTTAAAGAAGAATCTGTAAGTGTTAATCAGATGGCTGGATTTGGAAATGAAATTGTGAAGTTTATAAAAAAAGACACACAAGAAATTATCTGCTTTATTGGAAAACAAGATAGCAAAGATATGATATTTTTCCAAACACCAATCGATTGCGAAGATATGATTTCTATAGCCGAATTAATCGGCAAAAAGAAAATGAAAAAAGCACTTGCTAAAGGCAATTTTGGGAAAGCTCAAAAAATAGCAAGTAAATCTTAATCGCAAACACTTAAATTAATCTCCATTGTTTAAAAACATTCATTAAACAATGGAGATTTTATCTTAACAATCAAAGTTGATAATTTTTATGCCAAAAGCTTATAATTTTTTGTAACTAAATTTGCATGTGTCTTCGAATAATGATATATAAGAATGCAAGGAGCATTTCAAAGGCATGGATGCCTATATAAATCCATGATAAATCATCATCATAAATTAATTTATATTCACCCGCCAAAGACTGGAGGTTGGTCTATTACCGATCTTTGGGGAGCAAGATCGCCAATACCAGAAGAAGAAGGAAGATACGAATTTCTTCCAGTACATCACTCAATGAGATTTTATAAAAACTTTCATTTTGACCTAAATCATTACTTCATTTTTGCAACAACAAGAAATCCTTGGGATAGAATTGTATCCGCATACTTTTGGTTAAAAAAAAGTGGCGGAGGAAGACTTCCTAATAATCGGGAAGGTAAGAATTGTAGCTTTGAAGAATATGTCGAATGGCTTATGTTAAGTCGCATCAGTATGAGTCATGATAAAAATAATCGAAATTGGTCGCACCCAAATCCAGTTTGGGATTGGATTACTATCGAGAATCAAGTTTCTGTAGATTATTTTTGTAATATGCACACATTCAAAGAAGACTTCGAATTTGTTATTGATATTCTAGGAACAAAGAAAAGATTACCACATTCCAACAAATCATCACATGATGATTATAGAAAATATTACACAGATAAATTGGCTGAAAAAATAGCGTGTGTCTTTAAAAAAGATATAGAATACTTTAAGTATAAATTTGATGATAAAAATTATTCAGACTTTGATCGAATAGTAAATCCAGAAAAAATAGAAAAATATAAAAAGTTTAGATCCTTGTTCATAAAAGGATTCACAAAACTTTAAATTCCAAATACTTTCTTCGCCCAATCGTTCCCATATTTCTTTTTGACAAATATACGCAAAGACTCTGCATCGGAAACAGTTCTGAATTTTTCCAAATATTCTGTAGCCTCTTTTTCATTATTGTAAATCGACATACTTCTTTCTATATTCCAACGAACAAAAACAGATAAATCTTCAGATTCATAATTAGACTCATTAGAATCTAAAACCATAAGCAATGTTAAAACATAAATGTTAAACTCCAACATGTACTTAACTGTTTCGGCACGAGATTTAATCTGCAAATCTTTTCTGGTGGCACTACCATTCGTATAACCAACCCACTCATCAAGTAAATATAATGGTCTATCTCCCCATCCAGATGCCTGTTCCACTAAATACAAATTATAAACACTTCCACGCAAGCTATGAGGTACATTCTTAGCGACTTTCTCAATCCTAGTCTTTGGCTCAAATAATACACAAGCCTTTCCATCTAAACAATAAAATGCATTAATCGCCCTGCCATCATATAACTGATTTCTAACATTCGAATTAATTCCATGTGTTGTTTCATGTGCGGAAGTAATTAAATCAGGATCATCGTAATAACCACCATCATCTACATGTGACCTAATATCAGATAAAACATTTCCCAATCTAAAATCAGGCTTGCTATATTGCTTTACTTTAACCCATTTTGGTTCTGGTAATTTCTTTTCAATTATTTTATTTTCAATCACATCTTCTTTTTTTTGATCAGACTTATCTTTAATCTTAAGAAATCCAAAAATAGAACCACATAAAAACGCCATAAACATCAATAAAAATAAATTTTTCATTTGTCCTCTCACTTGTTTGGTACAACTAATGTATAAGAGTATATCCCTGCAGATCTAAGACCATCTTTGAATGGATCTATATAACCATAACCAAAACAAACATCACACGGCAAGAAAAACTTTTTCTTTGTTCCATGACACCAAGGACAAACCTTTCCCACAAATCCGCCTTCCATGTCTGTTTTGAATGACCAACTTGATTCAAAATTCTTTAAACTTATCCATTCCTTATTGCCACTATCTGGGTCAGCGAAACAAAAATTCTCAGAATCATATCCAATCACTACAACCCAATGCCACATCTCAGACCCACTACGCAACAATGCTATAACTGGCTTTCCATTACTTATTTGTTTTTTCAAATAAGAAATACTTCCCCTCGTAACATAACATTTGCATTCATTTTTATTCAAACCAGAAGCAACGCCATTTGGAGTCGAAAAACCAATTCTATCACCACGATATTGTCCAGATACCAATACGGATCTTTCTAGTTCTGACCAATTTACATCTATACCATAATATCTAAGAACCATCTTGTCACACGCTGGTCCACAAGTAATTCCATCTGGTTGTTTCATAAAATATGAAAAGTTTTTAAGCTGGTGAGACTTTGGATACTCTACTATTGAACAACCGCAAATTAGGAGTAAAACTATGAGTGATAATCTTGCCATTGCATACCTCGTTACAAATGAAAATGATGTGTCCTTTCCAGAATATCAATGGAGTAACAACACAACTCATACTCAAGAAAATCCAAATTATTTTTTCTATTCTTACAAAGATTTAAATGTGGCTAAGTTTATCCAACCATGTCTTGATCAAAAAGAAAAACCAAATTACTGGAAAGTCAGGCTTTCTGATATAACTCATAAAGATCCTATGAGAATTGTTGGCAAAAAATGTGAAGCTATAGAAAAATGTGATACTATAGAACCAAATAATGACCAACGATTTAATTTTGCTTCCCTTTTATCTCTGAATTATACAAAAAATAAAGTATTCGTAGAGTGGGTTATGAAATATCTTAAAAATGAAGATCGTACATTCTATACAGCTAATGTTGTAACTGAAAAATTACGACTTAAAATGCTTATGGAACTACCACAAGAAGAAATTTACCTTTCCAGTACGCATGCTTTAGTAAAAGCTGTACTTACTGGAAATTATAACTTGTATTGTGCTGCATCTGCACATAAACTTATATGGGATGCACCACCAGAATTAAATGTAGCATCATTTGCTAGTGCAGCCATGAATTTAGATACATCAGAAGTCATAAAACTTATAGAATCTGTCTTTTAAGGCGGCTACTATTAAAATCTCTTATCATTTCTTATTCTTTTGTTGCTAAATTTAACATTAAATTACCAAATTCAAATCAAATTTAATGTTTCAATCCTATTTCTTTAATACTTCAATTACACTTTCACACACACCATCATAATCGCTCTTTAAATTAGTTACCTTGCCAACCCATGTGTCGTCTTGAAATTCACGCATCCAATGAGGAGTTGGTAATTTAACCTCACTGCCTATTCTTACTGGCTTATCACATATGTAAGTATATTTATTGTTTACTTGTATCTTATTTAACACAGGTTTCTTTTCCATAGGCTTCTTCTTCAATACAAGTTTTCTTTTTTTATTTGGTTTCAATTTTTCAATCGAACTTTCACATTTATCTGGATTAAAAAACCAAGTGTGAAAATTATCTTCAATATCTGCTGGAAAATGAATAACTTTTACCTTAAAATCTTCTACTTCTTCTTTTTTTATACCTTCTAGCACTGCATAGCGTTCAACATTTACAGGTGAATTTTCAGGAGCAAGAGATTCCCATAGAAATTCCTTGCCTTTATGTTTAAATGTAATAATCTTTTTGACAATATTGTTGTCTCTGGAATCTAATTTCATTCGTAATTTCCTGTCATAACTAGTAAAATTTATTTCATTGTAAAGTAAATATAACAATTTTTCTATTGCAGACAAGACTTATTTCTTAATTTACCTCATAAATACCTTCATGAACTTTAAACAGTGGCTGGAAAATGAAGAAGAAATAGATGTCAATGTATCTAAACCAAATTTGGCGACAACTGTTCCTCCATTAAATACAAGTGCATCCAAACCAAAGTTAGGAATCAGACAGAATAAAAGTAAAGAAAAAGTAGAACAACTTGCATTAGATTACAAAAATAATGGATATTTTCCTAACGCAAAACATCCATTATTTGGACAATGGCTTTCAGATAAAAGAACTGGAGATTCAATCATATATCCATCAGATAGAGAAGCATGGAAAGATATGGTAGAATTATCTAAAAGTGAAAATTGGAAATATAAACTTCCAGAAACTCCACCATTTGAATTAGGTAGTGGACATCAAACCAAGCATAGCTATGCCATAAATAATAATATTAAAAATATTACTTCACGGGAAAATATTATAGAAAATAAAAGTAAAGAAAAGGTAGAACAACTTGCATTATTTTACAAAAAAAATGGATATTTTCCTAACGCAAAAGATCCAGTATTTGGACAATGGATTTCAGATAAAAGAACTGGAGATTCAATCATATATCCATCAGATAATATAAAATGGAAAGAGATGGTAGAATTATCTAAAAGTGAAAATTGGAAATATAAACTTCCAGAAAATTTACCATTTGAATACAATTACAAATATGATATACAAAACAAAAGAAATAAAAGAATAGAAGATCTTGCAATATATTATAGAGACCATGGAAAATTTCCTAATCCATATGACGAACATGATGAATTCGCTAGAAATCTTGGTCATTTTAGAATGGGAAATATTTACAAGAATAATATTTCCTCATCAGATAATATAAAATGGAAAGAGATGGTAGAATTATCTAAAAGTGAAAACTGGAAATATAAACTTCCAGATACATGGAACGAAATTCAAAAAAAAGGTGGCTCTTCTGGCGAGATATATATAAAAAATTTATTAGATTTTCTTAAAATTGAAAATTACGCACAACACAAAGAAACATTTTGTGTTGATAAAAGATGTTTACGATTTGATTTTTCTATTGATCATAATAATCAAGATTATTTAGTAGAATATCAAGGCAAACAACATTATATTCCATCTTTTTTTGGTAAAACAAAAAATAAAAACCCTCAAAAAATAGCAGAAATTGCTCTTAAGGAATTCGATAAAATTAAAAAAAGAGACGAAATAAAATACGATTATTGTAAAAAGGAAAAACTTCCACTTCTTGTGATTCCATATTGGTTTGATAAAGGTGGTATTAAAGAATTAATCGAAAAATTTATAAAAGAAGATAAATTTAGCACAATTTTTGCAAATCCACCTGTTCCAGATGATAAAAAAGAATATCACGACAGAATGTATAAAAAATATTTAGCAGAATCAAAACCAACATTTGAACAATTTCTAATTGGGAAGAACTTTACATATTTTAATGCATAAATAAACTATGAAATTTAAACAGTGGCTGGAAAATGAAGATTACAGAGGAACACATCAAGCTCCAGATAAAGAAGATGCTCCACTTCATGACTTGACCAACACTTATCCAGATGATATCTATTCCGATAAAGGTGCTTTGTACTATGGCGATTCTTCATCATTTGATCAGCAATCTATTAGCATTATAAAGTCTGCAAGAGGCAAACCTAATCTAGCAGTTAAAATATTTAGAGCAGTTCCAGATATCAATAAAGAAACTAATAAACAAATTAAATACTATTACAGCTTAATCTATTATGTAAATCAATTTGGATTTCCACCAATCGCATCTAAAGATAAGTTCGCCAGTGAATTATATCAAAAGTTGAACTATGATAAAAATAAATTCGTTGAACATTTAAACAATGAAATTCAACAACTTGAAAATAAAATAGAAAAGAAAATTACAATCAATCCGGGAGATTGGGTTTCAATAAATAGACAATATGCAGTTGATCATGGACAAGCTCATGTAGATAATTATAAGATCTTATCCAAAACTGTAAAAGCTAAAGAACTATTTACAGACGGCAATAGTATTCACGAATGGGGTTACGATCCAAGATGAAAAATATATTTTTAATTGCTGACACACATTTTGGCGATCAAAAATTATGCAATTTGGAATCTTCAGATGGAAAAAAATATCGACCTTGGAATAAATCATCAGATATGGATGAAGACTTAATTCGTAAATGGAACGAAGTTGTTGGTAAAAACGACCTTGTTTATCACCTTGGTGATGTTTCAACTCAAAAAGAAAAATTAAAACTATTAAGAAAATGTAATGGAGAAAAAATCCTTATAAAAGGAAATAGAGATAATTTCAAACTTATTCATTACACTACTTATTTTTCAGATATCAGATCGTATTATCAAATTGATAAATTAATTTTAACCCATGTTCCTTTGTTTCCAGCTTGCATTAAAACTGGAAAAATTAATGTACATGGTCATTTACATAAACAAGAAATTAAACATATAAAGTATTTAAATGTGTGTGTTGAAAATATAAATTATACGCCCATTTCTATTGATGATATCAAAGTAAAAACAGGCGAAAATGAATTTAATTCTTTATTGTTCAAATATAAGACTAGCTGATATAGGCAGTTACTTCACATTGTTTGTCACTAGACATCCAATGCCAACTGAAAACTAATAAATTGTCAACACGATCAGCACCTTCATCTGGCTTCTCAGGATTAGTCATTTTTTCTAAAGGGAATCTTTGTGTATAGTCAGGTGTCTTATCACTTACATTGAAGCTTGGAACTCCAGCCAATGCATATCCATGATCATGAAGAATTTGCTGAATATTAGTCAAAGCATGACCCGGCTTTGGCCAATAATTCTTAATAGATGAAACAGCATTACGAACTTTATCTTTTGACTTGATTGTGTTCTTGCCTTCTAAAATGTCATAATAATCAGACTCGGAAATGATTCCAGAAAGATATAATTTATAATTCGAATTATTTTTCATGATTGTTCCTTTGTTTTTAACAAATTATTTATGTTTACGCTCTTTAAATTTAGTTGAATTATACTTTATAATTTAGTAAGGGGTGTATTTTATGTCTAACTCAGTAGATAAATGGCTTGCTAATATTATCAATCTTTCTGATCTTCCAGAAACGGATAGATTAATTTTTGGTAAAATCAGAAAAAGAGCAAATCAACTTATAAAAGAGGGAAATGACCCTTGTGATGTCATGGTTGAAATATTTCAAGGGGCAATTAATGAGATGAATAGAAGGAATTTAGAAGAATAATTCCTTATTTTTGACCAAAACTCGTCCTAGCTTGAGATGGATCATTCCACCATGTAGAATCATCAGCCTTTTTCTTGATTTCTGCCATAATTATTTTATCTAATTCATTTAATTTGGCATATGACTTACCAGCCACCATCAAATCTACCCTATAATCGTTAGCTTCTTTGTCTTTTCCATCTAACTTTAAACGAATGTATGGAGTCAATAAGTTAAGAGGAAACATAGGAAAATTTTTAGACATGCTGTCTATAAAATCACCATGAAGCAAAGGATTCCTATGAAACTTAGGGTCAAATAAACCTTCTAAATATTGCATAAATGTTTTCATACACTATTTAAGCAAAACATATCTCTTTTTTTCAAAATACTAATTCTTTTGAGTATATATGGTAATGGAAATATACATCATACACATGGTATTCATCTTCTTTTCATTCTTCTTAGGGTATTTTCTAAAAAGAAAATTAGATTGCACAATCATTGATCAGCGATGTAAACAAATATGTGAAAGTGAAATGAACGAATTTAAACAATTGCAGGAACTATTGCGAATCAGAAAATTAATCTAATTTGTATAATAAAGGAAAGCAAGCAATGTATTATAAAAATCAAAACAAAAAATTGTCTGATAAAGAGTGGATGGAAAGCGTTATAAGTCAAATGGGATTTAAAACTAAAAGAATAGACGAACAACAACCAGCAGCACAGCAACAACAGCAACCAGCACAAGCTCAACAACCAGCAGCACCTGCAGCAGCACCAAGTAAAACAATGACAGATTTTTTCACAACAATAAACAGTATGTCTCAAATGTTGGGCGGAAAAACCGCTATGCCAACAGATCCAAAACAATCACAAGCATTTAATGCTAATCTTGCAAGTTTAGGAAAATTGTTTCCAGCCTTTCAAGCGGAAATGCAAAAAGCTCAAAAAGCACAAGCTCAACAACCAGCACCTGCTGCAGCACAACAACCTCAACAAGCCCAAGCCCAACAACCAGCACAACAGCCTCAACAAGCTCAAGCTCAACAACCACAACGATAATAAATATAATTTTTTATAAGAGGTGTTATGTTTTACGAAGATCAAAAAAAAATCAGCGACCAAAATTGGCTCAATAGTCTAAAAAGACAAATGGGATTAAAAGAATATTCTGATGAACCAGAAAAAAAAGTAGAAAAAAAACCAATAAATGAAAATCCAACAAAACAAGAACCAGCAAAGAAAAAATCCATATACGATTGGTAGAAAATTTATTTAAAAGCAAAAATGTCATATTCCCATCAAGTTTTTGATAAGATTAGCAATAGATTTTGAATTTTCATCTTCATCATATGTAAAAATATTTTCTCCAAATTCATTGCAATCTTTTTCGTAAATTTGATAAAGTTCGTTTTTTTTATCTTGTTTAAGTGATAAAAACTTTACTTCCTGTTCTTTTTTATAATTAGAACGATCTTCGTCTTCTAAAATGCACTCAATCTGACCCATAACAGAATCTCTGCCATCAAAAGCCAATATGACACAAGATCTTTCAAAGATGAAATCTTCACCATCACTTTGAATTTTTTCCATGAATTTTTCTATTTTTTTTCTAGGTGACTTCAACATAGCAAAGAGAAGAACATCTTCAAAACATTTAAATTTTTCATTTGGTTTTGTTCTTCTTGCCACTACAAATTTTTCAGATTCACCAAAATTAAAAGACTTTGCTTCTTCAATATATTTAATTACTTCTTCAACAGATTCTCCATTATCCCAGTCAATTTCACAATCTTCTTCATATACTTTAAAATCGAATGGATATTTTTGATAATTTTGTTCAAGCCACAATTTAGTGTCAATTATCAATTCATTGAAACTTTCATAGGATTTAACTTCAAACATAAATAACCTCTTTGGAATTCAATTGTTAAGTTAGAATTAAACCATGGTTTCAAAAAAAATCAATACAATTATAGACTTTGATTTTTTCATTTAATTCTCCCAAATTCACCATGAATTTTCTTTCTAGCTTCTATCGAAACTTTAACAGCATCTTCTTTGTTTTGATATGTGCCAAAGTAATGAGCTTTACCATTTAATTTTATCATTACATACCATTTGAGTTTGTCTCTGGTCAAAAAAACGCCTTTGTGTCCAGAAGTATTGTTTTTTCTTAGTTTATTAGACTGAGTATTTTGAGATCGTGTACATTCTCTGAGATTATCTGGATTGTTGTTAAACGGATTATGATCAATATGTTGAACAAACATGCCTTTGGTCAAATATCCATTACGCAACAGCAATATAATGTTGCTACATTTAAAACCAATGTATTTTCCAAGATAACGGAATCCTATTTTCCAACTTAAGCATCTTTGTATAGAAATATGTTTATTGCCAGCTTTTTTATTGGCATGTTTGGCATTCCAAGATTTAATACTTCTTGATATACCTTCTTTTGGAAGCCATGTAAGTCCAGAAGGAGAAGTTAGATCTATCTTTAAAATAGATTGTATATAAGATAGAGGAATGCCTTTTATAGAAGGTAGTTTCATGATTTTTCTTTATATTTCGATGCCATATCCACATGTTTTTCAATGTGTTTTCCGATTTTAGATTCAATGTCTATATGAAGATGAGGATCAACTCCGGATCTTACGAATGAATATGACTCCATATATTCATCCCAGTCTTCTTGAGATAATTGAAAATCTTCTTTTCCAAAAATAAAAGAGATAATTTCTGTTTCTCCTGTATTTCCTTTTTGATTCTTCATTTCTTGTAAATCTTTTATGACTTGATCAATAGTTGCCATGTCGTAATCTCTTTCTTTTGTAAAATCGCATTGGGCAGCAACAACACATTGCTTCTTGAGAACACCTGCCTAGTCATTCTTCGTTCCAATGCTATAAGAAAAAATAACAAACTTGAAATTTAAGTCAATGTGGTTTTATGTTTTTTCAAATATAAGATCATCCAATTGTTCTTTTTACTTCAACCCATTTTTCATTTTCAGGCACATAATTACAAACAGGACAAATATCATTACACACTATTATTTCTTTTATTTTGCAAGGATCTTTACTATAAATTTCTATAATCCCTTTATGCTCATAAACTGCCACAATATTTTTTTGGTCTTTCAATAGTTCTATTGCCATTAAAATTCTTTTATCCATATCTTCATCATAAATAAAACCTATACCGAACAAAGATCCATTAGGGTTTTTTGGCAAAGTAGGGAGCAAGAGGTCGTGCTTGTATTCTGTGACTAAAGATTTAAATTTTTCTATTTGTTCATCTTCATTTGGGGATCGCTTTGGTATAGATTCAATTATATCAAATAAGTTTGTGGCAGTTGAGACCTGTTGATAAGTACCAAACATTACTGAAATTATTTTTGTTTGATCATATGAAATCAAAACACCAAATTCTTTTCTGTTTTTTTTGATTCTTTTTATTTTATGCTCTCTATCGTGCGCTTTGTCTTTGTTGTCTAAGAAAAAATCATAGGCTTTAGCAATTAACTTCTGTGTTTCTTGTTCTGTGAAGTTATCGTAAAAATCTTCCATTATAAGGGTTTCAATGCCATGAACTGGGTCAATTCCAAAAGGATCTCTTTTAGCTTTAAGATCATCGGCTACTCTGAAGTTCGATAAAGATGAAAGACATGCCATCATTTCTCCGTTTGATAGTTTTTTGTTTTGGTCAACAGCCATTTGAATGTTGGGTATTAATCTTTTTGCATCTTTTTCAGTAGTAAGATACATTAAAAGATTATTTTCATCCGAAGAACTCATGTCACGAAATGTAATGATAGCAACTTTTTTGTCATCCACTGGATATAATGTTAGCAAAACCTCTGTTAGATTGAATTGTCCATTATATTTTTCGTTTATAAAATTTATATTCTTAGCAAATGTTTCAATTGGACTGAAGTTTTCAATATCTAAGATTGATTCATCGCTACTGCTACTACCGCCATGGCTGATGGTTCTGACATTTTCTTTTGAATACATAACATTGTTACCTTTCTTTTGTAAAATCGCATTGGGCAGCAACAACACATTGCTTCTTGAGAACACCTGCCTAGTCATTCTTCATCCCAATGCGATGAGTGAAAATAACAAACTTGAAAATTATTGTCAATGTAGCTTTATATTTTTCCAAATATAAAATCATTTATTCATAAATAAAATATGAACTTTAAAAAATGGTTTGAAAACGAACAAGAAATACAAAGTCATTACACTGGAATAAATCCATTGTATCACGGCACTAATAACCCAAACCTAACCCAAT
>Ga0209500_10000058_pt1 | contig 102560 bp, 81 predicted proteins | sample S_140212_EF_Meta_FD_187323 | JGI IMG/M metagenome (GOLD analysis project Ga0209500, IMG submission 187323) | Freshwater microbial communities from Lake Simoncouche, Canada to study carbon cycling - S_140212_EF_MetaG (SPAdes) (version 2) | ecosystem: Environmental > Aquatic > Freshwater > Lake ...
TAAATAATCCGATTCATCAGATTCATGGTATAAATCAATATTTATCATATTTTTTAATGTAAGATAATAGATTCCTTGTAAAAAACAGTCTGATAAGTCATCTTTCTTTTTATTTTTATCTAAACTTCCTCTGTATTTTTTAAACTGTGGTAACTTTTCTAATAGTTCTTTTGTTACTTCTACACTTTCCAACTTACGTTCGGTATATGTTGTCTTTTTTTTAGTCATAAACATTTTTAATTTATTTGCAGCAGATATAAACTCTATACACGGCGTTTCCCTCATTATAAAATATTGCGCTATCATTCCTTGCAGTGTTTTCATTCTACTTGCGATTGTACTAATCTGATTCTCTATAATTACAATATCTATTTTATGTTTCTCCAGCCCTCCCAGATTTCCTACATCTCCATCACCTATACATGTATTCAGATAAGGGGAAATGAATTTATCCAATTCACTCATCATATTTCTACCAAGGGTGATTAAATCAATCTGATCGGCACGTACATTTTCTATATTTTCCAAATAATTCTTATCTAGTTCATGCTGTATCATTTCTATCATTTGTTCTTTTGTGTTTTTTTGTCGTTTTGGAGGGACGGTCACAGGGGTAACCGCTTCGCCGATAGCTTCATTATTCATATGAGACGTATGAGACGTATGAGATTCGTGAGATTTATGTAAAATAGGATGTATATTATATTTATCAATAATACTCTGAATTTCAACCAACTTCTTTGTTTTTATTTTTTTAATATCAAGTTCACTTGGTGCTATTTTTAAGTTACACTTTTTTGCATGTTTTGCGCAATAATAATCAATAATCGCATTATTATTATCATTATTATTTTCATGTTCCGTATCATTCTCAACGCTATATATGCTTTCACTTGTTTTAAACGTTTTACAATATTTTGCTACTTCTACACAAGTGTGCAACCCTCCTTTGGTGCATTTTTTTATGACAGGGGTGCATAAATTTATAACTTCCCATCGCAATATTTTATAATCTAATAAATTAGATGTGTTTATATTATTTGCATCCGCATCAGTGTCACCTACTTGAAATAAACAATATGCTAAATTTTTCATGCCTACATCAAAACTAATTACATTTTTCATTTAATGTATATTTGTATTCATATAATATTTATATTTGTTTTATATTTGTTTTATATTCTATTATTATAATAAAGAATACTATTTTCAATGATAAAAAATACATATTTTAAAATAGCATGTGCGCTTATTATATTATTTTTGGTATGTTGTTTTATAGAAAAAAAGGTGAACAAATACTCTTATGAAAAAGGCACAGCAATTAACAAAGTAAAAATTCCCGATATTATACAGGAAAGTATACCAATAGTTCGACATTTAGACGTAGTAAGTGATTTATTTATTTCATTTTTTTTGTTTATTTTTTTCATTATTTTTATATTTAATGGCAAATACCAGTATATTATTTTTTATTTTTTTGTATTTTTATTAATGCGTTTAGTTACGTATATTTATTTTGTATCTACAACTCTCCCCGATAGTAGCAAAACATGTACATACGGTTCAGACTTTTTTAAAACTGCACTCAGCATGGGGTCTTGTAATAATCTTGGAATCAGCGGACATTTTATAAATATCGTATTTCAGTTGGGACTTATTTACAAGTGTTATGGGTCAGCATATTGGTTATTATATCTCATTGTTTATGTTTTAGGGTTCGTATTAATATGCGCTTCTAGAAATCACTACACGATAGACTGTATTACGTCAACATTTGTTGGACTATTTTTTATTTATGAAATTGATAATATACAAAAAGGGCTTAACTTTTTATTGGGTAAAAAATATTTTAACTTATAAAAGTAAAACATTATTTATGTTTACACAACGCATACAACGCATACAACGCGCATAACTGTAAGTTACTTATTGCTGCCATTCACTAAATACTCATACTGTGTAAGGGCTGGTGCCATGATACGACTTTGAAGTTCGTGTCTCGAAAGGTATACATTTTTTAAATCACTCGTTTCATAACCAAATGGTTGGCTGTTATCTAGGGCAGATGAAAACACAAAAGGAGTATTTGATTGTACTTCCGGATTTTGAGGTCCAGTATACATGGTAGGCGATGCCCCACAGTTGTTACACGCCGTAACCGAATTTGCTTTCATTATATTAACTGCATTTTTTTGTAAATATGATCTATAATCCCAGTTTGAAGTTATGTTATTATTTTCACGGATTTGTTCATTTACGGCAGCGCCTGGTTGCCACGATGTGTAGTTGCGACCATCCATCATAATAGGAGGAGAATTAAAATGAATATTGTTTGAACCTGCGTAACAAGTAGCCCATGACATCAGATACTATGGTTATATAATATATACTAAAACTAGATAAAAATAATATTAAGATTCAAATTCATATTAATATTATTAATTTTATTAATTTAATCAGATGTATAGTTTAATAGTGCTACAATTCTGATAGTGCTATAATTCGGATAGGTGTTTAATCAACTCTTTTTTTGTCAGTTTATTGACAGATGCTTCGCTCATGAGGGGTTTACCATCGGCGGATAATTTACTTCGAACACGTTGTCTAAGAGACGTGACATTCATTGAATTATAATCGCATTGCGCGTCGTCTTCTTTGTTATCTTTGTTATCTTTCATTTTAAAAATTGTTTTTACAGAAAGGTTATTTAAAGAATTATCTTCCGAAATAGTATCTGTTTCTAAATGTATTTCGTTTTTAACTTCATTTGTAACGTTATTTTCCTTAATCTCATGAATCTCATGAAGATATGTTCCTCCACTGGTATCGCACTCTATATCATGTTCTGACTGTAAAGACTCGCTATCACTATCTTCATCCTCTTCGTCGCCATCGTCGCCATCGTCCTCATCGTCCTCATCGTCGCCATTGTTCTCATTTCCATTTGTAGCATCGGTATTAGTATATTCTTCGTTACTATTTTTAGAATACAAAGGGTGCGACAATTCAATCACTTTTACGTCAGGTCCATTTAAATGTTCTACTACACGACACTCGTTGCCGTCAGTAAATAATATTTTTCTAGTACCATTGTCAATAAGTTCCACGCCTTGTTCACCCTCATCCTCACATTCACCCTCACTTTCACTATCGCTGCTGCCACTTTCACTATCGCTGCTGCTGCCACTTTCACTATCGCTGCTGCCACTCTCACTATCGTCATCATCTGAAACCTCAATTAATTCCGTTTTCGAGTTCACTTGACGAAATCTATTCATGTCTTGGTTAATAGCATCTGATATAATTTCTTCTTGACTTCTATTTTGAACTACACTAGTTATATTTTCATTATTATTTGTATTCGTATTCATATTCATTATTACACTTTGCAACACTTTTGCTTGCTCGCGAACATTAATCTCCAAAATGCGACACTTATATCTTATGTAGTAATATAATGCAACACCCACCAATAATGTAAATAATAGACTAAAAATAGTTTGTGAATTAAAAAGGGACATCTTTTATTTTTATACATAAATAAAAATAAAATATTTAACGCTTAATGTTATTTTTGTTATTTTGCATAATCCTTAATTACATTGATCCGAGAATTTTTTTAGTATTTGCAATAATTATTTCAGGATATTCTAAATCATACAAAACCTTGATTCCTCCCTTAATTGTAGATACTCCCTTTTTAAATTTATATAAATATTCTACATTATGATCATCCAACACATTAACGCTCATGTGGTAATTCTTAACTCTATTATTCAGCTTCAAATTTTTACATAACTCGATATAGTGTGTAGTAAGCATCAAGTCTACATTTTTCATACCTGATAAGTAATCGATATATCCATATGCGCTTGCAACTGCTTCGTACGGGTTTGTTCCTGAATATAGTTCATCAAAAATGCAAAAATGATTCTTATCGCTATTTTTTTCTAAACAATCCAGAATTTCTTTACATCTTCTAGATTCAGCTTGAAATAAACTATCGCGCCCCGATGTATCTGGAATATTTAAATAACAATGCAAGTAGTCATATGGTTTAACTTTGGCAGATTCGTAAAATCCGTATCCTATCTGTTGAGATAAAATAATATTCATCAAAGTAGATTTAATAACCGTTGTTTTACCAGCAGCATTCGGTCCAGTAATTATAATTTTTTTATCTATAATCACATTATTTTTTACAGGGGTTTCATGAGGGGGGTAATATAAGTTTTTAAATTTTGTAACATTTTTCGATGTAGATTTTGCATGCGAATAATTGGTATCATTCGATTTATTTGACGTGGCGGACTTTTCCGATTTATTTGACGTGGTGGACTTATCGGATGTATTGAATTTTTGTTTTTTATGTTTTTTTCTATTCTCGGGTTCTTTTTCTTTTGGTTCTTCTAGAACATCTTCGACAATCTCTGCGTCTTCCTCGATAGTTGTATCAGTTCTCTCAATAAACGAACACATATTTATTTTACCACTATCAATTATATTCTTTAAGTGGTCAACTTGTTCATAAAAGCTATTAAATCCAAAGCTATAATCTACACACTGCTTTATGTCATTATCAACAAATATTTCATAATTTAGTTTCATTATTTTACCAATATCAAGCATTTTGCTAAATGAAATCTTAAAAGGTTTAATTTTATCAAATAACTTACACAATTTTTCTAGTTTACATTTATTATGTGTAAGGTCTGTGGTAAAATTTTTATATGTTTCTAGCGACGATGATATGTTTATAATGTGAGTCATATTGCGAATTGTATACGTGAAATAATCGCGAAGAATAAAAATGTTTTTGTGAATCAAAATCATATTTTTGTAGAACTGATAACACGACATTATATTTTGATACACTTGAATAACATAGAATACAAAAGACATTAGTACATATATACGCTTATCCCATGACATGCTAGAAAAATCCAACAAGGAAAACATTTTACCAAGTGGGTGTGTTGCGAATATTTTTTTAAGTGTTGCTATATAACCCGAAACCGTGACATCTATCCTTTGAAGCTTGAGAATAAAAAATGGTATAATAAGTAATATAAGCGGAGAAAGGAGAGAAATAACGGGTGATGTAAGATTGTAAAGACTTAATATCTGCAAAAATCCCGGCGACTTGTTAAGTCTATCCAAAATTGGAATATCGATATAGTTAAAACGCTGTTTAAAATTTTTATCCCCAGCAATATCAATCCATAGCTTATCTATTTTTTCAAAGATATCGTGCGGGTCTATCGTGACTTCATTATCGCCACTAGTCATCGTTACCTGCGCCTTTAAGTCGCCATCATATAAATTAACATAAGTCTTATAAAAGACCTGTGAATCTTTTAAAAATGCAACATCTGTTGTATAATATTTACTCCACTCATTTAAAAACTTTTTGCTAAATATTGACTCAGGTTTAAAAATATGGCTATACATTGATGGTTCGTCGGGGTTCTTTGATTCTACAAGTTCTAAATCATTTATAATATTCTCATTAATTTCTTGTTTGTTATCTACATACGATATAGGAAACTTGAATGAAGATGTAGAACTATTTTTGTTTTTAGTATTTTTATCGCCTGTAACACTACCAATATTCTCATCTGTACTGGTAGCACCCGTAGTACCCGTAGTACCCGTTTTTTCTTTCATAGCTTCGAGTTTTTTCATCTGTTCATCTTTCAAATCCGTTAAATATTTCTCGAGGTCGAACATGTTTATATGTTGACATATAAATAATAAAATAAATATACGAATTATTTTATTTTATTATTTTATCTTGATTTTAATATTGTTTCAACTTTATTGAATCAGCATTGCAAATCGCTTTCGCCAATTAGTCAATTAGTCAATTATAATATTTGAAGGCAACTCGTCTATAATAGTGTGATACTGTCTCTCAATATCTTTCATTGTTTTAATATCCCACCTAGTAACAAAGTTAATCGCCGTTCCTTTCCTACCCCAGCGCCCAGAACGCCCAATACGATGCAAGTAATTAAATATACACTTTGGCAAATCAAAATTCAACACTGTTCTTACTTGTTGTACATCTATACCACGCGATGTTACATTCGACGATATGAGAACACGATGTTTACCCGCTTTAAAATCGGTGTATGCTTCATCGCGCTTTGACTTATCCATATTACTATGAATACAGCATACCGGAAAACCGTCGTTAATCATTGCATCCGTTAGATCCATTACTCTCTTAATACTATTACAATAAATAATACACTGCGACATTGAAATAATATTGAAAATATCCTTTAATGTTGCATACTTTTGCGTATCATCGTTTAGCGCAACATAATACTGCTTAATTCCCTCAAGGGTAAGCATTTCCGATTTTACTAAAATACGCACAGGATTTCGCATAAATTTATCCGTAAGAGATTGTAACTCATTCGGCATTGTTGCACTAAATAACCCAACCTGAATATCCGCATTCAAAAATTGGAAAATGTTATATATTTGGTCCTTAAAACCGACCGAAAGCATCTCATCCGCCTCATCCAATACAAGAAAATTAATGTCTTTGGAATTAATATTGTTGCGACGCATCATATCATATACACGCCCCGGACACCCCACAATTATATGAGGCATGATAGTTTTCAGTTGATGAGCATCTTCATCTGTAGAAGTTCCTCCAATAAGAAGATGGAAACGAATATTCTTAATAATTGAACCAATTGACGTGATTACATCGTATATTTGTTTCGCAAGTTCTCGCGTTGGTGCTAAAATCATTGCCTGCGTTTTATTTATTTCCGCATTTACCTTCTGTAAAACACCAATGGTAAAAACACCCGTTTTACCTGTACCGGATTGCGCCTGTGCAATAATATCCTTTTTATCAAAAATAGTCAAAAGCGCTCTTCGTTGGATTAAACTCGGCGCATCAAACCCATATGCGTATATTCCACGCATTAAGTCTTCGCTTATAATCCCCTCCAAGTCTTCCCACTTGTCAAATTCCTTTGGAGTATAGTCATCCACAACAGACACGTCGGTCGTACACGTCGATGCATCCTCGTCATTTACAACATCTGGTTTTGAAATAATATCATTCCTATTTATATTCAAACCACTGTTCTGATATTCATTGACACCATAACCGCCATCATTTCTCGTATTATTTCTACGACGATTGTCATACCTGTTGCCGTTCCCGTTCCCGTTCCCGTTTCCATTGCCATTATCATAATTACTCAAAAATGAAGGACCTGTTCCTTTATTCGAGTCGTCATTTCTATATTTGTTTGTACCATTACTATTACCATTACCATTACCATTACTATTACCATTATTATTACTATTACCATTATTATATCTGTTATTACGATTCATTTGGGTGTATTTTCCTGACATTCTATATTATATATTTTTATACATTTAAGTATTTTTTTATTATTTATTATTTATGAATATTACTACTGCAAATATTAGTAGTAATATAAATAATAAATAATAAATAATAAAATAGATATAAACAATTGTTAATATATAGTATTAGGATTTTATGGCTACTATTTCTTCGGTAAAAATTACGAAACAATATAGTATAACAGACTATGATGATATAACAAATGCGGGTTTCATATGCAACCTGTCTCAAGAAACGTTAGATATTATATCAAAACTATCTGAACAAGTTGGAGCTCCAACCTATATTAAAACACCCATTTTTTTGAAAAAAGAAAATAGGTCTATTGGTGGTGGTGGCAGTGGCGGCGGTAGTGGCATTGGTGGTGGCATTGGTGGTGGCATTGGTGGTGGCAGTGGTAGTGGCATTGGTGGTGGTGGTGGATTTAAGAAAATGAAAAATAAACCATCCGAGATAACAGACGACGACTGGGAAGCAATACGTGCTTTTCAAACGACTCAAAAACATGTTAGTGAGGGCATTCAGAAGAATGTAGAAAACATTAGAGGATATTTGAATAAGATTACGGATGCGAATGAAGCGGCGATGACGAAAGATATTAAGAATGAAATTTCGCAACTAATTGAGCACGATACATCGACTGAAAATATGATGAAAATTGGATATTCGATTTTTAATATTGCGAGTTCAAATAGTTTTTATTCGGCATTATATGCTAGATTATTTAAGTCTTTAATGAATGATTATGACATATTTAAAAATATTTTTGAGGATAATTTTAAGGAGTTTATGAACTTGTTCGAGTCGATTGAGTTTGTCGATCCTAAGAAAAATTATGATAAATTTTGCGAATATACTAAAACGAATGATAAACGTAGAGCTATGAGTTTATTTGTTGTTAACTTGATGATAAATCATATTATTGACGAAAATGAAATTATTGAAATTATAAAACAATTGCAGGCTCTTATTTTGAATTACTTACGAAAACCCGAAAAGTCAAACGAAGTAGAAGAGTTGACGGAAAATTTATCTATTATAGTTCTTAAGTCCAAAAGTTATTTAGACAAGGGTGAAAATAAAAGTGCATGGGAGAGTATCATTAAAGATATTGAATTTATTACTATTTTGAAACCAAAAATGAAGGAATACCCGAGCATAACAAATAAAACTATTTTTAAACATATGGATATTTTTGAAGAAACCTCTTAATTTTAATATTGTAATACATTTAAAAATATAAATATTTATATAAACATAATAATAGTAAAGATAGTAAGGATACTAAAGTCATTATTATTATGTTTGAAATACTAGTTGACAATACAGTAAAAGAAAAAAATAAAAAAGAATGGGAAAGAATCAACATTATTTGGCTTGAAATTAAAAATAGCCACAAGTCTCGTAATCCAGATTTGTATGATACCGACTCTGATAACTCTGAAGATTTTGTAAAACCATCTAAGGAACTAAAAAGGGCAGGTAGTAGTTATGATGATTTATTATTTGCACACGATTGTGTAATAATGGAAAAAAATGAAATAGAATGTGACACCCCCGTATACGACGGTATAGAAGACTCTAAAACACATTTCACATCATCTTCCAATGACAACGACAACGACAACGACAACGACAACGACAACGACAACGACAACTATACCGAAAATGCATATAAAATTACAATGTATGAAATAAAAACAAAGTATGTAGTAGAGAATTCATGTATGTTAGAAATAGATTATTCGATGAATTACAATATGAAGATGCTGACACATATCGCGAGTTACTATAATATTATTAAAAATAATAATAATGGGTTAGGTCTAGTTACCCCAAAAGGGAGAGACGAAAAAACAAAGAAACCAAAAAAACTTCTCAAACCAGAGCTAATAAAAGAAATTATTTTATTCGAGACAGATTCTGAAAACCACAATATCGTGCTAAAATTTAGAAAAATGTTAGAAAAAATAGATGCTCTTAAAAAGGATAAATATTTTTCATCTTTCGTTTTATTTTCTTGAGTTTTCACGCGCATTTGTGAAATTAACTGTCATTCTATTGAAAATATTATTACATTAATAAAAATATAATAATAAAAAATATAATAATATAAAATATAATAATATAAAAATATGAAATATAATAATATAAATATAAATAATATTCATACAAACACACGTATTATACTATGTCGTCTCCATGTGGAATAAATTCTATTACAGATATAAAACATTGTTTATATATTAATCTAGCATCCAGACCAGATAGAAAAATACATATTGAAGGTCAGTTGCAAGGGGTCGGATTAAATCCAACTAGATTTAACGCCATAAAGTTAAAAAATGGTAGAATTGGTTGTAGTATGAGTCATTTAAAGTGTTTGCAAATTGCAAAAAATAGTAACTGGCAGCATGTGATGATTTGCGAAGACGACTTACTAATTTTAGACAAAGAAACATTCGTAAATAATATTAATACTTTTTTTATGACGCACGGCGATGCTTCGGTTGATAATAAATGGAATGTTTTGTTACTTGCTGGTAATAACGTTCCTCCGTATAAAAAAATAGATAGTACATGTATTCAAGTATCGCACTGTCAAACGACGACTGGTTATATTGTAAAAATGGAGTACTATGATACCTTGATTGATAATATACGAACGGGTATAGAAAATCTAATGAGAAACCCCGATCAACATATTACCTACGCGATTGACAAATATTGGATAAAATTACAAAAAAAACATAACTGGTATATGCTTGCCCCCGTCGTCGCAGTTCAAAGAGAAGATTATAGTGATATTGAAGAAAGAAAAACAAACTATGAAAATATAATGAAGGATTATGATAAGCCTCATTTCGTTCATCATCAACAGCATATACAACAAAAACAACAAGGAACTTCTTCTATTTTATCGAAGTTGCCATCAATGATGCCTTCATCTGCATCACCCATGTCTGTATTATTGCGTAAATGAGTAAATGCGTAAATGCGCGGACATCATGTATTTTTTATTTTATTCCAGTTTTTTGGACACATTTCCGACGTATCGTGGTGCGATAACTGTTTCCCAAACCATGTTTCCGGATAACAAACAATTTTATTGTGGCTGTCATTGAAATGTGCCGCCCACCAACTAAAACTACTATTTGCAATTATATTATGTTGACAACAACTCATTAATAAAAGTTGTCGCCAATCTTCCATTTTAGGTTCTCCGCCCCTTTCAAACTCAAGCTCCTGGTCAAATTTATTTTGACGAATATTTTCACGTTTCTGCTGTTCCAAATATTCTTTACATACTGTATTTATTTTTTCAACCCTATTTTCTATTTCGACCATGTCTTCATCCTCGCAAAAATACAAGACTTTCCATTTTTTATTATTCCGCATTTTATTTAATACGAATTTTATACTATTTATATAATATTCGTTCTCTAGAATTGGGTGACAGTTTTGTAAAGTCTTATAGTCGCCCATTCTAAAATGTACCGATATTATATTCTCGTTTTTATATTTTTTGTAGTATGTATTTCTAACTTCTAGCCTCGCTTCATCAACCCCTATATACTTAGAAATACTTTTGTATTCTTTCTCAAAATATCTATAACTCTGAAAGTAGCCATATAATATAATACCTTCATTTTTTCGACACAAATCCGGCAAAATTTGGATTTTATTATACTTGAATTCTTTCTCTTTATAAATAGGATATTGCAGTTTTTGTACATCTAGAAATATTGTGTTTTTTTTTAATTCTTTCAAAAAATCATCCCAGTATGTATCACTTCTTTTATCCGTTTCCATTTTATTCCTCGGAAAATTAAAGTTCGTTTTCATTTCCATTGAAAGCGCAATTGTAGTATAAATTTGGAATAACTGATTCCCTAGCCCTCCCATAATAATACACGATAACATTTCTATACTTTTAGTTATATGTGTTTAAGATATGTGTGTTTAAGATATATGTGTTTAAGATATATGTGTTTAAGATATATGTGTTTAAGATATTATATTTAATTATTTATAGCGTATAATTAATTAAATATAATATCTTAATATGTATAATTATTATAATGGTGCGTTCAAGGCTTGTTCCGAGTATTAATTATATAGAATTAAAATCACTAGATCCTTCTGATACACAAGAACATAATTATAAAGCTCCCTTATACGAAGCCACAGTTTTAGGTGTTAATACAATTATAAGTGTAGGTAATATTAAAAATACGTATGTGTCGCAAAATATTGTATATTACCCGATTTATCTTATCAAAGCCAACAAGGTATTCTCACAAATTGGTGTATATGAAATATTACAAGAGGATATTCATTTAATGATGGACGAAGAAGGTGATATAAATCTAGAAAGAGTGCCAGCGCCATTATTATATTCATTTGTTAAAAAATCATTGATTCAGCAAGCAGTTTATTTACCTGAAAATCCAGAAGAAGGTGTGAAAAGTGATGCAGTTGTTAAAAAATCTAGTAAGTTGTCAGGAGTTAAACCGAAAGCACTTTCTCTCAAATCTCTTGAGTCTCTAGCAGATAAAGTAGCGATGCCCCATTTTGACAAAGGGCGCGGAGATGAAGACGAGGGCGATGACGCATTGCAGGCGGCTATTCGCGCATCTCTTGAGCCAGTTCGTTTATCGGATATTCCTTTGAAGAGAAAAAACATTCCTGTTCAAAATCTTGAGCAATCTATTGCCGAAAACAAGGCATATCGTGCGGTTAAAGATGAACCATGGATACAGTCATACTATCATAATAATAACTTTAAAGTAGTTAGAAACCTCGGTGGAGGCGACTGTCTATTTATGGCAGTTTGTCAAGCTTTTTTATCAGTCGAGCCGGATAGCGACATAAGTGTTATTAAGTTGCGAAGAATGCTTGCATCCGCTATGCCCGAAAGCCAATTTCAAGATTATAGAGAAAGATACGAAATGTTCTCACAAACATTGAAAGCTTTACGTTTGGAAAATACAAAGTTGTCCGTGGCAAACGAAGAACTAGCGCAACGAGCAGCACAGCCCGGCATATCAATGAGTGATAAAACCGCATTAAAAGTACAAGCCGATCTGAATAAAGAAAGGCATCTTCAAATTTTAAACGAGATTCAATTATACAAAGAATATATGCAAGATGTTTACTTCATGAAGGGTATAAAAAGCGTCGAATCTTTAAGAGATATGATAAGAAAGGGCGAAATGACAAGCGAATATTGGGGCGACGAATGGGCGATTGCTACATTGGAACTTATTTTAAATATTAAATTCGTTATTTTATCACTTCGAGACTATTTAGCAAAAGATAGACAACCATACACGCAGTCAAATGTTATCTCTTGTGGTAGTAATATAGATGAAGAAAGATATAGGGAAATAGATGCACTTCTCCAGGGAGACAAGAAGCCAGGAGCTAGAGAAGCTACAGATTCGAGAGATAAATCGAAAATGAAAAGTTTCGAAGTTATTAATCCAGACTACTATATTATACTTTCACACACAGGATTGCATTACGAACTAGTAACATATCGCGACACCGCTATTTTCACCTTCCCAGAAGTTCCATTTTGCGTTAAGCTCCAAATTGCAAATAGATGTATCGAATCTTCCACGGGAAATCTTCAATCTCTTTCCGGTACATTTCAAAAAATCCCCCAATTTGTACTTTTTTATAAACAGGAACTCGGTTTAGAAGATGTAGGACAAGGTGAGGGTGCTAATTTTGAACAGGGTGGTGGGTCATCGACCAAACATGCTCTTACTGCAAATCCGCATTTTGACCCATCTATTGTTTTAATTTATCATTCTAAATCTATGGATGAAATGCCTGGTCATGCACAGGGTGACCGTGTATCAAACAAGAACAAGGCGGCATTTATATCTCTTATATCGGCGGGTAAGGGTAAAAATAATTGGCGTAAAAAATTATCGAACGAATGGTATGAGCCCTTTATGTTAGATGGACATAGGTGGCTATCGGTGGAACATTATTATCAGGCAAATAAGTTTTTAAAACGGCATCCGGAATTTTATTTGTTATTTACGATGGATGCAAACAAGAAGAGTAAATATTATCAAGACGATTCTATATTGTCGCGCATTTCTCATGACGTAGATTTAGCAAAAGTTGCCGGTAAAAAAGTACCAAAAACAATAATTGATGGTAAAAAGATTAGTCTTCGTCCTGACGATGTTAACATAGATCCAGAGTTTTTTAATGGAACAAATACTCGCGTACTTGAAGATGGAACTATGGCAAAGTTTGATCAACACGAAGACCTCGCTAAAATTCTTCTTATGACAAATAATGCAAAACTAGTAAACTACGTATTCTCAAAACCACCCACCGTATCAATTCACTTAATGCGCGTACGCTCTAAATTAAGAACGAAAAAAGGCGGAGTAAATGTATTTGAAACAATTCACGATAAATAGTTGAAATATATTATTCATATTATTCATAGTATTATATTAGTAATAAATATACTACTATATTAATACATATGGATTTGAAAGAGGAAACACACTCGCTTGTAAATACCGATGATTATAATTTTTTAAAAATGATGCAAGTTACTGACAAAAATTACAATAAATTCCGCAAAATTAATAAACAACAGCTTTCTAAAAATTCGAATAACTCTAGACAATCGGAAATAACCGAGCAAATACGACTCTTATATGATATAGTCGACGCAGAATTTAACAATTTTAAATCCATTCTATCATCCCCCTGTTTTAAACACAAAATTGTAAAATTAGAAAAGGATAACGCTGTATTAAATTCGTCATTATTTAAAAGTATATACATACCTACCAAAATTGCTAATTATATTAAAGAAAAGGCGATATATTTAATAGAATATAGCTGCGACCTAGGTAATGGAAAGAGCGTAAAAGTGAAATTCATATTATTTGAGAATAGTCGCTACGAGTTAAATAATATTAGAAAAAAAGGTGCATCATATTTTAAACATTGCGTATTAAAAATATATATATGGTTAAAACTTTTATCAAAATATTCAAATGTTGAATGTGGGAAGAATTTAGAGTGTTTTATTTATTTTACACAATTCAAAAGAAAACTTCCTAGTCGTTCAGAGTTCGAAACGTCATCTAATGTGTATCATAATGGCGACTCATCTGATGATGACGATATGTATGGAGCGGGTAGTGAAGCGGGTAGTGAAACGGGGAGTGAATCGGGGAATAAAACAGGTAGCGTAATCGGTGCTTCTCATGTTAATGGTGGTTTATCTAATATATGTCAACCAGATGGACATATTATTGTATATCGAAAAGAAGAATGGTTCAAGGTGCTAGTGCACGAAACTATGCATAACTATGGGTTGGATTTTTCTGTATTGGATGATATATTGGTCTCCAACAAAAAGTTGCAATCTATTTTTTCAGTACAAACCGATATAAAACTATTTGAATCGTATTGCGAAACATGGGCTAGGATTATAAATGTGTTGTTTGAAACATACTTTGAAGTAAATCGACACGGTCTTTCGTTATTTTCGCCTTTAACTACTAGAAAAAAAACGATACACAATATACGCAATATACGCAAACAAAACAAAGAACATTTTGTATCTATTAAAAATAAAGGCATCGTTAAAGACAAAAAAGAAAGATTTTTAAATATTTTTTATGATAATATTCAACATGAAGCCGTTTTTTCTATATTCCAATGTGTAAAAGTTTTAAACTATATGGGTCTCGACTATAATATTATATCAAACTGTAACGACGCAAATTATATTATAGTAAAAAAATTATACAAAGAACATACAAACGTCTTTGCTTATTATATTATCGTGGCTATTTTAATCGCAAATTTTAATAACTTTATACTCTGGTGTATCGATAACAATACAAACTTATTTAATTTTAAAAAAAACGTTGTATCGGTTGACAAGTTTATTGACTTTATTTCTAAAAATTACAAAAATAATGATTTATTAAATATGATTGTTGGTATGGAAAAAAGATTAGAAAATAGAACAAATGGTGACGAGGTATTATTAAATACAATGCGTATGACAGTAATTGGGGGGAAATAATAAAATACAACATGCAATATGCATATTTTAGTATCTATACATATTCGAAAGTACAATTTTCTTTTTTTACTTTATTTTTTCTCCATTCAATAGACGCGTCTATAAAATCAATAGAGGTACAATTTGTATTTTTGGATAAAGTTACGGTATTCGGATATTTGCATACGCCTTGTTGTTGTTGTTGTTGCTGTTGTTGTTGCTGTTGTTGTTGTTGTTGTTGTTGCTGTTTTTGTGCTTGGTTTCTAGTAAAAGCCATCTTTGTTCGCGTTAATAATCTGTAATACTATATTTATAGTTCTCTGCATATTCATCAATTTCTTTTTATAAAAAATTGATGAATAATATATATATGATAAGATATTATAAAAAAGAATCAAGGAATCTCTAAAAACATAACAGGACAAAGGTAAGAAATGGGTATTCGAACATTGAACAAGTTTCTTCAAGATAAATGTGAATCATCTATATCGTGCATAAAATTATCGGAATTATCGGGGAAAAAAATTGCAGTTGACATCAGTATATATCTCTATAAATTTCTTGGCGACAATGTTTTGTTAGAAAATTTATACTTAATGATTTCTATTTTCAGAGAAAATAATATAACACCAGTCTTTGTATTTGACGGCAAGCCGCCAGTTGAAAAAAACGATACGATTGCTTTAAGAAAAAAAACAAAAAGAACTGCACGTGAAGAATATTATCGTTTGAAACAAATTTTAGATGATATTGAGTCTGATGTTAATGAGTCGGATTGTGACAAAGGTAATAGTAACGACAGGCACAATAAACAGGCGGTAGTTCTTGATGAAGAAACAACACTTCCGCTTCCATCAAATGCGGTAGATATTCGCATAATTATGGATAAATTAAAGAAAAAATTTGTCATCCTTAAATCTGAACATATTCAAAGTGCAAAAACATTATTACAGGCATATGGTATGACATATATCGAGTCTCCCGGTGAAGCCGATATGCTATGTGCGAAACTTGTGTCGAAAAATATAGTATATGCATGTCTTAGCGAAGATACAGACATGTTTGTATATGGTTGTTCACGCGTACTTCGATATTTAAGTCTGACAGCCTCGACTGTTGTTTTATACGACTTTCAGAAAATTATAAACACATTGGATATGACGACATACGAATTCAGACAACTATGCATCATCTATGGATGCGACTACTTGCCAAAAAATGAAAAACAAAATTATAAAAATATGACAATATTTAACTCATACAAGATGTTTAAAAATTATAAAGATTATTTAAAAAATACAATCGAGATAAACAACGATAAACCCGACTTTTATAAATGGATACTCTCTCAAAATACCGATATGTTATCATATATAAATGAAGCCTCCAAAGTTATAGACTTATTTGATATATCGTCTTACGATAATTTACAACTATACGAAAATGTGAAAATAATTAATGGACCAATTCACCGCCAACAACTCATCGAAATCATGCAAAAAGAAAACTTTATATTTCTTCACTAATTAATAACCAATACCTAATACATTATTATAATAGTTTGTAAAAAATGACATAAAATTATATGTCATTTTTTTTATTTTATTTTGTTTTATTTTATTTTATTTTTATTTTATTTTGATTTGATTTCTTTTTGTTTCGTTTTGTTTCGTTTTGTACAAAGGTTTCTACACACACACACACACACACACACACACATGCGAACACGTTTAAGAAGAAGCAACGGCAACGGCGGGAGTAGCCTTGGCAAAGTGAGGAGACATATACTTCTGGAGATTGAAGTAGGTAAGCTCCTCATCCTTCTTCAACTGAAGAAGAGCACGAAGCTTGGTGTCGGGATTAATCTTACGACCATTCTCCTTGTCTTGAAGACTGTGGGTGCGAATGTAAGCATTAATCTCACGAGTCACCTCAGTACGAGCCCACTCAGTTCCAACGGGCTTCCCAAGAAAGTTAGCCAACTCCTTGGAAATCAGAGTAGGCTTGACAAAACCAGAAGGGGCGCGATTGCCAGACTTGCGCTTACGCTTGGAAATCTTCTGGGCGGCGCGCATCTCACGAGCAACGTGGCGCTCCAAAGTACGAAAGTCACTTCGAAGAGTAGAGAGACCAGAACTCAAAGTCTGGAGCTTTGAACCAAAGTCACTAAACAAAGAAGAAAGGGATGAGACTTCAACTGCAGTACCCTCGGTATGGGCATCAGTTGAAGCAACAGGTGCAGGTGCAGCAGGAGTTACAGGTGCATCAGTCTTAGAGGTCTTGGAAGCCTTAGCAGGCTTGGTAGCAGGGGCGGGAACAGGAACAGGAGCAGTAGCGGGAACGGTACTGGTAGCGGATGCCGAAGCAGGGGAGGAAGTTTTCTTTGCCATCTTGTTGTTGGTATACACTATTATGTGAGGTCTTTTTAAGTATTTTTAGATAATATATATTATATTGATTATATGTCTTAAAAAATGTCTTCAGTTATCGTGTACATTTAATTAATATATATATAATATATAGTGCGTTTTTTTATACATTCGCATTATTAAGGAATATATACAACCGCGTCATACAACCACGGCATAGCATCGCGAGCAGATTGACTAACTAACGTAAGAGCGGATAATACATAAAATGTTCCTAACATTTTATTATCTATATCTACCGCCGACTTTACAAGATTTTCTATTATTTGTACATTATACTTTACAAGTGTTTCAATCGAAATGTTATTCAATACAGCATTGCTTGCTATATTTACATAATAAGGCGTTCCCAAAAAAGGAGTACCATGCGGAGGACATATCTCAACCTTCTTCGCCACCGTTAACAGCGCCCTATAATTCCAAATATCCACCAACTCTCGCGCAAATCTTATATGCGAATTTCTCGAAAGCTCACTAAACCATTCCGAATTCGCATAGTTACCATACGAATTTATCGTCTGAAATAATTCTAATATTTTTAACTCCATTCGTTTCGCCGGATCTATTACCTCGTTCTTTATCTCGATTTCAATCGGTATTTTTAATACTCTCGATATCCTTATCATACTCGTCACGTTTTCTTTTACTTTATTATCAATTTCACTCCTATTATATGGATTTTTTGCACACACTCCCTCCTTCTTTATTAAATTATATAAAGAAACAATATTAAAACCATACACAAAGTCATCATCATCCTTATAACTATAAAATTGCGTCACGGGTATTTCTATCATATCGTCCATCGTAAAAAAATCAGTATCGTTTGTACATATCTTTCGATTCATTAATGCCGGACCTTGTAACTTGTGTAACTTCCTATTTAAAAAACCCCTAAACACTTTTTGTATCTTCAATGGACCAGTCGAATTTTTACAATATTCATACAGTCTCTTCGTTAACTCATCCTTATTACCACCCCTCGATAACTTATACACCGCGCACATCTTCTTTAACTCGTCTATCTTATATTTTACCACAAGTAATGTGTCATAATTATTAATCGACAACTCTTCGCGCTTCTTTGTTACTTTCGTTATCTTTGTCGTCTTTGTAGACTTTGTCGTATTTACTTTGTCGCGGTCTTCACATTTTTCATCTACCTTGATATTCGATTTAGAATTAGAATTAAACAATTTCTCACGCTTCTCATTCCTCTCTATACTTTTATCTTCCGCACTATCCGCTCCGCTACCTCCTACTAACCCCGTATTCACAAATACTTCGTTCTGAAAATTTCCAGACACTATTATTTCATTCTCATTGCTTATATGATCACCAGTTATCATCGACATTCTCTTATAGGTATGCTTCGTGTATCTATATATATACGTGTATATTCTTATATATTAACAATATTTTTTTAATATCTTATTACAATACATTTACTATATTTACAATACACCGCAATACCCATATCGTTGTACACTATTATTATACAACATTCGCCTACAACTATTGCTAGATATATAAATACATCCACATATAAAATCCTTTTATTTATTATTATACTTTACGTTGCATTACGTTGCATTACATTGCATTACGTTGCATTACGTTGCATTACATTGCATTACGTTGCATTACGTTGCATTGAGTTACATTACGTTTCATTTTTTTATTTATTAATCAGCAGTTTTTATTTTCGAATTTTTATTTATAAAACCCCGATTTTTCCAAAACAGAAAATTGAACAAACAATAAACCATAATATTATATAGCATGAATCGCAACAAAGCCAATCAACAAACCAATCAATACAATCAATACAATGTCCGCCCAACACGTCAGCAAGACCGCATCTAAATCTTCCGCCCCCAAAGAGATTATCTCGGGCGAGAGTTTCAATGTCGACAAAGATATAAAATACTCCAAGCCCAAAGTTAACGCCTCCGGTGGTAAGAGTGTCGGTATTCTCAATGCCACCACCAACAGCGCAACATATGTGTCGACACCCCTCATGATGACTTGGGGTGTTTCCGCATTCGAAGACAAGAAAACTGGAGAGAAATCATACAGCATGTCGCTACAGTTCCCCAGCGAAGAATACAATACTCCAGCAATCTCCAAGTTCCGTACAAATATCGAGAAATTCGAGCAGAAAATCAAGACTGATGCTCTCGCAAACCAAAAAGAATGGTTCGGAAAGTCAACCATGACCAAGGACCACATCGAGATGTTCTGGACGCCCATTCTCAAGTTTGCCAAGGGTGAAAACGGAGAACCTGACCACAAGAAGAACCCAACCCTCAATGTGAAGATTCCCATCTGGGAAGGCGTTTGGAACGCCGAGCTCTTCGACACCCAGTCCCGCAAAATCTTCCCCGACGCTACAAATGAGCACATCACCCCTGTCGACTTGATTGCGAAGGGTTCACATGTCGCCGTCGTTCTCCAATGCGGTGGTGTCTGGTTCGCCGGTGGTAAGTTCGGTGTAACATGGAAGCTCTTTCAAGCTGTTGTCAAGCCCAAGACTACACTTCGCGGCAAATGCCACATTCAGCTCTCCGGAGATGACAGGAAGCTCGTCGAAACACAAGAACTCGACACTGTAAGCGACGATGACGTTCCCGTTACACACGCCGAGGATTCCGACAATGAGGATGACGAACAAGAACTCGAAGATGACAGCACGCCTTCTGCTGCTGCTGCCGCACCTGCACCCGCACCCGCTCCTGCTCCCGTTGCAGCTGCCGCTTCCGAGGATTCAAGCACCAGCGGTGGCGCAAAGAAGATTGTCAAGAAAGTTGTGAAGAAGTAAAACATCAAGGTTGCGTGTGTCGCTATCAAGACAATAAAGGACAATAAAAACAGTAAGTAAATAACGGGAGCTAGTATAAACTATAATACACACAGGTAAGTGAAATATGTTATAATTTGCACCAACAATATAAAATTACTAACTCATTTTGTATACAGGTACAATATTTTTTTACGTCACTTTTATATGATTTTAAATTACAAAACATATAAAAGAGTCAACATATAAAAGGGTCAAAATATAAATGGTCATAATTTATATTCGCGCATTACAAATTCGGCATATTTTTTACCAAATATTTTATCTAATAAAGTAACATAACTTTTAATAATTTCATTATATGAAACATTTTTTTCTACCATACTCAATAGTACAGTAAAACCTTGTATTAAATCTGATATAACTTTGTCATTTATCGAATCGCGTTGTTGTTGGGGGCGTCTCAAAATAGCAGATAACACTATTATAATACTTTTAAAAAAACTGACATAATCTTGATTTTTATCACTATATCCTTTATATTTTCGCACCTCACCATCCCCGTAATCTATAATTTTTGCACAAAATGGATTCTCTAATGAAAGCGGTTCACTAAAAAATACAGAGTCAGTATCAAGCGTTTTATGTAATATATTCGCATCAATCATCTTTTTTATACCAACAATAATATTTGCAAGAAGACTAAATAAAATAGCAGGTTCAATAGGTTCAATAGGTTTAATTGTTGAGGCATCGACACCTTTTACACTAAATGCATTTTTCAAATAATAAGTCAGATTTCGACTTCCGACAAACGCAATATTAAAAACGAAGAATTCGTCTACACTATACGACGGTTTTGTCAAAGAACATTTCTGAAAATCATTCGGCACATTCTTACTTTCTAAATCAAACGCATCTAATAATACACTATGAAATAACCCCTTCGGGTCTATGTCTTTCATTTTTTTAAGAATTTTATACTCATGTCTATATTCACTAAATGCATTATTTTTTAGAACCACCTTCGAAACCACCTTTTTGTTACTTGCCGTATTCTCGGATCTTGTTATTTCGGGTCTAAAAACGCAACCAAAATTGCCTTGCCCTATAAGTGCACCTCCGGTTAGAAGTTTATTTCTATTTTTACTTACTTTTCTACGTATAGTTTTGCGTAAATATTTGCCGCCTTTATTCAACCTGTATTTTTTACTTTTATGTTTTTTATATGTTTTATATGTTTTTCTCATAACAGTAAATGTACTAGTACTTGTATATATATATCAATATTACTTTATTTTTTTGTCTACTAAAATTTCTTTTCCTACATTTTTTATTATTTTCCTTTCATAGTTTGTATATTTTTCAATAGGTTCGCATATAGAGCGCATCATGGTTAAATATTCGAGTTGTTTTCTTTCTGTTTCCATCCAATCAGGGTTGTCGATAGCCCACTGTTGTAATGCTGTACGCTCCAAGTCGGCTATTTTAACTATTGTATTTTTCATCATATCGTGGCTATCATCTTTCAACCACTTATCTTCATCTTTTATATACATTATATCCCGTTTTATATCCGTACAATGAATAGGACGTTTATAAATATCCAATTCTTTTAGCCCTTTGATTAAAACGTCGGTTATCCCACGAGATATACCATTCGTTTTTGAAAACAATAAGTCTTCGAGTGTTATTTTTAAAGAATCGATAAAGTCTGATATGTTTAACGCGTCTTTGCACTGTTCGTTTAGAAATACATTCAGATTAAAATTATTATTCATAGTAGTATTATTATTATTATTTGTCGTATTATTCGTTATATTACCAATTTTAGGTATTATATTATTGATTTGCTCTTGTTGTCCTTTGATTACTTTTATCATCTCCTTGTTATCATTTATCAACTCCATAAACATATCCTTCGTTATAATTACTTTATTGTCGCAGCATACAACATCTTCTATATTCACAATCATTCCATTATTTTCTTCTAGGAGAGAAGACACATATGTACTGACGGCGACACATGTTCGCTTATGCTTTGCTAGACCTGGACGATACTTGTAACTATTACCACATATGCAGTTAAATAATTGCTTGCCTGTGTTCGGCATTTTTTTGTTACTCTCGGTTACTCTTTTATGCTTGATGGTGTCAAGGTGTAATTTATAGTTGGACTCTTTGCTGCTTTTAAAGTCACATTTTTCACAGACAAAAATCTGGCATTTTTCGGCATTTTTTTGTGTACTCATTTCCATATATATAGAGTAACATAAAAAATGCCTAAATCCTTTTCATAAAATATATAAAAAAGTTGAAAAAGTTATCGTCACAAATTTTCAATCTTAAAAACACAATTTAGAGCATTATGCTCTGAGTGATGAATTCAATGTTTTTTTTATATTTCTACCCCCGGTTTTGAAAAAAGGACATTTATAAATGTCCAATTTTGAAAATCCAGCTTTAGATTTGAAAAAAGAAACATCATTGATATTACTAACCATTCTTCTCCATTTCTCCAAAATATCCTTTTTATCTAATTTTTCTTATCAATTTGAATTTCTTTCCCGAGGTTTTTTAATATTTTCTTTTCATAGTTGTCATAGTTTTCGATAGGTTCGCAAATCGAACGCACCATTGTTAAGTAATCCAGTTGTTTTCTTTCCGTTTCCATCCAATCGGGGTTGTCGATAGCCCATTGTTGTAACGCAGTTCGTTCCTTGTCTGCAATTTTCACAATTGTGTCTTTCATAATCACATGATTCTCATCTTTGCACCACTTGTCTTCATCTTTTATATACATGATATCCCGTTTTATATCTGTACAATGAATAGGTCGTTTGTAAATGTCCAGCTCTTTGAGTCCTTTTATCATAATATCCGTTATCCCACGCGATATCCCGTTCGTCTTTGAAAATAGTAAATCCTCAAGAGTTATTTTGAGAGAATCAATAAAGTCGGAAATATTCAACGCATCTTTGCAGTGTTCATTTAAAAAAACATTTAGATTAAAGTTATTAGTTGTATTGTTATTATTATTATTTGTCGTATTATGATTTGTAGTGTTACCTATTTTTGGTATAATAGTAATTATTTGTTCTTGCTGTTTTTTAATCTGGTCTTGTTGTTCTTTAATTATTTTTATCATCTCTTTGTTATCATTTATCAGTTCCATGAACATACTTTTTGTTATATTATCTTTATTGTCAGAATATAAAACATTATTTATTTCTTTACTACTTTCTTTATTAATACTTTCTTTATCAATATTGTTACCATACTTGCTGTCATTATTGATATAGTCTACACACGTTTTTCGATGAACAAAAAGTCCTTGACGGTACTTAAAACTCTTACCACAAATGCAGACATTTTTTTCGGCATTTTTTTGCTCCTTTTTGTCATCATTTTTATGTTTACGTGTCAATAGGTGTTTTTCAAAGTTACTTTTTTTGCTACATACAAAGTCACATTTTTCACAGATGAAAAAATCGGCATTTTTTTGTGTCATCATTGTCATCATATATAATGATGACATAAAAAATGCCTAAATCCTTTTCATAAAATATATAAAAAAGTTGAAAAAGTTATCGTCACAAATTTTCAATCTTAAAAACGCAATTTAGAGCATTATGCTCTGAGTGATGAAATCAATGTTTTTTTTATATTTCTACCCCAGGTTTTGAAAAATGGACATTTATAAATGTCCAATTTTGAAAACCCAGCCTTAGATTTGAAAAAAACAATCATCATCACTTCTTCGGCATCCGCCCTCCCAATTTCCGCTGGGTTACCTTTATGATGTCATTTTATTAAAAACATATAATATAAACAAGAGCATTATGGTCTGCCAACAAAGAACGCAAAAAGTCCGCGACGATTTTGCAAAGATGGGTACGAAATGGGGGAAGTAGTTTCGTGGAAATGAGGATGGGTACTTTTGAGGGGATGTTTTGGAAATATGGCGAGGATGATGCGGAAGGTTTTTCCTCATGATGTCCCCAAATGGGGAAAGTAGTTTATAGACTTATGACTCTCTTAAAAACATGAGATGTTATAGATATGGTGAGAAATGCGGAAATTCATGCACGTTAAATCGAAATTCAAAACTCAAAATTTTATTTTCATTATGAAAATAATGAAAATAATGAAAATAGCAAAAACATCAACATAATTCTATATTAACGACGATGGAAGATTTATCCGACGTATCGTACATATTCTTCGCATTTATGGTAGGTATTCCTGCACCACGCAATATATATGTTTGATTATTTTTTATATATAATGCTTCAGCACTTATCGTGAAATTTTTACCACCTACGTCAAAATCAATAGAGTTTTTCTCTAATAAATCCGCAATCTTCATGCGAATGTCAATATAAATATCGTTATTGGTGTCGATATAGATGTGCGATGGTATTACCGGAATACAGCGAACGATTAGGTCAATAGATGCGGTTTCTGTTTTGCACAAATTATAATACAACTCGGTGTGCCATAGAGGAACATAAAATGTCTTGTCTTCGTGTTCTAATACATATATGTTGTTGTCTCCCATCAAATCGCCAAGAGATACGGAAATTACGACGAGATTATCAAGCGCCATTTTACTTCTCATAATTTTCTCAAATAGCGCCATTTTTTCGACACTTATATGGAAAGCTTTGTGATATGTTGTTATAATCTCGTATATAGTATACGCAGATTCCTTGTCCAAGTCTTCAAACATCTTTATTGATAACTCTTGACAATCTTCTACAATTATTTTTATTAACGTACTTATCGTTAAATGCGTATTTTCTTGTGAGATAACCGTCATCTTTTGCAACAAGGATTGTATAAAGGTACGAAAGATTGACATATAACTATCTGAACCCGCGTCGTCACATCCTGCTTCATGATTATCTCCCGCATTAAACATATGAGATGCATGAGATTCGTGAGAAATGTCGAAATTCAATAAATATAAATATGCACTGTTAATCTGCTTGAAAAATTCAGATGATTCTTCACTATTGCCGTTTTTGTCTGGATGATGCTTAAGCGCTAACAATCTGTAATTCTTTTTCAGTTCATCTAATGTATAATTATATTTTAGATTTAATAATTCACGTGCTTTCTGAACTCTTTTTATATCCATTTACTATTGTTATTAGATTATACATATAATTTTCTAAGTGATAAATTGGTCTATAATTATTATTATAATATTGTAAAAAAATATTCGTTTTCAGTAAAATATCAGAAATGTTATTTTCGATTACTAGATTACAGCGTATTAAATCTGTTAAAATATACCATATACACTCATTGATATCTAACTCATATATTAATATATCATACAAAATATCGCGAAATGTTAAGAAGTCTATTTTATCGGGATTCTTTATATTTTCTATTATAGAATTACAAATACACTCGTGCGGGTTCGTCAACGACGTTATATGTGTTATTACATTTTTTATATTAGATATATTCTGAACATTCGTATTTTTTAATTGTACATTTGTTGCATTTTTTACAGAAAAACATTTATTATAATTCGAAATCTTAGGACGAGGGATACTTATAATTTGAGAATTGTTAATTATGTTATCTGGTATAAAACTTATATTCTCGGTTATAATTATAAAAATAAGTTTTATCTTATTCAAATACTGAGATTGCATGTAACTATAGAATATATCCAATAGCTCGCTATGTATTTTATGAAAATATTTACACAATATTATACCATGCGTATTTGCTCTCGTGGATACAACGTCATTTATTTGATTGTAGATATCATTCCACAGGATTTTAGAATTACATCCCAATAACGACATGTCTACTTCAAAATGTATGTCACTCATCTTTATTATAAAATTATCCTTATTCGAATTTATAGTAAGACGTTTCTCATATTTTAATTCGCTATTACTATATCTTTTTATACATGAAAGCGCTTGTGTATATTTTCCAGTACCCTTTGGACCATAAAAAATAATATTTTTCAAATTTTCGACTTTCGAAGGGAAATTCTCGTACAGTTTATTCAACTTCGGATGAAGAGAACACTTCGCATTTGAAGAAATATAATCATCAAAATGTGTCTCTAAAAATTTCATCATTATTAACGGATATGAATATGAATATGTAATACTTAATAAAAGTGAATACTATTTTAATTTTAGATTTTAGATTTAAATTGTATTTCAGTTAAATGTATTTTATTAAAATACAATACTCCGAAATACTTAAATATATAATCATAATTACACTAGAGTGAATATTATTCCATTTTAAAAAAATTGTGCATATTATAAATGAAACTTATTGATACAAAACCGGAAAACTTTAATGCGAGCTATATATACTTTAATGAACCAATTCAGAATACAATTATAAATGAAAGCCGGTTTATAAGAATATTGTATTCTACTCCCAATATTATATTTAATGGTATAAATATTTTATTAAAAATAAATATAGATGCGATAGATAAGCAGTACAATAAAAATATTATATACTACAGCATTGATAAAAATACCGAAACCATAAATAATATAAAAAACATAGAACATATTATTTTAAAAAAATACGCATCTGATAAAATTCCGGCGCATAATTTAGAAGCGCAAGTGAATACGGGAGTATTGAAATTATTTTCTGACTCTAATGATAAGAAAAAAAACATAGATATTATTCTAAAAATATCAGGATTGTGGGAAGACAACGCGTCATATGGTATAACTTATAAATTTTTATCTGTTTTGTAATATTCGGGCATTCGGGCATTCGGATATTATAGATTAGTGTGTAACTATTGTATATAGGAATAAATATAGTAATAAATATAATAAATATAATAAGTAATAATATATTATTTATTATATTAAAAAATATTAAATGAAAAATCTACTAATAACTGGTGGCTGTGGATTCATTGGTTCAAATTATATAAATTATATTTTTAAGAAATATAATGATGTGCGAATCATAAATATAGATGCAATGTATTACTGTGCTTCTGAAACAAATATAGAAGAAGATGTTAGGAATTCTGAACGTTATATACTAGTTAAGGGAAATCTGTGTTCTTACGACTTGGTATACCATATTATTGAACATTATAAAATAGACCATATTATACATTTTGCTGCACAAAGTCATGTTCAAAATTCATTTGAAGACGCTCTTCAATATACGAAAGACAACGTTGTGGGAACTCACAATCTACTAGAAGCGGTTAGAAAATATGGTAAAATCAAAAAATTTATACACGTATCTACCGACGAAGTATATGGGGAATCAATGATAGAACAAAATGAAACTAAAAAAACCGAAGAAAGCATATTATGTCCTACGAATCCATATGCCGCAACAAAAGCAAGTGCGGAACTTATAGCGCAGTCCTATTATTATTCATTTAATATACCTATTATCATTACACGAGGTAATAATGTATATGGACCAAATCAATATCCGGAAAAAATAATACCAAAGTTCATAAAACTTTTATGTGAAGATAAAAATGTAACAATTCAAGGAGATGGGACTAATGTGCGTGCTTTTATTCATGTCGCAGATGTAGTGAAGGCGTTTGATATAATTCTCGAAAAGGGTGTTATTGGGGAAATATACAATATAGGGTCGGATGACAATGAAGAATACACGGTAAAATATGTTGCCGAAATGTTGATTAAGAAAATAAAAAAAACAGATAACTGTGATGAATATATAGAGTATATTACAGATCGCCCGTTTAACGACAAACGGTACTATATAAGTAATGAAAAAATCAAGAAACTTGGGTGGGAAATAACTAAAAATTTCGAAGAAGGGATTGACACCCTTATTAAAATGTATAGCGCGAAATAAATATATTTGGAAAAAAATAAAATAGAAACAAAATTATAAACTATACAATAAAAGAGGCATGAAAGTTTTATTGTATGGTGCAAATGGCTGGATTGGACAAAAGGTCTATGAGTTGCTTATACGAGGAGGACACGAAGTTGTAGTAGGTAATATGAGAGCCGAAAATAGCGCCGAACTTGAAAAAGAAATAAAAGAAGTCAATCCTACAAATATAATTTCTACAATTGGAAGAACGCATGGAACAATAGATGGGGTGAAATATACCACAATAGATTACTTAGAACAGAGGGGGAAACTACGTGAAAATATTAGAGATAATCTCTATTCTCCGGTGGCGATTGCTATTATTTCCAACAAATATGGGATACACTATGGATATTTGGGAACGGGGTGTATATTCACATATGATGGCGATGAACATCCATATGAAGAGGAGCGGGGTGGTTTTGTGGAGGGTTCTAAGCCGAATTTTTTTGGGTCGTCGTATTCAACGGTGAAGGGATATACGGATATGATTATGAAAATGTTTGACAATGTATTGAATGTGCGTATTAGGATGCCGATTACAGATGAAATAAATCCGCGTAATTTCATAACAAAGATTACGACATATAAGAAAATATGTTCGATACGTAATTCGATGAGTGTTCTTCCCGAGTTGTTGCCTATAATGATAGACATGTGTGAAAAAAACGTGACAGGAACGGTGAACCTTACGAACCCGGGATTAATAAGTCATAATGATATATTGGAAATGTATAAAGAAATAGTGGATAAAGAGTTTACGTGGGATAATTTTAGTATAGAGGAACAGAGAGAGATATTGGCGAGCGAACGTTCAAATAATTTTCTTGATACATCGAGGCTTGAATCGCTATACGAGGTAAAAAATATCAAAGAATCTGTAAGATGCGTTCTATATAAAATGAAAGAGGCGTATGAGAAGCGTGAGATTTGATTTAATTCATATAAATTATTAATAATTGAAAATAGATTATTAATAATTAGACGTTGAAGTTACGTGTAAGTAAGGTTGCGAAACTTAAAAACAAGTCGAAAAAAGACGCAATATAACTTCCATAATACCTACCGTTAAAATATTAAGAATAAATAATACAATACTTAAATATAACGTGCCGATAGATGGTTTACTAAGAGTGCCTGTTGTGGTGCTGATACAGTTCAAATTTCCTTGTAAGTAACTATATATAAGAACCAACTGAAAGAAAATGAGAATTCCGGAGTAGTTTGAAAACTTGTAATATTCGGGGTCTACTTGATATGTGTTAATCATTTTGGAGAATGAAATAGACTGTCGAATAATAACGAACAAAATAATAAATAAAGCAAGTATTTGGAAAAAACTAGGATATAAACTGGAACATGAGGGAGTATTTTTAACTTTAAAATAGTAAGAAACAACTGCCAACAAAAGACCAAAAAGAGCAACACTTGTGAAAATATACCCAACGAATGTTGCAAATGCTGGACCTTGTTCGTCGCCCATACTAAGAGACGTAAATACAATCTTAATAATAATTCCAACAAATGCTAAAAGAATACAAATATTAATTAAGTAGTAAATTGTCTTAAACCGGTAGTTGACTTTGTCAATTGGTGAAAAATTTGCGATCGGACTATTACTCTGCATTTTATAATTTATATAATATAGTATACTATAAAATATATTATTATTTTTTTTACCATAAATAACAATAATATATATCTAACAAATAAAATCTAATATAAAAATCTAATATAAAAATCTAATATAAAATAAATTCTATATGTTATATTATATATAACAATATATTTTACTATATAAATGAACGGACAAAATAGAAACACATTTATCGAACACCCTCTAATAACACGCGAACAGACGTATTGCTTGGATAGAAAGTTAGTAACGATTCATTCCGAAGATAGGGATGTTTGCGCATGGCCAAATTCGGCTTTCTTTGAAATCACTCTTCCGCAATCGTTAACAAATGTACAGTCTATACGACTTATTGAGTCGAATTTCCCATCTATTAATGATGTTTTTACAACAATAAAACAAAATACAAAGATGTCGTTTAGTGTTACAATATCGAGTTCTACGCATTTTTTGCAAATTACGATAGAACAAGGGTTATATTCGCCGGTGCAAATGGCAAATGAACTTACAAATATTATGAACAAAGCGGTTTCCGACGCAATTGTTCCTGGATATAATAATTTTGTAGTTATATATAACGACGTAAATCAAAAATTATGGTTTGGTAATAAGACAGACCCTTTTACACTATTGTGTGATAAAATAGAAGAGTATAGCGAACCGAGCAATAGTGCATATACAAACTGTCAAGTTCTTCCACCGAATGATATAAGTTATTGTAGAAATACGAAATGGGGGCTTCCATATTTTTTAGGATTTAATAAAGAATCGTATGTTGCTACACAAACACCGGTTTCTGTCCCCCTCAACAATGAATATAAAAATGCGACATTTGATATTTTTTATAATTGGTTGCCTGGTGGTGGATACTATGTAGTAGCGCCCAATGTTATAAACACTTTAGGTGAAAATGTTTTTTATATGGATATGTTTGAGTATAATCAAATAGATGAGCTTCAGCCTTACCCGAGAAGAATAAATTCAACTACAAATAATACATATGGTGGTAAAGTGAACTCGTCATTTGCAAAAATACCCATTCTTGGCGTCCCTGTTTCGCAGTATTTTGACTCTAGAAACTCGCTTCTTCAAAACTTCTCACACTTTTTTCCACCCCTTGAAAGGGTTTCAAAATTAAAATTTAAGTTTCGTTATCACGGTGGGAATTTGGTTAACTTTAGTAATAATGATTTTAGTTTTACATTACAATTTGATTGTTACCGCGATGAAATAGCACGAGAGCTGAAATTGCGTGTTCCTGCGCAGTATCGAATGTAAGAGTGCGACAAGATATAATAAATGTGTTTATGGAAGAAGTGCATTAATTTTGTATGATTGTAAAAATACAAAATTATGTAATCGAAAAAAAAATTATTTACAACCAGCCACCTGCCTGTGCCTGTGCCTGTGCTTGTGCTTGTGCTTGTGCTTGTGCTTGTGCTTGTGCTTGTGCTTGTTCTTGTGCTGTATTATCGGAATGACCAATGGTTTTCTTTTTTGTTAACCTTTTTGATTTATTATACTTTCTATGTTTTGTTTGCTTTGGTTTTCTTGATTTTTTTATTTTTTTTCCACCTAATAGTGAACTATTATTATTATTATTATATTCATTATTATCATTATTATCTTTATTATTTTTATTATTTTTATTATCTTTATTACTATCTTCTCCTATAACGGGTATGGGTGTGGGTATGGGTGTGGCTGTGGTTGTGGTTGTGTTTTTATTGAGAATAGGAAACGTTGCAGGAGACGTTGCGGGAGGCGCTGAAGGAAACGTTCCGGGAGGCGCTGAAGGAAACGTTGCGGGAGGCGCTAAAGGAGGCGCTATAGGACTAGTAGGACTATCATAGTCCATAGATGAACTACCTGTGGACAAAACACCTACAGGCTGGGTGAAACTTTCAGACGTTGCTGGACTTTCAGGCATGGCAGAACTTTCAGGCATGGCAGAACTTTCAGGCATGGCGGGATTTTCAGACATGGCGGAACTTTCACGTGTGATACTACTACTACTTACTTGTTTCGGCTCTTCCAAGTCTGCTGGCTGTTCCGACTCTTTAACAGATGGAGATGTATCTGCATTTTTGTTTGAATCATCTTTGTTTGAACTGAATAAATTTGAAACCCCCGACCAAAAACCACCAGTCGGTTTTTCGTCAGTAGTTTCTTCCAACTCTTCGGGTGACTGTGACTCAGCAGATTTATTTTTTAATTCATCTATTTTATTTGCTTTCTGGGATAGTTCTATAATACCGGCTTTTATCTCCTCCTGTAATTTTGCTATCTCCTTTTGCGTTTTTTCATCGGCTACAGTTTGTTGTCTTTTATATATTGTGTCAAACAAACCCATGTTATATATATATACGGTAATATAAAATAAATAATAACATTATTTATTTTTCACAATATAGTTTATTATAAAATCTAAGATTATATTTTATAAGTTTTATTTATCCAGTCGATAATATTAACAATGGGGCATGTTTTATAATCTTCTAAAAATCCCTTAATTTTTAAAAATGTCGGATTTTTCATCAATGGTGTTTTATAAAATATATAGTCTCCGTATTTACCATTTCTAATACTTATATCATTGGTTAACATCCTAACCATTCCCTTTACTACTATTTTATTTCCTATAGATACATCGCCATTATCGCCCGCATCGCCCCCATCGCCTATATCTTCAATATGACACTGAACCGACGCTTTAGATGAATCAATTATTTTAACAATCTCATGATATGTGATGGTACTCGGATTTTTATTTTTTGGAAACACCCCTGACAAAGACTTCTTTTGTTCTCCCCATACAATGTATAAGCCATATTTACCTCTTTTTAATATAATTTGATTACTCTCATATATACCAAGCTTAATCCCCCCCATATCAATACTCCCCTTTTCATCTACTACATCTTCCAAATCATATTCTCCTCTTTTTAATTTCGCCACATCTACATCTTTCTTAACACTTTTATATTCTATTTTTTTTTTACCAGCTTCGTCAAGTGTTGTATGTTTAATTACCGGACCTTTACTGCCTACCATATATACATGATTTTCGTCGATAGTAACAGTGTCTTTTTGTATATTTTTATCTCTCAATGTGGTAGTTAGATGCTTTATGTTATCCATGCAAAACCGGCAAGTTTCAGTGTATAAAATATCACCCTTTGCTACTTTATCCAAATCATCTTCCATTCTTTTCGTAAAATTATAGTCAAATAGAGTTTCAAAATGTTGGATTATAAACTCTATTACAATAGTTCCCAATGGTTGTATTACTAGTTTATTTCGCTCATTGCCAAACTCTCGCTCTGTCGGCATTTCAAGCAATTCATCGGGTAGAAGTTCAAAATCGGTACACTTAACACGTTTACCGACGATATCACTCTTTTCTACATACCCCCTTTTCTGTATTTTTTCTATGAGGGAAGAAAACGTCGACGGACGACCAATGCCCTTTTCTTCTAATAGTTTTATAAGACCTGCCTCGGTATAATGCGACTTAAGTTCATTCATGGTTACAGTAGCTTTAATTTTATTGTAAGGAATAATACAACCTTTTTTAATATTTTGCAGATAGTTGTAGTTTGGATTTTCCTTCTCGTAACCATCCACTGCTTTCCATCCCGGAAACTCGATTAGTTCTGTTGTATATTTATATTCGTTGCTTTTTGGTGCTGTTAACTGGGCAGTTATTGTAACACCGGTCGCGGGTGACATACAGCTTTCAATAGCATTTGTCCATATTAGTTTATATAATTTTTGTTCACGTGGTGTGAATGTATCTGGGATTTTTAATGTAGAGATATTTGTCGGACGAATTGCTTCGTGTGCTTCTTGTGCTTTAACGCCTTTATCGTCACTCCCCTTCGTTTTTGTTGTTTTGGTTTGTTTTACCGCGCCACCGCCACCATCGCCGCCACCACCAGACCCGTGTGCAAACCCTAGAGCGAGGTATTGTATATTCGGATTGATATACTTGTCGTTCCACTTTTCGGATATATACCTCTTGGCATTTTCAATAAATTCTGGACTATATGTTCTTGAATCTGTTCTCATATACGTAATAAACGAACCTTCGTATAGTTTCTGACATATTGACATTGTTTCCGATGGAGAATAATTATATTCACTACTCGCCTTCTGCTGTAATGCACTCGTAGTAAAAGGACACGGAGAAGCCCTTGACATTTTTTTGGGAGGTAACAACGTAAATACATGATCATGGTTTACACTTTCTTCTAAGAATTCCTCCACATCCTTAGGGGTCTCATATTGTCGGCTCAGATTAAAGGGCAAATTCAGTTTTGTAAAATACCCCACGGTACTGTATACCATTTTTCCGGGCGAGGAGTCAATATCTTTTTGGTTATCAAATACTAATCGTAGGGCTGGTGTTTGGCAACGCCCCGCGGACAAACTATTTTTAACACTAGATGCAATGTGTGTCCAAAGTTGAGGAGAGATATGATATCCAACTAATAAATCTAATATTTGTCTGGCAAACTGGGCATATACTAAATTCATATTCAGAGTACCCGGTGTACTCACAGCGCGATCAATCGCCGTCTTTGTAATTTCATGGAAAATAATTCGAGGCGTCGTTTCAACCGGCAGCTTAAACATGTCGCAAATATGCCACCCAATTGCCTCCCCTTCACGGTCGTCATCCGTGGCAATAATTACATTACCCATACACGTTTCTATTTCGCTTTTAATACGGGAAATCTGTTTGGATTTTTCCTCCATACGCGAAAATGTAAGGTTAAAGTTATCCATATTAATTGACTTTAATCCATCTAGCGTGCGGAAATGTCCGAATGTTGCTATACATTTATAGCCCGGTCCGAGGTATGATTCTATTTTGTTACATTTTGCAGGAGACTCTACAATAACTAGGGTTGTTGTACTGGGTGTGCTTATTTTCAAGCGTTTAGACATATGGATGGTGTTGGTTATGAGATGAGCTATGATATGATATGGTATGGTATAGATAGAAGGAATTGTTTATGTATTTATAAATGTAATATTAATTATTTCAATTTTAGAAATAATTAATATTGTATGGCAATGATTTTATGTCGAAGAAGAAGACGAAGAAGGCGTAGTATTTGAAACTGGATTCTTTGCTTTAAATTCTGACCATGAAATCTTTTTCACAACTGGTGGCTTTGAATGGTCTTTATTGCCGTTTCCGTGTGAATGGTCATGTGCTTTGTTTATATTATCTGCCTTTTTAATAGCACTGTCGATATAAATAGATTTCAATAATTTACCTACTTCATATGAACCGGTATGCTGGTCTAGCTTTCCGTCTTCAATTTGCTTAAGAATATGAAGCAACTGAAAAAGAACATTTAAATCAATTTCGTCTTTTTTTACCTTATTAAAAATATCGGTATAGTTATTAAAAAGAAAAGGACATCTAGATACACAAATATTATCAAATTGCATGGGGTTACTTTTAGACAACCTTTGATACTCTTTCTTAATTTTAAGAAGTGTTATGATATCATCGGTAAGAGGCTTGCTATGTTTTAGTTCGCGAATATTGTTTGTGTTGTCAGTAACATCATTTGCGCGTATTAGTTTATCTAATTGTAAACGTTCTTGGGGGTTCATGATTCAACGTCAATATATTATGTATTATAGATATATTTTTAAATTATAACGAATGTAAATTATAATATCAATAAAATATCAATAAAATATCAATAAAATATAAAATTTTTAAATGAAAATATATATACAATATATATATATAATATAATAAACAATAAACAATAAACAATGGCTGTAAGTAGTATGTTACCAAACACAACAACGGCGGGTGGTACAACCGTTCAAACATCGGAGTTAAAACTACCTCCAATGCAAGCTGTAACAGGTGGTGCGCAAATTTATAACATGAGAGAGGCGGCAACGCGAGCTCTAGTAGAGTTAGGGAATGGTGGTAGTTTAAGGGGTGGCGGCAGGTTTCGAATGAAAAGAAAGACAATACGCGGGCGAAATTATAACAATATAACAAAAGTAATGAAAGGTTGTAGCAGTAAAAAGACAAGAAGACATAATAAAAAGAAACGACATGGCAAGAGGATGTTTAGAGGTGGGGCTGCTAACATTACACCTGCGGTTACACCTGCGGTTACTGATGGTGGTAAAATACAACTTACTATGCCTGGTGGTGCATCTCCTGATCAAATAGCTACATTACAATCATTAACAGGTGGACTATTCGCTGCACAAACCGCGGGTACAAATACTGCACCAGATATGCCCGCGCTATCATCGGCAGCATCTAAGTTTTCAGGTGGAGGATTAAGTAGACGAAGACATAGAAACACGAAATATAGAAGATTAAGATATAAGAAAAGCATTGGGCGTAAGAGTAGAAGTTATAGACGCAGTGGTAGACGTTGAAAGGTAAACATAAAATACACAATATAAATACACAATAAAAATACACAATATAAATACACAATATAAAATGCAAAATGCAAAATATAATAATGTAAAATAATATATTATTATTATATTTTAATATGAAGACCAGCGATTTATTAAATTCAATATTTATTATAGCGGTATTTATAGGTTTATATATTGCGAATATTTTAGCAATAGGAAAAAAGAATATCGAAAAGAACTGGCCAATTTATAGATGCAGTCCTTTAGTGATGCCTTTTGCGAATATGTTTGGACATGATACTATGAAAAATTTTACATATTGTATTCAGACGATGCAAACCGACTTTATGGGACCATTCTTAGCTCCTTCAAACTATACAAACGCAGTAGTAGCCGAAAATATAAAGACATCGGTTAAGAATAATCAGAATACGATGGGAATGTTTGCTTACTTGCGAGCGACAGTAATGAACAACTTTTCAAATCTGTATAATGTTTTTGGTAGCATGGGATTAATCTTGCAATATATGGTGAACAAATTAAAAGATATGATAAGCAAGATGACTGGTGTATATATGGCTACGTTGTCTATATTACAGGCTTCCGGTATTACCGCTCAATCAACATGGGAAGCATTACCTGGCAAATTATTAAGAGCTTTACCGTCTTAGTATGTAATATTTGATTATATTTTATATTTATATTAATTCATTATACGATAAAAATGAATTATTATAGGTTATGTATATAGTAATAGTAATTTATATATTTAGTATATATGGATTCCGCGGCTATACCAACACCTATAACACAAGTAACGCCGATAACACCTATAACACCCCTGACGCAGATAACGCCGATTACTCCAATATTCAAAAAAATAAATGACATATATGTTAAAACGACATATTTAGAGAGATATGGTGGGTCTGTAATATTTGCGATTTTTGCAATATTGATTGTGATATTTTACTTTGTCTATTTGAGTATTCAAAATAATAAAGAAATCGTTAAAAAAGATTGGGCTATAAATAAGTGTAACCCTGCATACATGCCATTTGCGGGTACAATCATAGAACCCAAAGACATGAGCAATATGGAATATACGATAAAAAACTTTTCCGAATGTTCTGAAACAATATTAAAAGATATTATGCAAGTTGCTCTTGCACCAATAGAAGCAGCGTCTATTTTAATTAGCGCGAGTGTAACTATATTAACTGGTGTTACAACTAACATTATGGGAGCAATATCGGGATTTAGAACGAACACTGTCCAAAAAGAAACGAAAGAAGTGGCTGAAAGACAAACCGTATTTTCGTCAATATTAGCAAAAGTTACGAACAAGGTTAGGTCCGCGTTAAACAAAGGTGAAGGTATATTAACTACAATTTTTTATATATTCTTTTCGGCATATAAAGCAGCTGCATCTGTTTTTTATGTTATTTTATTGGGTGAGTCAATAATATTACTAATCATGTCTCTTGCTCTTTTTATTTCATGGGGGATATATTTATTCCTTATGGTATTCTTTTTTACTATACCAATCGCGGGACTTTATTTATGGGTACCAATCGGGCTTACTGTAATATATGTCGCTTTTATGATTATGATATTAGTTTTAGTGATTTTTACAGCCTCCGTGATTGCGAAAACAAAATAATAGGATATTATGATTATATCTTAAAAATATAACCTTTCAAATAACATAGTATATTAAAAAATAATTATTTATTTAGGAAATAAATACAATATTATATACAATAAAATACAATATTATATACAATAAAATACAATATTATATACAATAAAATACAATAAATAATTATTTTTATCTAAGATTTATGTATAAGAAATATGAAAAATATATTTAAATCCAGATTTTCATTGATTGCTGTTTGTATTGTACTTGGTATTTTAATTGGATCTTTTGCATTATGTGGATGCAGAATGAATTACGGATTATTAGAAGGTATGGAGACGAATACCGATTCAACAAGCGGGGTAACCCAACCTGAAGAAGAAAAGAAAAAAAATGACATTCAATCTACCCTTAATTCTGCATCAACCCCCGTAGGGGTTGGAGATATCGCAAGTGGTTTGGCAAGTGTTGGAGCAAGTTTAGAAGCTGGTGGTGATGGGAACGCCATAACATCGTCAATAGCTGACGCATTAAAAACAATTAATCCTGTTCAAAAAATTATATCCCCATTTACCGCAGAAAAAGAAGCATTTCAAGTTTCAAAACCCCTTGCATGGAAAACGCTTGCAGAGAATGAGAGTGAAGAACTGAACTTATCCACGTGGGTTTCTGATGCAGTAAAATACTCCAAAGGAATGAGTTCTGAAGACCATCTTAATAGCTACCAGTATAATAGTGGTTCTACTGTTCCTCTTCCCGAAGGACAATTGTTTTTCTTTAAAGATACCAAGTTCGATTCGTCGTGTTGCCCTAGTACATATACGAGTAGCAAGGGGTGTGCATGCATGTCAAAGAAACAGTTTCAATATTTAACAATGCGTGGAGGAAATAATACGATTCCCAATAATAAGACGTCGTATTTTAACGAGTTTTAAAGAAGGAAAAAAATATATATTCAATTGTACTGACAGAGTGCTTATTATTTTATAATCATAAAAAATATAAAAAATATAAAATAATATATAACATACCGTCCATACCGTCTATTAGTTATAATACTCTATCTATGATTTTTCGAATTACAAATACATGTTAATCGCAGCTTTATTTATAGTACTTTCATCCTTTTTGATAAGATTATTAACAATATCACTTGTAACGGTAAATGGAAATTCGACCACAAGTGTATTCTCCTTCTCAAACAAGGTTGTTCCGGGCTTGACTAGACGATACAAATTCAATTTCTTATATACAATTTCAATACAGCGTTTCAGATTTCGAACACCATCCTCCTTCTCTGTATAATTTTCAATAATATAGTTCAGCGTTGTATCAGGAATAATAATATCGCCCTCTTTGAAATTTACTTCATAGCGAATCTTGGGAATCAAATATTGTTTCGCAATAACAATCTTGTCTTTGACGAGGTATCCTGTTGTTTTGATTTTATACATACGGTCAAGCAAGATGGGATTTACTTTGAGGGGGTCGTTGTAACTAAATATAAAGAGACACTTGCTAAGGTCAAAGTCAATCTCTGCAAAATATTTATCGTGAAACTGCGAATTCTGTGTCGTATCCGTCAAATGTGTCAAAATTCCGATAATCTCCTCACCCTTTGGCGTTTCACTAATTTTGTCCAATTCATCAAAGTAAATCACCGGATTCATCGACTTTGAACGTATTAAAATATCCACAATTTTACCCCACGTACTTCCCTCATACGTGTACGAATGCCCCTCCAAATAACTACTATCCGTAGCACCCCCTAACGGCACGAACGCGAATTCGCGATTCAAAATCTTACTGATTCCCTCTTTCACGAGACTCGTATTATGTGTTACTGTAAAATCGCCTAGTAAATATTTGTGATTATTGTCCAATTCGAATCCATAGTATTTGCCCCATCCACGCGGTTCTATTGTAATACCCATAACCATACTATCCTTATTGATAACTCTTTCACTTATCGCCATTTTTCGAGGACACTTTACCGGGATGGCGGATAAGTTATCACCCGATATATGTACTCTATGATATGTCCCCGTCCTTTTTTCGTTCATATACATGCATGATTTTTCACACTCTTTCATATTCGCTGAAAATCCAAGAGACCTTGCTACAAACAATATATCATTTGCTAAAACTTTGTTTTTTTGAATAACATCGTACCCCTTGGATTTATGACAATAAGAACCATCAGTGTCTATAATTCCGGCAAGAAGTTCCAGCCGCGTTTTTCTGTCATTGATTTTGTAATCGTCGGGAATATGTTTTTTGCCAATCAACTTGTAATCTTTCAAAACTTGTAAGAATTTGTTTTTGTTATTTCTGGTATCATGGTTGTGCATATCATATGAAATACTATACGTATATTCAGCTCTATGAACCAAATTCAAGTTATACTTTCGAAGTTCTGTCCTCAAATAGTGCAAAATTGTAGCATCCTGATTCGTAATTTCGGATTTTTTCGAAGTACCGTCGCCCAGCCAAGCACCAATAATGTAAGGGTCAAATGGTACAGTTTTGCTGGAAAACTCCGCACCACGTTTATATCCCTTCAAATTTGTGCTAATATATTTAGGCAACTTTAATAACGTTTTTACGGGAATTTCAATATAATCGTGCTCAAGTTTCATTTTGTCTAGATAGTTTGTCGCATCTTCCATATTGTCGAAACGTCTGCTGTGTTGTTTATAATCATTCTTATCAAAGTAACACACTTTATATCTAGTTTCGCCCGACTTCGTCTTTACATTCTTTATAATATTCATTCCCGACTGCTTCAAACACATGATGTGTTCGGAATTTACACCATATTTTTCCCCGTTTGTATGAACAATATCAAACATGTCATCTTCGCCTCTACCAAGCGAAACTACATTTCTACATTTTGAATCATCTCCCATAACTTTATCACCTACTACAATATCTTGAACCATTTTTACAGTGCCGTCATACATCAGGATGGATGTATCAAATGCGTGACATTTACCTGTACCCATCGGACCGTTTATTGCAATTGCAGTACCCATGGCGGCGGGGTTTGAAATCCATTGTCCCATCATTTGCATAATTTGCATCTTTGCATCATTTAGACCATACACCGCACCATCAAGTGTAGACTTTGCAGTTTCCATAAACTCGTGGCACTTTTCAATTCCATCGGAAATCGTAAGAGGGAGATTGCAATATTTTCCAAACGGTATCTGCATAAACGTATCAACCCAGTTTTTAATTTTATAATATTCGCCAGCACCGGGCTCCATGTGGCGTAAATTCGTAATCTTCTTTAATGCAATTGCCTTGAATGCTTGCGGAATATCAGATTGCAGAAGCGAAAGACGATACGGTTTGTCGGTGATCGTCAATTTATTCAAGTCTTCCAATTCTTTCAACACGGCGGTTTGCTCAGCCGTAGACAAGTTATCTTTAAAATATTTCAAGTCATTTGTAGAGTTTTTCTTTCGCAACATTTTTTTGAAAGTTTTAACATGTCGCTTTTGTTGATTCTTTAGTTTTTTCTCCTCCCTCTCCTTATATTCCTTCTCCTTCTTTACCATACTTTTCAATGTGTCGCGCGCAATACTGTCGTTCTTATTGAACTTCAAAATTTCCTCCATCTGTGCCTTGATTTTTTGAATCGTTTCAAACGACTCGTTCTCGTTATGTGTATTCACACTCGAAATATCTTGACCACTCTTTTTGCCTGATGTCTCGCGCGAACCCTTGGATTTAGAATCATTCAAAGACTTTTCCTGTTTTGATTTTTTAGAATTATGTCCCGACCCCTCTTTAATATTGATATCAATGTCATCGTTGTCTTCCTCGGGGTGATAATCTGGGTCGGAGTCGTCCTCGTCATCGTCGTCATCGTCATCGTCGTCATCGTCATCGTCATCGTATTCTTCATCGTCGTCGTCGTATTCCTCATCATCGTCTTCGTCGGAGTCATATTCAGAGTCCCATTCTTCTGAGTCATCGTCGCTATCATCGCCGTCGCCGTCGCCATTTTTTTTATCATTCATCAAATTAATTACGATATTGAACTTACCACTTTGCAACTGCTCTTTTGCAAATTCCCCAAAACCCGAAGAGTAAGGATCGTCATCACTATCCGTACAAGTATCTGAACAGTTTGTGCTCGTACTTGACGTGTCATCGCTCTCTAATGCCGGAGGAGGGGGAGGAGGATTATGAGACCCCTTTTTCTTACTCTTTTCAGTTGGCTTATTTTCTTTTGATTTTGTCTCTGCTAATGCAGCCTTTACCGAACTTCTTGTCACTTTTTTATTTTCGTCGACATCGTTTGATTTGTTCTTGGAAGAATTTGCAGCAGTGTTTCTAGTATTTGGCAATGTTTCAGATGTCTTATTTTTTTTATTTTGGCTCTCAGTTGCTGCAATACGATTCTCCATATACTTGGATGGAAACATTTCAGCAAGCATTTTTCTGTAGTCACCCATATCAAATTTTTGTTCAGCACTAGCGACACCTCCTGCCGCGCTTCCACCGCCGCCACCTTCCATTTCAGTTTCACTGCCACTACTATTATAAATATTATCACCTTCGCTATCGGAATCTTTTCCCTTTTTATATTTTCTTTCATCTCTCTTCTTAACATTTTTTGTTTTGTTGTCTCCCTTTTTAGAGATACCTTTTATTTTGTTGGTAATCGTCATGAAGGCGTGAACAGGTTGAGTTGTATATATATAGATGAATCCTTTTAGATGGCTTCAATTTAATATATTAAATAATAAATAATATCTATGATTATACAAAATACAAAATATAAAATATAAAATATAAAACAGCATCGAAGGTTTGATACTTTACTCAATGCGTTGTAATTTTGCATATAGTAGTTAAAGAATAGATAACGCGATGAAAAAATAAAATATGTATATTGTATTTAATGATAGATATTATTTATTATTTTTATAATTAAGAAAATTGATAAACAATCTAAATATTATTCTATTAATATAAGAAGGAAATGTTTACTCAAAAAGGTCAATCAAAATTAGCACTTCAGAATGTATCTTCAATTATTGGAATTCAGTTTAGCATAATGTCGCCTGAAGAGATTCGCAAATCTTCGGTTGCTCATATTACGGACAGGAATACATATGATAATAATAGACCGGTGGTAGGTGGACCATTTGATTCTCGAATGGGTGTTCTTGAACCGGGTCTGATTTGTCCAACGGATGGATTGGACTACATGCAGACGCCGGGATATTTTGGGCACATTGAATTGGCTCGACCTGTATTTTATATTCAATATTTAACAACCGTTCGAAAAATTCTGAGTTGCGTCTGCATAAAGTGTAGTAAACTTCTTATTAGCAAAGAAACAAATAGTAGATTTATGGAAATGAAGTCGGACCAACGATGGACCAATGTCTTTCAATACTGTAGCAAAGTTAAGCGTTGTGGCGAAGATACACACGACGGTTGCGGTTGTCTTCAACCAAAGCGAATCAAAAAACAGGATATGGCAACACTAGTTGCCGAGTGGGAAAATACGGAATCGGATGAAGGAGCTGAAGGAGAAGCAAAGAAAAACTTGACAATGCATTTGACTCCTGAAATTGTGATTAAGATTTTCCGTCGAATTTCCGACGAGGATGTATCATTTATGGGTTTTAGTCCGCTGTTTTCACGACCCGACTGGATGATTTGTCAAGTACTGGCTGTTCCTCCTCCGGCGGTTCGCCCATCTATTAAAATGGACGGACAGCAAAGAAGCGAGGATGATATTAGTCACATTTTAGTTAATATTATTAAGATGAACAAAACGCTTCAGGAAAAAATAAATGACAAGTCGCCACAAAAGGTCATTGACGGTTGGCACGATGTTCTCCAATATTACGTCGCGACTCAAATCAACAATAACATACCGGGCGTCGGTCAAGTCGCGCAAAGGTCGGGGCGACCCCTCAAGTCAATTATGGATCGTCTGAATGGAAAGGGTGGTCGTGTGAGAGGCAATTTGATGGGAAAACGTGTTGACTTTTCCGCACGTTCGGTAATTACGCCTGATCCCAATTTGTCAATTCGTGAACTGGGAATTCCTCTTAAAATTGCGAAAAACATTACGAAACCGATTACTGTAAATAACTTGAATAAGAGTTTCTTGATGAAGTTGGTGCGAAATGGTCCTGATGAATACCCTGGTGCGAAAATTCTTGAAAAGAAAAATGGAGAGAATATTTCGCTGCGTTATGCAGATCGCGAGAATATACATATTGAGAATGGTGACATTGTTCATCGACACATTATGGATGGCGATGGTGTATTATTTAACCGTCAACCGACACTTCACCGAATGAGCATGATGTGTCACATTGCGAAGGTGATGTTTCAAGGAGATACATTTAGAATGAATGTCGGTGATACGAAACCATATAATGCGGATTTCGATAAACTCTCTGTCGAAAACAGGAGGCGTTAAAAGCGTGCTACCTCCTAGTCAAATGATTCAAAACAAAGTGCAAAAGAATTTATTATATATTTAAAGAATCATTTGGCGAAACACCTTGATGCGGGAAACTCCTTAGAGTCTTTGACTACCACCTTGGAATAGAAATATTACAAGGGAACTCGGTTAATAGCCGAAACCAATGGTAATAATGTCAAAGAATTGGACAATCCGCAGTGTTACTTCCTAAGGTCGCGTGGTAGACTATGGAAGGCACTCAGAGACTGAACGGGTGTTGGTGAGTAATGAAGGACTAGCCATCCTGAACTTGCTTAAGATACAGTCCACCCCCTTTGGAAACACTGGGGATTCATCGGGAGATGAAATGAATTTACACATGCCACAAGATGAGGAGTCGGAGGCAGAATTAAAGAATTTGGCAGCAGTTCCTTTTCAGATTATTAGTCCGGCAAACAATCAGTCGATTATTGGTATTTTCCAAGATTCATTGTTGGGTTCTTACCAGTTTACGCGCGTGGGTGTGAAATTCGACAGTCGTGCTGCGATGAATCTTCTGATGGCACTCCAAACTGTGAACGAGTCGATGTTTAGCAATATCGACGGTAACTTGTCGAATTTTCAGATATTATCGCAAATTATGCCGCCCATTACACTGAAATATAAGAAGAAACAATTTGGCGAAAAGGAAGACTATAATACGTCAAACAATGTACTTGAAATTCGCGACGGACAATACTTGCGTGGGCAGCTAGACAAGACTGTTTTGGGTTCGGGGACGAACGGTCTAATCCACCGAACATGCAACGACTTCAACAATATGACCTCGTCGAAATTTATCGATGACCTTCAAAATATTATTACAGAATACATGAAAGTAAGTTCATATAGTGTAGGAATTAGCGACTTGATTGCAAATGCGGAGACAAATAATAAAATTGCAGAGGTTATTATATCTAAAAAAACGGACGTGAAGGGGCTTATTGACCAGTTACATATCGGAGTTTTCGACAACAAGACTGGCAAAACAAACGACATCGAATTCGAAAATCAAGTTTCCAATATTCTTAATAAAGCTATCAACGATGCGGGAAAAATCGGTCTGGAAAGTTTGAGCAAAGATAATCGGTTTGTTACAATGGTAAATGCAGGGTCAAAGGGTTCGGAAATTAATATTTCACAGATGACATCGTGCTTGGGACAACAAGCAATAGATGGGAAACGCATTCCGTACGGGTTTGAAAGCAGAACATTGCCGCATTTTACGAAATACGATGACTCGCCTGATGCGCGTGGGTTTGTTGAGAGTTCGTTCATTAGTGGGTTGCGACCGGAGGAGCTGTTCTTTCATGCAATGGCTGGACGTATTGGCTTGATTGACACCGCCGTTAAATCTGTTACGTGGGAGACACCAATTGTAGTGGTAGAAAACAATGAACCAAAATATGTAAAAATTGGCGAATGGATTGATGGACATATGGAAAAGTCGGGAAGAATTCAGCACATGAAAGAAAAAAATATGGAGTATCTCGAAATAGACCATAATGTTACAATTTCAACAATGGACTATGATGGAAATATGTCGTGGGGTAATATTACAGCGGTAACTCGTCACGACCCCGGAAATATATTATATAAGATTACTACACATGGTGGAAGAAGTGTAATTGTTACAGAAAATAAGTCATTATTGGTGTGGAAACCCGAATTGAATCAATTTCGTGAAGAATATACTGAAAAAATTAATGTGGGTGACTTTGTTCCTGTTGCTAGGAAATGCAGTGAACCTGATAACAAAAATATTGAATTAGATTTTAAATATACATATGATGCTGGAATTAAAGAAGGACTATATATAGCTAATTGTGAGAACATTATGAACATTCCTGAATATGCGTATATCGCTAATATTGACTATGTAAGAGGTATATTATCTGGATATTTATCTACTGTTGGTAATATTTCAATATATGATGCGACAATAGAGTGTTCATCTAATAATATTCGTCTTATTGAAGATTTGGCGTTTCTGTGTTCTCGGATGGGAGTTTATGCTCGTATTAAAAATGAGGTTGTTGAGTCGATAATGTATGCTTCGTTGGTAATAAGCGGGGTTGATTGTAAAATATTTTCAGAACAAGTAACACTTCTTCATGATGATAAAAATAATAAAATGAAGTCGATTATTTGGAAAGATAAATTAGACAAAGTTGTTCGACACAACGATGTTATATTGGATGAAATTGTTTCAATTGAGAAGGTCGATCCCGCACTTCATCCCAAAATGTATGACTTGACAATACCTAAAACGCTCAATTTCGGACTAGCGAATGGTCTTCAAGTACGCGATACGTCGACTACAGGATATATTCAGAGACGATTAATCAAGGGTCTTGAAGATTTGAAAGTTGGATATGATATGACGGTGCGAAATAACAAGGAACGAATTGTGCAATTTGCGTATGGCGATGATGGAGTAGATACGGTAAGGGTAGAGAATCAGTCTATTCCTCTTGTAACGATGACGCTTGATGAAATATATGCACATTATTATGTTTCGACGAATGACGACAAGGACGGTATATTAATGACGGTATTTACGAAGACGGCAGTGACGCGAATGAAGAAGAATGTAAAGGAGTTGGAAACGAAGACGAAATACTATACGGATATGATGATAGAAATGCGCGACGAAATAGTTAAGAATGTGTTTAAGATGCGCGATAACAAAAATGTTTACATGCCTGTATGTTTTACACATATCATAAATAATGTTCAAGGAATGCAACATATAACCAAGAACTCTATGGTCGACATTACCCCGCTTGATGTATACGATATGATTGAAGATAATTATAAAATACTAGAAGGATTGTATTATGCTCCCCCTACGCGACTATTTAAAGCAATGTACTATTATTATTTGTCCCCGAAGGAGTTACTTGTTATTAAGCGATTCAATAAGAAAGCGCTTACTGTTTTACTGGAGACGATTACTCTAATGTATAAACGCGCCTTGGTTGCACCAGGTGAAATGGTAGGTATGATTGCCGCACAGAGTATTGGAGAACCGACTACGCAGCTTACCTTAAATACGTTCCATAGCGCCGGTGTTGCATCCAAGTCGAATGTTACTCGTGGTGTGCCACGTATTGAGGAAATTCTATCATTGTCGGAAAATCCGAAGAATCCATCACTGACCATTTATATGAAAAAAGATGAAGAAATGGATAAAGAATTGGTGAGAGATAAGATTCCAAGTATCGAGCTGACGATTTTGAAAGAAATCGTTGAATCTGTTGAAATATGTTTTGACCCCGATGATATGAATACACTTATTGCTCAAGATAAAGATATTATGTCGCAGTATTTCGAGTTTGAAAAAATGGTCGACGAATGTATGAGCAGTACCACCGAACAAATGATGAAAAGCGTTACTGGAACTTCTGAACCTCTCGAAGCGGCGATGGGGTTGGGTGGAGAAGCAGCTGTAGCATCGTCTTCGGAAACATCGGCATCCGGAACAGCTCCCAACGAAAAGTCAAAATGGATTATTCGAATGACGATGGATCGCGAGGCAATGTTGGATAGAAAAATTAGCATGGATGATATTCACTTTGCGCTTAAAAATATATATACCGACGAGGTTACGTGCATGTATGCCGACTATAACTCGGATAACTTGGTATTTCGTCTGAGATTAAATAATATAATTACCAACTCAAAGAAGAAGAATAATAATCCCTTGTCACTTGACCAATCAGACCAAATTTACATTCTTAAAAATTTCCAAGATAATATATTGAATAATATTGTACTAAGGGGCGTCAAAGGATTATCAAAAGTATTGCTTCGCAAAATTACAGATTCGGTTATTAAAGTAGATAGTGCGTATACGAAGAAAGAGACATGGGTGCTTGATACCACGGGAACAAATCTGATTACTGCATTGTCGCTTGATTATATTGATGTTACGAGAACAATTAGCAATGATATTCAGGAAATTTACAGTGTACTAGGAATAGAAGCTGCGCGTGTTGCCATCTTTAATGAACTGTCTGAGGTGTTGGAGTTTGATAATACATATATTAACTACCATCATTTAATTATGTTGGCTGATAGAATGACAGCAAGTGCAAAGATGGTTTCTATATTTCGCCACGGAATTAATAATGACGACATTGGTCCTATTGCAAAAGCATCGTTTGAGGAGACGCCGGAAATGTTTCTTAAAGCGGCAAGACACGCCGAGTTGGATGAGATGCGCGGAGTGTCGGCGAATGTAATGTGTGGACAAGAAGGTTACTTCGGAACAAGTAGTTTTCAGGTACTACTGGATATGAATAAGATGATAAAATTCGGCGGGGAAGCAAAATATAATATTACAAACGCAAACGATGAAATTGATAAAGCGTTTGAAATGGAGAACCCCGATGATGTGTGTTCCATTGGAAATCTGTCAATGAATGTTACCGTATCTAGTATCAAGAAAGAAAACCTAGGAAGAGTCAAGATGAACTACAATATTGGATTTTAATTATACGTGCGACTGCGACTGTATAAAATATTCATGTAAAATATTAAATTTTATAAATATAATATTTTACCATATTTTTTTTATTTTATTTTATTACGATTCGTCTCGTTCTTCATCAGACACTTCTCTTATATCAGATAATCCAACTTCGTCGCCAAGAAGTTGTTGCCCCTTCGGTTTCCGCGGTAGTTGTGTAAGTTTTAATGGGGCAATATTTAATTTTTTAACTCTTGGTTTTTTACTTGGTTCAACAGAAACGGCTGTTGTTGGTGCAGGCGCAGCAGAACCTTGTTCTCCTTCTCCTTCTATTTCTTCTTCTGATGGAAAAACTAAAGAAGATATGTTGATAGATGGTCCTTTTCCTTTCATTCGTGGGGGTCTTTTTTGTTTTTTCTCGGCGGTGGTCTGGACTACACCAACACCTACACTAGATCCTATTTCGGAAGCTTCTGCTGATGGAGCACCCAACGATGCAGCCGCTAAAGACGAAGTATTAATTTTACCCACTTGTCTTGTGGGTTTTTTTATTCTTCTCCTCATGGAACTCTCGTCTATATCTTCTTCTTGTGTATCCAAAGATACACCTGTTCCAATAGATGACGAATCGTCACCCCTTCCCTTTTTAGAAGGTGGTTTAAAATTTTGTATAAACTGCATAACACCTTTTTTATATCTTTTTGACTGTTTGAATTGCGAGCTTTCATCATCTTCGCTATGCGCTTGCTCTTCGGGATCGATATACTGAGTAGACTGTTGTTGAATAACGACAGACTGAAATCCATCCGTAAGAATATTCATGGTGATGTAGTATTCGTTTGCAGTATCGGTTTCTTTTGGTCTACTAAATTCACTTTGTGCTTGTTTTCTAAAAATAATACTATATGCTGGAACAGTATTGGCTTTAATAGCGGGTGCTATAATAAAATAGTATCCCTGTACATTTGCGAGGACTTCTCTACTAATATCACGAGCGGATTCTCCCATAAAAGGCATATCTTCATCCGACTCTTCTCCCCTATTGCCCATTGGATACATCGGTTCTTCTACTACTTTTTCCGAAATATTTTCTTCAAAATATGTAGTGAGAACTGAATATTCGTCTTTTGTTTCAATGAGAGCTTTACTCGGGTAGTATAAAATAATAATAGGTATTTTGTAATAAGTTGCTAAAATCCAAATATCGAGACGCGTTAAATGATAGGATTCAAAGAAGGGTAGTGTTTCAATAAAGTTGTCATCTTCGTTTGCTGTAAATTTTATTCTATATTCATCGGCAATTGACTCCATTCCATAGTATTTTAACAGTTTTGCAAATCTATCTTTTATACCCTCTGTATACTGGCGGTCAATTGTATCTATATAAAACTGAGCAATTACAATTTTAAGGTGATTCGTTGTAATCGTTTCGAGTCTTTTATAATTTCTTCTTTTTGCTTCTAGTTTCAGAATAAACAATATAATTTCAAAAGAACACCTCGGCGAATTAGAATTGAACTTTAACATTTCTAAATTCTGGGTTTGTTTGGAACTAAAATATTTACGATACTCTTGTGTTAAAAATATTTTTTCGGTTGTACACCTTATGTGTTGCGATGAGGGTGTATCGTATATACTTTCGTATAATTCTGTCAATAATGGTTCTGCTGTATCATATGTATTAAAATTGGCGTATTCATTTTCTGGCATCGGTTCTAAATTATCTAAATAGTCTTCACTAAGCATGGTATGTGATAGTATAATTTCATCTTCTCGTAAATTATATTTTACGTTTATAAGAGGAAAAATATTACGGTCAAACATAAATGCGCGTATTCTGTTGTATCGTAAAATCTCGTCAGCCATTCTAGCTATATACATTACCTCATTGTTATGTGACGGATTCAGAAGATTAATTCGGGGTATAACAAGTTTACATCTCCCCTCTTTATCCGTCTCTTTTATACAATATTTTGTTTTAGTACACGTATTTGGATTTTTATTAGTTATACAAGATGTCGTTATTTCACTTATGCTTTTTAGTAGTTCTTCGCTGTAATGACTATCGCTAAAACTTATATATTTTGATACAAGTTGTCTTATAAGAGTTTGCATGTTATTTAACTTAATTAAATATAACATGTCATTCCGTTTGATAATTGACAACATTGACTCCTTTATTTCCATATTTTCAAATTTATGTAGCAAAATTCGAATGACCGTTCTAAACACATTATAAAAATTATTTTCCAAGTATATATATTTTACATACCTTTCTCTATCTGGGTCATCTTTAAGTCTTGTATTAATTTCTCTATCTGCAATATTGTAGTCGCTGGTGTTTATGACCGGTATATTAAAAATTCCATCCATCCTTTTACTCTCCGATTCGTCAATTAAAGTTGATATAAATTGGTCTGTTTCGGTAATAATACCGGCAATCTTGCCGTCGTCCACCACCTTAAATCGGGGCAAGCAGGGTATTTTAATTTTACCGTGTACATAGTGAAGAAATGTAACAGTCTCTTCGTATGGTCGCCATAGTGATTCATCGTCGATATAATTTATTGTTGGTATTTCCTTGTCTATTGGTGAAGGTTCGCACATTACAATACCTGAAAAGGTTTCATCTTTTTCTTCGTCTTCTTTTTGTATAAATATGCCGATTACTCTTCCGTCGTAGTTTAATACTTGATTTGATATTGTAAATCCTCCTCCTTTTACTTTTTCTTTTAACTCGTGTAAATGTATATTTCTTCCAAACTCGTATAATTTTGGGAACTTTTTTGATGCATTTGCTGTTCCTTCGCGTGGGATACTATTGTATGGTTTACATTGTCCATCATAAGCAGATTTGATATTTGTTATTATTTTTTTAAGTACAGGGGGTAATGCCGCTTCTCTAACTTCAATGCCACTTTCGTTAACATATTTGCGTACCGCCGTGCTTCTAATATTAAATAAACATGTGAGTTTGCGTGGTTTTAATTCGCGGACTTCGTATATTGGTTCAAAAATATGAGTATCTTTGATGTTCCTCTTTATCAAAATAGCAGTTTGTCTACTACTATCAAAAAACCCGCTAGAATAATGATTGGTTGGGCACAAAACTTCGATATTATTTGTAATGTCTCTATTTGATATTTGTAGTATAATAAGGTTTATACCATCTTTAAATAGTTTGGGGTTAGGGGTGCTGACAATATCCCATAAGTACTCGTGGTCAATATATATACTTTTATTACTTATATATTTTTTAAAATTTTCAAATGAACATACGACTTTTTTGAAGAAAATGAATTGAGCATCTGTATCTGACAGTTTTGTAATTGATTTAAAAATTACCGAGTCTTTATATACAAAATCTGGTTTTTGTAACATTAGTCTGAATACGTCGTCATCTACCATGCATATATCTTGTGGTGGCTGCGTTTGCGGTGGCGGTGTTTGTGGTGGTGGCGTTTGTGGTGGTGGTGTTTGTGGTGGTGGCGTTTGTGGTGGTGGTGTTTGCGGTGTATCTTCACTCTCACTTGATTCAACATCAACATCAACACCAACATCGATATTTTCTGGTTTCTTATTGGGAGTAGCTTCGCGATTAGCATCAGAGTCTGAAACAAAATCTAGTAAATCTTGTTCTTCGCCTTCTTCGCCTTCGCCTTCTTCGCTCGAACTACCACCACCTTCTACGCTCGCGGTTACGTCTACATTGCTAACACTTGATCTGGGTGTGTCGCTTGGTGTATATATAGATTGTACTCGTGACTGTGACCGTGACTCCTCGTCCTCGTCTTCTTCATATTCGTCTTCTTGTTCATTCTCTTGGTCATCTTCTTTTTTGAGTGTATTATGCATTTTTTGCTTATAGTTGAATATATTGATAAGTGTACCATTTTGGTATGTCATAAAAGTATCAATATCAATTGCGTCTAAAATTATTTTTTTCATTTCGGAAATAGAGATTTTAGTAGATTTCCCCGTAGTTTCTTCAATATGTTTCGAATATATATCTGCAACCGAACCAATAAAACTTTGATTTTTGTTGTTTTCACCCACTTGTGTGCTAGTTTGAACTCCTTTTTGTAATAAACACGACACTCCGCTTTTTAAAATAGTACTTCTATCATTTAGCGTGCATGTTTTCGTGCTTTGTGAAAAGAATGCTTGTAGTTGCGGTAATAAGTACCCATAAACCCCTTCGGGTAGTTCGGCGTTACGCTCTGGTCCTAAAATAACAAAATCTTTTTTAACGGCAACCGTTTTTCTCATGGAGCTAGCTGCAGCTTCACTTAAACTGAACCGCGATGCCATAGTTGCCTGCGTTACCGGTGTTGCAGGTTCTTCTTCCCGTTCACCTTCATCCGGTGCATCTACATCTTCTCCTTTTTGTGTTAACATGGCGAGTGACTGGCGAATTGCCTCCGATGTCAACTTTGGTGCTTCTCCTTCTCTTTCTCCTTCTCCTTCTTCGTCGTCGCCTTCTTCTATTGCATCTTTATCTTGCCCGCGAACTCGTCTAACAGGTCTTGCTTTAAATGCGGTGTCTTTCCCTTTACATTCAAAACTTTTTGTGTTGGGGTTATTTTGATTGTGTACAGTTATACTTGGGCAACCACATGCTTGTCGTGCATTATTTTGCATATCTTTTACGAAGTTTTGACTATTAAAACAACACGGCATGCAGTATTTACTTCCGGCATTTTCTTTACTATTTACAAATCCGGGGGACTGTGACTTATACTCTCCTGATTTTTTATCAATATGATATTTACCTTCTGTAAATTCGAAAATATATTTACCCGCGGGTATAGTTTCAGCGCCGGCTGGTATAACAACGTCGCCTTCTTTTGCTTTTATTTTTTCTACTTCTTCGTGTGTTAAGCTGACATTCTTTTTTAAGTCCCAGTACCGAGGACATATATACCAAAACTGTTTGCTTTTAGAAGACCCATATTTCATTGCTCTATCATAAGAACCAGCGTGGTTCTCATCAATATGCTTTTTTTCTTCGTCTGTTAAAATAATTGGCTGTCTTCTTACATTCCAAGGACATGAACGCGAATACTCTTTCACATTTCCTTCTGTACTTTTTGGAAATAAAGCGGGGTCTAATGAATATAATCTTTGAAAAACAGGATTAGGGTTTGCCAATTTTGCACCCGTAATGTCACGCGAGATTGTGCCTCTTTGAAATAATGTAACGCCTTCTCCTGAATCTTCTTGCGAAGATGATGATGATAGTGCGGCTGTGGCTGCGGCTGCGGATACAGAAGGCATTTTCATCTTACTGGCGAACTGTAATCCTGCAACATTAACGGGCTTCTTTGCTAAAGGTTTTGGTTTGGGAGTCTTTTCTTGTTCAGATGTATCCGAGCTTAAAGATGGTAATTCTACATCAGATATTCCTGCGTTTTCTTCTTCATCGCTTGAACTACCTCCGCCACTTTCAACGCTGTCGCCGCTACCTTCTTCGTCACTACCAAATTCAATATTTTCAATTACATCTCCTTTTTCTTCTTCTTCTTCGTCGTCGCTGCTTTTATCGCTTTCTATTTCGAAATCGTCTATCTTTTCCCCTTCTTCTTCCCCTTCTTCTTCCTCCCCTGTTTCTTCTTCTTCTCCTTCTTCTTCTTCTTCTTCTTCTTCCCCTTCTTCTTCTTCGTCTTTTTCTTCTTCTTCCTCCCCTGTTTCTTCCCCTTCTTCTTCCTCCCTTGTTTCTTCTTCTTCTTCTTCCTCCCCTGTTTCTTCCCCTTCTTCTTCTTCTTCTTCTTCCTCCCCTGTTTCTTCCCCTTCTTCTTCACTTTCTATTTTAAAATCATCTATTTTTTCTCCTTCGCCTTCTTCTTTTTCGCTGGGCACTGGTGTTTTTGGAAGAGATGGTTCGCTACTTTCTTCTTCCTCTTCTTTTTCTTTTTCTTTTTTTTCTTCCTCTTCGCTACCACTGTCGCTACCACTATCGCTATCACTACCAAAAAAGATGTTTTCAAGATCGGCGTCATCAATTTGTTGCAGGTCTTCAGGTCTAGAATAATTTTCAAACATGAACGACTCGTCGATTGGGTTTGTTTCAGCAACCATTGTATTGTCAGTAAGAACCGATTTGTCTCCTTGCACAACAAATTCTTTTACTTCTTTAATTTCGGATTGTTCTTTCGAACTAAATGACCTTTTACATAACTTTGTAATATGTTCTCCGGATACATTTGTATTTGGTTCAGACTTCTTATACAAGAGTAACCTTAAAAATGAATCAACCATTTTTTCAATATGTTCCAAATAATAAATATTATCAACATTCTCAATATTTATTTCAAAATTCCCATTTGTTACAATTTGATACTGAATAATGGATGTGAAAAACCCAGGATGAACATTAACTTTTATTTTTGTTTGTTTGCCTACTTCCGAAAGTTGCAATTGGTCTAGTACATTTGAAACGCGTCTTACAGCATCCGCTTGTGATAAATTTTGATAGTTTTCCATCAAACCGGTTACTACATCTGCTTGGTAACTTGACTTTAGAAACCGTTGCATTATAAATGCGTCAATACTTTCCATTTCATTATAATTTGATACACGTTTGTATCTCATTATAATACGCTGTCCTTCTTTATAATCGATCACATTAAATATGCTAGATATACAGCCCATATTTTGCGGAATGTTAAATTTAAAGTCATGTGGAAGCTTAAGAAGTGTTTTATGTTTTATTTCTCGAATGATGACATTTTTTGAATAAAGACTATGAAATGGATTCATCGAATAACCATATTGTTCAATAAATGTTGCTACTTCTTGTATAACGGGGTTGACACTTTTCATAATAATTTTTGATACGTCACTATCGCTCATGGGGTTTTCTAAGTTAAATGATATAAATATGCTACCGTGGTTATCAAATTCGCATTTTATTGGAATTTTATAATCCCTTACGTATTCCCCGTTGGAATATTCTGCATATTTCGTGTATATTAAAACCATTACACGTTTTTCTTGTTGTGTTTCTTTCATTATTTTTTTAATCTCTGACTTTTTAAGGTATGGGATTCTTTTACCACTTCTTGCGACCTTGTTTGCATATAGCCTGTACATTTTTTCATCGCGCCGTGTCCTTGTTAACTTAATAAGAGGTTTTTCGTCCGTTGTGTGTATTATTTTGAATAATATGTCAATTGGGATATTGATAATGGAGTCGGGTTTAATTTCCAGCTCGATATAAGAAATCCCGTTTTTAATATATTTCAGGTGTCTATCTTTCTCTTGTTGATAAAATACATCGTAAAACAAGTCTACATTTTCTATAAGGTCTTTATATGATTTATCGTTTATTAATTCTGACGCAGACTGCTGCAATTCTTGTCGATTTTGTTCCAAAGCGTCGATTGTCGTGTATTTTTTTTCTGCCAAATATGGGTAATATATTTGCACCATAGTATCTGAAGATAACGACCCGATCCCTTCTTTTTCAGATTGTTCATTAAACAAGTTAATATATTCTAACACATCGCCGGCAAGACATAAAAATATAGTATTGCAAATAATTGGCTCGTAGTCTAATAATATTGTTTTATTTGTAGTTGAAATAATATTTTTCGCTTTATCTTGTACAAAGCTATCTATTTCTACAACATTAAATGGGTTGACTGTAAATGTATATTCAGATTGATTATAAGTTAGCTTTTGTCCAACAGGAATATCTTCCACGAGGGGAATAACTATTTCTTCAATGATTTCCTCCCCTTCTTCGCTCCCTTCGCTCCCTTCGTCGCCAGAACCTTCGCTATTGCTTGTATCTCTTTCCTTTTTATGTCTAAAGAAAAGCTCCATAATATCTTCGTACGTATATACATCTTTTAATTCATCTTTATTCGTTCTTAAAATAAGTTCACACTCTGGTTTTAACGCCCATCTATGAGAATTTGTTAAAAAATGAATAAGAGACGCTCTTGTTATTGTAGATGTGTCATTATTTGATAATTTATTATATAATCTTGTAGGAGTATAGTCGATGCTTCGTTTTGAAAAAATATACAACTCATCAAATGATGGTAGACTTTCTAATTTCATATTTGATATAATTTTTTTCTTTACTGTCTCGATAGTATCATCTCCATATAGTCTATCAAACGAGAAATCTACATTTATGTTATATGTGTTAATATTTTCCAACTCTGTGTTGCTAAATATATCATTAAAGTATATATAATCTTCGTCTGCTGGGTTTTCGCCACTTTCGCCACTTTCGCCACTTTCTTTTGATCTGAATTTTTTTTCTACGTATGCTTTGAATTTTTCTTTTAGATCGTCGACGGATATTTCCCATATTTTTTTTGTTATTGGATTCGTTCTTCCATAAAAAACAATAATTTTTTCAGGAACTTGATTTTCATCTATAAATGTATTATTTATATAACTTAATTTGTATATATCTTTTTTAATTTTGTCATCCATGGTATATAATATATATATAATAGAGAATATGTTTATATATTAGAGAATACATTTATATAATAATATATAATGAAACTAAAATTAATCGTAGCCATGTGTAAAGGTGGGGGAATAGGTTTCCGCAACGATATACCATGGAATATAAAAAAAGATTTGCTTTATTTTTCAAATAAAACAACCGGGGACTATGGAAAGCGTATGAGAGACATTCAGAAGGGAATTATAAGTGGTTGTGCAGTTCACGATAAAGGTATAAAAAAGAATGCCATTATAATGGGTAAAAATACGTGGTTATCATTACCGAAGTATCCCGAACCATTAAAAAATAGAGATAATATTGTTTTGTCGTCATCTATTCCCGAAAGCATTGTGTACAATTATGAATATGATTTAACTATTCATTTATCATCAATCTCTCGTGTTATGAGGTTTTGTATGTTGCCGTCCTCTGTCTTGGTCGGAGAGAATGAGATATATAAGCTCTTTGAAAAGCATGAGGTGAATGAGATGCGTGAGATTAATCGAAAATCGCTTCTACAAAATAATAATTTGACATACGATGAAGTCTGGATAATTGGTGGAGAACAAGTGTATAATATTTTTATAGAAGAGAATGTGAAAAAAAACATGGAGGGAAACATAAATATGTTGATAGATGAATTTTGTATTACTTATATTGATAAACATTATGAATGTGATACATTTTTTCCTAATATAGAAAATATGAATCTTTATTATATTTCTTCGTTTTCAAGGTGCGAAAACCTAGATGAAAACACAGGTATACGCGTTCCCGTGTATTATATTATATTTACTTTAATTGATTATAGTAGTAGCAAAAGCATAGAAAAAAAATACATAGAAGGCGCAGATATGCATAGGTATTACTATTATTATTGTGGAATAAATCCGGAGAAATGTGACTATATAACGAATGATAATATAGAGTCATTCAGGTGGTGTATTACAAAGTGTTAAGTCGCGTGTATATGTGTATATACATACATTTAAACCGAAAATACTCTATTTGGAACGCAACTTCCACAGTCTCTTTGTTCGGTTTCGGGGGAACATCTTTGAGACGCGGATAGTTGTTGTTTGAGCTGAGGTTTACTTTGTAAATCTTTTTCAAATTTTTTAGTGTCACAAACCCAAGGACACTCGTATATTTTATTATTATTTTCGTCTATTTTTTGTTCGCATTTTGTTTTATTTACATTATCAAGTCTAACGCAACCTGTTAAACATTTATCTTGAAAAAAATTGGAAAATTTTGAAAGTAGGTTTGAAATTTTTGGATTAGAAGTATCTAAATTTAAACCTTCTATAATTGATGTTGGGGAGGAGCGAATATATTTTTGGTATAATAGCATACCAATGCTGGCTGTAAATATAAATATAAATATAAATGTAAAATACTTACATTTGAATAGTTTCGAATTTGTTTTGCTCAATTTCATAGTAGTAGTAGTATATATTATATATAACGTCTATAAAAAGTCTATATATAATATGAATAGTATATTTGTTGGAATAGTATATTTGTTGGAATAGTATATTTGTTGGAATAGTATATTTATTTTTTATATAAGGGGCTCTCGTTGATTATCATACCGCAATAAGAAATGGGAGATTTTGAGTAATCTATTCCTGTGTATACGTGACATCGTACCGAATTTTCCAGAAGAAATTTAAAGTTGTTCCAGAATTCTTCTTTGTGTCCGATACTTTCAGACATTGTATGTGCGAGTTCATGTATAGCTACAAATGTGAGCGTATTTTCATCGATTAGTGTATCGCCTGTTTTTGTGGTATTTAAACAGAAGGCTATTTTTTCCCCTTTATTCTCGCTGTATGCTGTATGTTCGCTATCGGGTTCGTTTTCAATAATTGTTTGAGGATTGAAATTTTTCACAAGTCGCTGTACATTTTCATACGTTGGGTATGTTTTCTGCATAAAACCAACGAGTTTTTTCATTTTTTGTGTAACTGTTGCCAATAAATCGGCAGCCATTTCAAGTTTAAGTCGTTCTCGAACGCAGTATTTATTACCATCTACACTTGAAGTAATGCATTTTAAATTTGACATATCCGAACTAAAATATATTTTAACACATATTATGATAATAAGAATAGATAAAATATATCCTATAGTATTTATTTCCATAATATGGTAATAATATTATATATTATATAAATAATAAATATTAATAATATTATTATTATTTATTATCAAAATAAATGTGATGGTGTTTACAGATTGTATTTTACAGATTGTATTTTATATTTTATGCGTTTATTGAGGACCGCATCCAACTTCAAGGGGCTGGCGGAACGAGTCGGGCTCAATGGTTGTGTTATTCCACGGGCTGACGATTAGTTGTGGATTGGGGGGTTCAGAGCGAACCTGTTGGTTAGAGTTTCTAAGACTGCTTCCGATGGTATCAATGCCAATAAGGTAACCGGCATTTAAAAAGTTAACACCCATAAAGTCGCCAGTGCCCATAGGTTTCAACCCCCATCCGCTGTTGTTATCGCTGGGAAGAAGGTCAGAAGGACTATTCATGGATTGGCTATTACAGTTTGAAGGCATACCAGCCATATTTCCATCACCCGAATTTATAGGCGCATAGTCAACATAGAATGTGCTGTCATTTGCTCCTGCGGGATTACCTCCACTTCCGGAACTGGGGTTTTGATTGTCAGATGACCCACGAGAGGAGTTGCGTCGGTTAACGGTTTCATAGTTCTCGGGGTAAAAATTCTTATTCGAAGAATAATTGTAAATAACGTAAATAAGAACCAATCCTCCTAAAAGTAAAAGAACGTGATGTGCCTTGAAAGTTTTCTGTAAATCTTTGAGCATCTTTATATAAAATAAAAGATAAAATATTTTTATAATTTTAATATTAATTACCAAATATAAATTATACGCCTTAAGTAATTAAATAAAATTAACTAAAACATCTAAACTTTGCTCGACCTATAAATATTAAATTTGTATTTTCTTTAAAAATGTAAATTTAATTGTAATATTTCTTAATCATTCATATATTTTATCACTGAATGCTATATAAAATTGTAAAATTACCATCAATCTGAATCTTCTTCTGATTCAGAATTTTCCGAACCCGATGAGTTACTAAAATCGGAGTCTGAATCGTCGAGCATGTACGTTTTCTTAATTTTTTTTACTTCTAGATAAGCATCGAATGCCAATTTTCGAGCAGTTCTTGCCTTTTCTTTTGCTGCACTATATATTTCATAATAAATATCGTTTGGTTTTTTAAGTTTCATGTTTTCATCATTTTTTATTTCTAAATCTGCGTCCGTAAGTTCTGTAAGTTCTAAAGATTCTATTTTTTCTAAATTAATTGGGCTACTTTTTATTTGTTCATCGGTTATCGAATTATTATTACCACGATCCTCGTCTACATTATCCCGACGATCATCGTTATGATCCTCGTCTACATTATCCCGACGATCATCATTATCGCTGTGACCATCCTTATCGTTGTGACCATCCTTATCGTTGTGACCATCGTTATCGCCGTGACCATCGTTATCATCGTTATCATTATCGCTCTCAGTATTTTTAGTATTTATTATTTTTTGTAAATTATGTTGTGTATGGGGTTGTATACGCTCTGGGGCAATGTTTGACGGGAGTGTTGATGCAGGTGTAGATGTGTCGTTATTAGGTGGCGGGTCTATATTTTGAGATGCACTAGAGAGTTCTGGTGAGACGATTTCAGGACCGGTTGTGAATTCCGATGCTGCTGCTGCTGCTGCTGCTGCTGCTGTTGTTGTTGTTGTCAAACTGGGTTGTATATTTTTTTTGATAACACATGATTGGAATACGGGTTTATTTGACACGACAAGAGCTTGGCGTAGAATAATTTCAAACTGGAAACTTTTAGATGTAAATTTAATACCCTGTATTTCTAAAACTGTTATTAAATCATTTTCGGGTTTTATGTCATCTAGGGACAACTTATTTTCGCTTTCATCAAACACGTAACATGTGGGCATTTTTACAAGATTTTTAGATGGTGCTATACTAGCTCGAAGTAAATAATACTTGCCCGCTTTATAAGGTCTCAGTGTTGCGGTAAATGCATTTTCTATATCATTTTGGTCGATATCGTTTGTAAACCATGAATTCTTTTTGTCGTGAATTTTTTCCACACATGATTTTTCTAAATTTTCCATGAACTCTATAAAATTAGAGTCGTCGGATGAAAACATAAGGTCAATATAGGATTTTTTTCCAGATGAAGATACTATACCCTGTTTAGAGATACATTTAGGTGTTTGTACATAGAGGACATCGTTATTTATATTTAACTTCGTAAAGAAAGAACCACCTTGCAATGATTCAGGATGAGTTAAAATAAATTTACTAAAATCAAAAGTGTCATAAATTGTACATATATTCGAAGTAGAATTAATGTCCATTTAATGCTTAAGGAGAAAATATAGACAATAATAACACGCAAAAATTATGTAATAATTATATTTTTATAAATTAATTAGCAATATTTGTCTGTTACAAACCTGCAAATAAATAAATGAAAGAACCAAAAGATATGAAAGACAAAATTACTGATTATTTCTTAGATTTTATTAAAAAGGATGAAGTTAAAAAAGAATTAAAGAATTTATTTAAACCCGTTATTAATTTAATATTGGAAGAAATATACCCATATATTTATTTATCATTGCTTCTGGTTGTAATTAGTTTTTTTCTAGTTTTAGGAATATTTATTATGTTAATTAAAAGTCACAAAACAATTTAATATACACAACCATTATCTAAATAATTATTTTTTCTAATTAGATAATATAATACTTTATAAACATTCTCGCAGAGCTAGAGGTAGAGGTAGAGGTAAAAGAGGCGGTGGAATGTCCCCATTAGGGTATGATGCTTACCCTGGAGGGGGTAGTGCGGGTAACTGGTCGGCATCTGTTGGGGGTAATCCTGTTGCCGCAGCTGCGGGTGGTTACCAATCTCTCCTTGGAAAGATTGCTGATGAATCAGGTGGGGCAGGTGCAAATCCTGCTTTAGCTAGACAAATGCTTGCCGGTTATGCCATGAAGGGAGGACAAAGCGGTGGTGGTTCTCGTCGCCATAAGCGTGGTAAAAGAATGCGTAAAAGTCGGTCACGGTCACAGGCACAGGCACAGGCACAGGGACAGGGACAGGCGCAAGGACAAGCGCAAGGACAGGCGCAAGGACAGGCGCAATCAGGTGGTATGTTTGCAACATTTGGAGCTCTATTGAAGGAAGCGCTTGTTCCCCTTGGTTTGTTAGCTGCACAACAAGCATATGGAAAGAGTTACGGAAAAAAACATAGAACTAGAAAGAATAGGAAATAGACATTATGTATATTTCTACTGTATCCTACTTTACATATATATGTAAAATAATGTATAAAATAGTTTAGATATTATTTGTAATAATATAATAGATATTTATATTATTATAAATGAACAAGCCTCCTGTCGCGAATACAAGCACGAATCATTTAGACAAAACGATTCAAACCTGGGTTGAGTTAGATAACGATCTTAAGAAGTTAAACGAAAAGGTAAAGGAAATAAGAACGCGAAAAAATGATTTAGAAGATAAAATAATGACACATGTTGAAGATAATGGTATGAATAACAGTGTTGTAAATATAGCCGATGGAAAGATTAAATTTTGCGAGGTAAAACAGACATCGCCACTTACTTTGGGATTTTTAGAGAAGTGTTTAAGCGAAGTCATTGCAAACCAAAGCCAAGTAAAACAAATTGTAGACTATATTAAAAGTAAACGCGAAACGAAAATAGTTCCGGAAATTAAAAGATATTATAACTAACCAATGATATCACTATTCACAATTCACCGTTCACTATTAAATATGATAAAGAATTAGTTAAAAATGTTTTAACTAATTTATATTCATAATATAGGTAGTATATTATGAATAGTTGTCAATCAGGAGGAGCAGGAGATAAAAACAATGACTTGAAAATATTTCCTTTGCGTAACGAAGACCTTGTTTTTAGTAAAAATAGTGATGGAATATTAAGCTGTGGATATAAAGTAAGTAATGCTCTTCTAAATGCTACGCTTAGTATGCCTATGGTTGGTGGTGATAAACATGCAAAAAAAGATAATACCAAACATAAAGCAAAAACAAATGAAAACGAGATAAAGAGTGCAAAATTAATGGAAGATTTGGTTATTCCGTCAAGTTTATACTACGGTAAGCCGGTTAGCAGCAATAAAGTATTCAACTATAAAAAAGGTAAAAGAGATAAAAGAGATAAAAAAGATAAGGATAAAAAGGGTAGAGACTCGTCTAGCGATAATGAAAGCGACGATGATGTTATTGAAGAATCAATATATGATAAATTGTTATCTTTAGTCAGCTTAGACAATAAAATAAAATATAATAAAAAAACAAGAAAAAATACAGACAATCGCAGTAAAGCGAAAATAAGCAAAGACACACAAGAAGAAAAAACAAAAGAAAATAAAAAAATTAAAAATAAAAAAACTAAAAAGGTGACATTTAATGTGTAGTGTAATAAACTTTTCAACATTTTAGCCAGTCTTTTGTAAGTGTAATATTTACACTTTCCAATGCCCCCTCTACCCAACCTTGGTGAATGCTAATTACCTCTCCTACGATAATAATATTCTTATCGGGATGCTGTGCCGTTTTTATATATTCTTGTCTATTTTTAAAGTTGGAAGGAAGAGGAGTATAATAATGAGTGCCGTTTTTCCAGTAAAAGTCTATTATATTTTCTATATGTAACTTACCTTCTAACTCTAGTGATTTTTCCAGTAGGGCATTTATTATAGTTCTATTTTTTTCATTATTTTTAAAATATTTTTTAAAAAAATCGGCATCATCGTTATCACTATATACAATCATATAAACACCATTATCTGGATTCATGGGTATAATTTTTTGCATATGACCCGGTACTACAGTGCAACTTTGAATTTTTGCTTTAAGGTGTGGTATAGAATCTTTCGAAAATTTTGCATACATGCGTAAAAATGGTTGCCCTTTAATTTGAGAATATAAACTAGGATTCGGCGATATATTATGGATTAATTTTGTTACTGCATCTATATCGGTAGCAATGACAATTTTTTCACAGTAGTATTTGATATTTTTACTATTGTTTTTTGTTGAAATTTCAAAGTAGTTATCATCTTTATATATTTTTGTAACTTCTGTATTGTTGATAATATTTTTACCTAAAGAGGTTACTATTTTGTCTACTAATTTTTTCCATGGAACATAAAATCCCAACCAGTCATTATAGTTATCATCGAAATTGTAATTGTATAAGACATCATATACATCTTCGTTTTCATAATCCGAGTATCCCGAACATAGTATAAAATGATTATATGCGTCTTTTTCTAAATTCTTTTTAGCATAATGTTTAAATATTTCGTGGTTTTTTATAACTTTATTTTTATTTTCTTTTTCATATATTTTTTTTAAATATATAAAGGTAGACTTTACCTCACATGGTGGGTGTATTGAATTAGAGTATTTATGATCGACTTCAAATACTTTGATGGGTATTTTAAAATCTTTCATTAGTTGTAATAATAATTTATCTTTATTTTTTCTTCCAATACCAGCCCCAGTTTCCACATTTGTGTTTTCAAAACGAACTTCATAGCTTCTGCCGCCAAATATTTCGTTTTTTTCTATAACCAAAAAAGACATCTCGGGGCATAATTTTTTAATACTCAATGCTGCGTATAATCCCGCCATACCAGAACCTATAATGATAATGTCATAATATGAAGACATCTGTTTTTACTTTATTATATAATATGTTTTTACTTTATTATATAATATTTTACAATATTTGTGGTATTCGCTGTATTCGCTGTGTTTAATATACTAGGCGATGGACCGGCAGTGGTCTTAATAAAATTATCCTAAAATACTCCAGCTATTTTTATTGAATGGGGAAAGAAGTATTTCTGGAACACGTTTCTTCCAATAGTCCAGTTTCTTTTGTAACTCCATATCTTTCATACTTACAGGGTATACAGGCGTATTCTTCATATTATCTTGCTCGGCGCTTGTTATAATCGGTTTAAAACCGTAACAATTTACACCAAATTTAGCATTAGGATTAGCGATTTTACCACCATTGACGCCCGGTCTTCCGCAATCATTTTCGTGTCCTTCAATTGTTTGCAACTTGTCCCATGTTTTTTGTTGTGTTGGGAAAAGAGCCATTTGTCCATCGGACCACCCATAGTTGCACCATTCTGCACCTTTGTTATAAGATTCTTCTACTTGATTATATGATGCTAGTTTTCCACCATATGCTTGACATATTGCCTTAGAATCATCATAGGTATAGTTGTTACTTGGGATATTAAATACTTCCTTTTTTATTTTTAATTGAGGAACGGTACTTTCACCGGGTGGCTGCTGAATTGTCAAATCTATTTTTGGCTTATCTGTAAAAATATCTTTTATAGATGCGGTAAAATTAACATTAAAGAAATATTGAAACCCATTTATAACAATAAGAACAATAAAAATACTCCATAGTATTACCTCCAATGTTCTTTTTCCAGCCGTTTCACCAGTACCTGAACCAGAACCGGGCGAATCTCCTACGCCGCCTCCATTACCTTTTCCTAAAGATGAAAATAAAACATAATATAAAATAGTTACAACAACAAATGCAAGTAATATAACAATACGCGTTGTTGCACTAGAAGAGTCTAGGTTTTTCTTGCCCTCCGTTGCTAGTTGACTTATATATGTTATGGGGTTTCCATCTATTCCCGTTAATGAATTATAACTTATACTCATTATTTATATTTGTTCTATATATATAATTCAACTAATTTTTTTTTTTCTGTAAAACAGACAATATGGCGTATTTCCACTAATTATATTGTCATTTACTAAAATTTCAGTTACTTGGGTATCGTTAAAATTATACCATTTCCCATTTGCGTTTTTTATCGTAGCACTATAATGCCCGCCATCGATCTGTCCGTGATGGTTACAAATAGCGTATAAATCATATATATATGTTTCTTTCGCATATCCTTCTACATACTTTGAAAAGTCGGCATTATTAATCGGAATATCAATAAACTGTTGATTCTTTTTGCTTTTTCCATTCATAGATGTTATAAATCGCTTAATATCAATTATCATTATATTTGGAAGACTCCAAAACAGCATTCTTTTATGTACATTTTGTTTTTTATTCTCCGCTTCATTAAACCACGCATTCTCTCCTTCTAATAATTCACACTCACACTGTTTTTCAAAACAATTAAATAGTGTTATATTTTTATCCGCATTTTTTATATTTGCCTCTTCTTTTGATGGGATTGGAAGATGGATTAACATATATGGTTCGGGTCGTAAACTCAAGTAGTTTAAATAATCCACATTATTACCTTCTCCTCTTCCTCCTTTACCTTTTTCAGGAACTGGCGTTAATACCGATACATGTATTCCAAAAAATACATTTAAAAACTCGGAATAGTCTTTTGTATATTGCGTCTTCATCATTTCATAGCACGCCTTGCCCATTTCGTCCTTTTTTGTTTTTATATTTCCCTTAATGTCCATAGTAACTTCCCGCGTCAACGCATTGTGAAATGAATCAAATAAAAATAATAGAAATTCGGGCAAGTCGTTCTGAGACCAACCAGTAAACAAGTCGCGATTTGTAATTTTCGCAATACGTTGTATGGTATTTATAAAACGCCCTGGCGAAATAACACAGTTTTGACTCCACATCAGTTTGCGAAGATCGTCCCACTCTACTAAAAGAACTGATTCCGGCTTATTATTCAAATGTTTTTTATATTCTCCGTCACCCTTTGATAAAAAATCATTTAGTTCATATGTATGCGAAAGACACTGTATACATGCGTTTATAAAACACGTATTTCCTAAATTTGCTAGACCGGTTATACCTTTGTCATTATATTGAATAAATCTATTTTCTTGTGGGGGATTTTGTTCTGTCATTTTAGATATTAAGTATCCGTATGTTTACTTTTACGGTGAAGTAATTAAGGTATATATTACTAAAGCAGGCAGTATTTAATATTTAAATACATTTAATATTTAAATGTATTTAATATAATCAATAATATAACAAACAAATGTCTAGAAGGAACAATAACGGTAGTGTAAATAATGAAAATAATACGAGTGGTGCATATTACGATAGTGAGCTAAGAGGATATAGTCGAAGACATTCTTACTATGATAATGCTTTTAATATGGATTTTGAGTATAGTTATCTTGATTTAATGGGTAGTTTTGGAAGATTTGTTTCGAGAACACACGAAATGTATTCAAATATGGAAACATGTATATCAACAATTATTCAATTGCAAAATGAACGAAGGAGGTTAGTTAATAGACGACGAGAACGTTCGCACAATAACCGAGACTTGATGGAACAACCGCAACAGGAGCAAGAACTGGAGCGAGCCAATGATAATGATAATGATAATGATAATGATAATGATAATGATAATGATAATGATAATGATAATGATAATGATAATGATAATGATAATGATAATGATAATGATTTGGAAGAGTCTCGTGATTCCCGTGGGTTTCATAATGCACCAAATAATGACATACTAGGTAGGCAAAGAGATGGTGGGGTAACAAACCGTGGTCTTTTCCCTGAGACTACTATAAATGCTAGAGATGTTAGAGATGTTAGAGATGTTAGAGATGCGAGAGATTCAAGAGAAATGAATAATAATAATAATACAAGAACTACAATCGGAGCAGGATTACCAAGAAGGTCTCTATTTGATATTAGTAGTGTTTTTTATTCGATACCTCGAAGTGTTTTACTCGACCCTACCGCGGAAACCGCTACATTAAATAGACGAAGAAACGGTGGATTAACTATTTCTGAAGTAGAAGAAAATACCGAAATACTAATGTACGGTTCAATACCCTCCAACTATGTTGTAAATACAGAGTGCCCCATCACAAGAGAAACTTTTACACCCGAGTCTGTCGTTTTGACTTTAAAACAATGTAAACACTGTTTTGTTCCTTTTCGAATGATGACGTGGCTTGAAACAAATTCAACATGTCCTTTGTGTAGGTCCAACGTTGTAATAACAGAAACGGCTCAAACAAATACAAATAATACCAATAATAGTAATGAAAATGATGCACCGACAGCATCTAGTGCAAACAGCGGAACAGGTACGACGACGACGACGACTAATAACCCTTATAATCCTGCCAACATTGATATATCAAATATATTTAACAATCTCATGCAAAATAATAACAATGAGTTTAATAACCTTTCAATAGATAATATGAGCGATGACTCTATCATGTTTTCTTTTGACTTACCCACAAGTGAGATAAATAGACAAACTTCAGAGAATAATACATTTATTATTCCTCAAATCGAAAGACTTCTTGCCGATACATTACCAACAAGTATTTTTGATACAAATCCAACAAATACCGCGAATACTACATCTGGTACGAGTGTTCCCAACGATACCGATGACAACGATAATAATCAAAGCAATGGTTATCATTATCCAGAAGTAGATTAACGTTACAGAAAATTGAACTATAAATTAGTTACAAATATAACTACAGAAATTCGTAACTGCAAACAAGTAGCACATTAAATGCCGTCAAGCTCATTCTTTATGTACCCAGACAATGATGAAAATGGCGTGAATGATTTGGATATATTTCACTGGAAGGATTTACCCACTATAGATTGTTATTCTATATTCAAGAAATATACATGCCTTTTGTGGATTATGCTAAAGAAAACGACGTTATTCCTCTGGTGGCTGTTTAAAATAATATATTCGTTGTTTGGCTACTATATCATGTGGATTACATTACACTATTTGGCAATTCATTTGTATGCAAGGTACTGTGCACCGCTTACCCCACTGGGGTTCATTCTGTCTCCACTCATGGTTACATCACCCCACTGTGTAGCTACGAGATGGGTGATTAGCAGCGGTTCAAGTATTATTACCACAATGTGGGTTACACTAGGAACATATATTATTCGACGAATGATGGGGTGATCACTCGTTGTATAAATAAAAGTAATATTCGTATTGTTATTCGTATTGTTATTCGTATTGTTATTGTTTTTTATTTATAATTTGTCTCGCATTTTGTGTTAAAAATAATATACTGAGTATATATATATATTATTTTTCTTTATCCATTTTACCCACATACCCACATAGCCATATCGCAATATGTGGTTTAATGAATCGGACATACTAAAACATTTTAACTCTTTTTCTATAATAGAGTTAAATGACTTAAATGGTTACGTACTTCCTCACGCGGGAACAAAATATACGGGACAAATTATTGCGCATACAATGCGTTTCAAGCCTGTAAAAAAGTTTTCAACAGTGTATATTCTTTTTTACCCCGCAAATCCTACCGATACAGGTACGGAAACCGAGAAAATAGCACACGAATATGAAGTCCCATATAAAGCATGTTTAACGGTTTTCCAAAAAATATGGAAAATAAATACGCAAAGTATAACATTTATACCCTACAATATTGTAACAGAAACACTACCGAAGCTTTCGACCAAAGAATACAAAAAATCTCTTGTAATTGTGTCTGCTGATTTTTCTCATTTTTTAGATTTACAAACTGCGTATCAAGCTGAAAACTGTGCAGCAAATGCAATTTTGCATAATGCACTAGGTAGCGGTAGAAACACACCTAGCCCTCCCATAAAATGTACTGATATAATTGACCATCGCGACACATTTGTGCGTTTGTATTCTTTTTTACCATCGACCGCGCGACCTGTTCTTCAATGGGTTGGGCGCACGCGTAGTCCGGGTAAACAAGGAGTGGGTTATTTATCTTTTTTATTACGCAAAGAACACGTAGTAGAAAGTGGAAGACTTCCCGATGGAATATTTGTTACATGTTATGATACAACCATGACAGCTCGCGAGTGTTTAGGCGAATGGTTTAATGGAGCATCTAGAGATTTAAAAACTAGAGGCGATACAGATTCGAGAGATTTGATGAAATTCGAAAATAAAAAATGGTCTAAAAGGAAAGAAGAAGAAATTATCGCAGACGTTGTAAAAAAAGGAAAAACTTTTAGTCGCTTGACTGGTGGACGTAATACACACGAGCCTATAAAATATTGTACGATTACTTATTTATATATAGATAATACTACGCCACCAGAACGATTCATACGCGGATGGCATGGACTCCTCACAGAGGCATTCTATTTACCAGATGTATTTTTAGAGAATACATTTGATAATGGGAAATGGATGACAGCAACAGACGATGAATGGATACAAGATTACAACTTTAAACTTGATGATACTCTAGCCAGTCTGGATAGAAAAGCCGGTGTGCCTATCGGAACAAGTAGTCGTGGCAAAAAAAAATTATATACAAGTGCATTGCGGTATGTTACATTGTAAAAACCTATACCTATACCTATAATCATATAAATATAATCAACCTATAATATTTTATTATCATTGCATCTTCTTGAAGAAACTCATTATATTCTGATTCCCTTTTGTTACATTGTCTATCTCTATCAAATATTCATCAAACAGGATTTTTTTCACCTCCTTATTGCGTATATCCGCTATCTTCTTCCTTATCTTTTCATCACTCGATTCGTCCTTCAGTTTATCAACCCACCCATCAATCGTCCGCTTCAAACCCGGCACTTGTCTCTTATAACTCGGAATATTCTCCAACACAAGCGCAAATACCTGTTGTATCGGTTTCATAATCTGATTCGTAATATAGAAAGCATAATTCGGTTTAATTTTATTCGCCAAGATGAAGTCGGGGTGTTCAATTCTTTCGCCCTGTAGTGCTTTCTTATCGGGGTTCTGAATATATACAAACGGGATACGGTCTCCGACACTTGGTTTATTGCCAGGGTCTCGTTTACCCATACGGTCGGCTAATACTTTATGCGCAATTTGTGCTGGATTTTTGTAGCCACTTCGCAGCGACTTTGATATGATAAGTTTATCCATTGAAACCTTCTCTTCTACCAAATTTTGTAGCGATGTTTTTAGAAACTTAATTGCCGTCTCCACATTTTGTTCTTTCATTAGAATATCGATTACGCCTCCATAGATGTCCTTCACAATCGGCGCATTATCGCGGCGCTTCAAAACAATTCCCATACTTTTGCGCTTCGGTTTTTCCGGTTTGTCTTCATATAGCATGCCAATATATCTCTTTTTCGAAAGTAAGCAAAACGGCATCAACGTCTTCTCATATACCCACGCATGCGGCGACTTCAAGAATTTCGTAGCAAGATTGCCCACCTCCTTTGCAAACTCAATCGTAATCTCTAGCGCATCCTTTCCACGAATTGGTGTTCCATCCGATGTAGCAAGATTAAATGTGAAGAATACTGAGTCAGTGTTATGAACTATCATATTACCAATACCAGCAGCAAAGTGATGATTTTCCGTAGTAAGGTCATATACATATTCATCAGTGGGATATGAAATTTCATGTATTTTTTTAACAAGATTTTTGTTCTGTTGACTATTTTTGCCATCCTTTGATATTTTTATTATATAACTCGATGTTCCATTTTCAATATTGTAGTCTAATGAAAGTGTATTTCCATGAAATCTATTAAGCTTATCCCATTGAATTGCAGTCTTATACTGTGATGTTGGAATCACGACCTTCGCTCCTAGATTTATTCTCACATCATCGCGGTGTTTATATGTATCGTGCTCAAAATGTAACAATTCTGTTTTATTTTTAACAACATCTTTTGGAGATATTTCCTTACCGTTTATGTCGACAAGCGAATGGTCATCTGTTACATCTACTAGTCCTGTATGTGTCAGAACACGCATCATTTTTTTATGAGGTGCTAGTCTATGACGAATAATTCTATGAAGTTTTGTCCATCCTTTATCTGACCATGTTTCTATATTCGATGATGGAATCATTTCGCAATATTCTTTTCCCTCTTTACCTTCCTCTTTGCTATAAACCCATCCCGCCGCGTCCCCATGTAACTCAACCAATTCATCTATCTTTATGATATTCATTTGTCCACCATTCTCTCTAATATATATCGGCGTATAATTCGCAACACTGTCACCATATATGTACTCAGCTTTTGTATTCACAAACCCAAATTTCTTCGACTCCACTTTCGCATCCCCGTATACTTCCTCTACAATCCTTTTACCATATGTTAGCAATTTGCGTCCTGTCGCCGTCGTTGAAGCCGCAATATCCACATCATAAAATGTACTCGTCTTCGCCCCACATTGTCCATATAGAGAATTCGCCGTTACTTTATAACCAAGTTGTCGTTTGTCTAAAATATTCGCCATAAAGGGGTCTTCGGTTGCTTCTGCTAGTTTGCGCGTAGCTTTACGGGCAGCAAGCAATTCTTCAAGCACTGTCGGCATGATTGCTTTCACACCATCCTTTGGTTGAGCGAATCGGCAAATTTTAGTACCATTTAGGGTTTTAATCGCGCGTCCGCGTTGATTCGGAATCCATTTATATGTATCATATGTTACATCCACGTATTCGTAACCATCCATGTTGTCAAATATGTAGTTACCCGACGCATCTTTTACACCGGTTTCGCGAACCAGCTGTCCTGCCAAGTCAAACTCCTTCGTCCATACTTTGCTATCATGCGACAAATTCTCGCTTATCATCGACGATGGATATAGAGACGAGTAATCAAGACATGCTACAGGATTGTCAAGATACAGATTACATTTCGGTGGAAGACATATTGCGCCTTCGTAGCTTTCGTTTCCGAATGAACGCTCAATCACTGGCATCAGTGTGCGTTTCTCACGGCATTTTTTCGCAATAAAACTGGTGAGCTTGATACTTTGTCCACGCAACACGAGGAAACTAATCGGCACACTGCAAATCTTCGCCATCTCGATATATCCGGTCATCACATCGATTTTGTTCATAAGATGATGAACCAAGTTACAATCCTGAATACAGTATTTCGCAATAATTGCGCGCTCCGCTGGTCCTTCATTTGTCATCCTGAAAATATCCTGCGGTGTTACATCGTCCTTTGCCAACCCCCAGCGAACCGATTTTGTCATATCCGGACTTTCGTGTCCCTCGATTTCAAATGATTTATCTGCAAGGTCGACATTCATAACTTTGAATTTTGCTCCATCCTTATACGTATCCGTCGAGTGACTCGACTCCTCAAAGTGCACATAGTTCCCATTTTCAAGACCCATCAAATTCGAGCTCAGCACTTTCGTATTTCCAGTAGGCAAGTGTTCGAACTTCTTTACACCATCTCCAATAAAATACCCCGCACAGTAGTCTAACTTATATGATGTAAGATTAAAGTCGCGGCGGAAATAGTTGTACAAGTCAACCTGAAGCCGCCCCTTCATCTCGATATACCGCAAATCGTGCTGACCGCTTGCAATGACAATACTGCTTTCCTTGATACATATCTTGCCGGTAGTATAGTCACGCGCCCCGCAAAACTCGCCCTTGTTTCGCGACAACTTCAGGAATTCGGTTTCGCATGAGTTTTCGAGCGATCGGCGAAACATAAACTCAAAATCAAAACCGCAAATATTGTAGCCAATGATAATATCCGGATTTTCGCGCTGGATTATATCCGTCCATGATAGCAACAATTCTCGCTCGGTTTTACATGTCTGTATCTCCGAATTCGCCACCTCGTTTGTTAGTGCGTCGCATGTATCGAGAACGATACAGTGGTTAAGATATGGGCGTTTCTCGCCATAGGTGAGGAATGTCGAGCCAATGAATGTGACTTTGTCTCCTTCTACCTGCGGGAATATTTCTTGAAGCGATAGGTTCAACTTATTGATTTTTGTTTCGCGGTCTATTTTGTCCAAGGTTGATGTAATAAGATGAATAACGGTTTCCTTTTCTATGGGGGGTTGTTTTGTTGTTTTTGCCGTTTTTGTAGCCTTTTTCGGTTTTCCTTTTGCAGAAGATGCGGATGCGGGCGAGATACCCGCGTATGCCATCATCAATCGATTTGCTTCTTTGTCCTCGCCTTGTTCTTCGTCTTCTCCGTGATAGTCGTCGTCGTCATTCTCATTCTCCACAATATCCACATCTACGTATTGTTCTTGAGCATCATTGTCGTTATCGCCATCATCGCCACCATCGCCATCTTCTGCGTCGCCGCCATCTTCCTCGGCTGCCTTATTATTTTCAGCAACTTTTTCAAACATTTTCTCAATCGTGTTGCTTTCCTTTAAAGCTTCATTCATTTTGAGGTCGGGGATATGCAACGAAACCCATACGTCAAACAATGTAGCGAGTCGCTGTTCCGACAATTTAATCTTTGTATAGATGCGGTCGACATCGGGATGCGCTGGCTGTCCATGACCAAAAGCAGTATATATGAGCTGTTTCAAAAGTGCAGGAGTAATATGAACCATTGCTTCGGTGGGTGTCGTCACACCAGATTTGCGACAAATTGCATCACATACATCCACAATATTTGTAGCAAGTTTTTTATACGTCTTGATAGGAATCGGGAAATCTCCGTGACTACTGCTCGCCTCAATATCAAAACTGCATATCTTATATGGAACAATCGTTTCCTTGTCATTTAGAGGAACAATATCAGATGAGGCAATTTCATACTCATAATTACATGTCGTCGTTTTCACCGCACCACGTATTTGTTTCGCCTTCTTCATTTCGAACCCAATCCACCCCGACGGACTTATATCATGCACATGAAAGAACCGCAAAACGGGAGGAATATTTGCTTCATATATTTCCGTTCTCGTATTGAAATATATATAACCCTCTTTCTTCAAAATTTGCTTGCCCCCCTTGTTCTTAAACCACATGTTTTTTACTTTATTCATCGTTGCCACATTTTTAAACTTTATTAGAATAAACTTGTGTTCTTTTCCTCCATCAAACCCGTACAACTTTTTCCTCCTGATTAGCTTCGAATCCGCATCCAAAATAGAGTTCTCGTAGAACTTACCGACTTTCTCTTTTAAATGTGTAATAAAAGCACCCTTTTGGGGTATTGTCCATTCATCGCCAACTTTGATGTAGAAGAATGGCTGATAGTCGCGAACGAATATGGCACATGTTTCGCCTTTTTCGTTTAGACCGAACATTTGAATTGTTGTGAACCTTTCGTCTTTTTTATATTTTTTTTCGCCGTGGTGGTCGTCGTTGTCGTTGTCGTCATCTTCATTTCGCCTAGTGGGTTCTTCTTCATTGTCGACATCTTCTTCTTTTTCGCGTTTTTCGTCAAATATATTGAAGTCTAATAAACGGAATGAAGTGTCGTATTTGGGGGTTGTTTCTTTTTCACTAGTTGATGTCATTTGGTTGCGATTTGCTGTTTGGTGGTTACTGTTATGAGTTATGATTATGCTTGTTAACCTTTGTGGCTGTTCTGTTTGTATATACCAAATTATGTTTATTATGTTTATCAATTTTTATAATAACCGTAAATAGGGGAAATTATAAAATAAATACAAAATACGATTTACGCGCTAAATGCCTAAACGCCTAACATCTGCATCTGTGACCACGAGACTTGCATCGCTTAGTGCAGCAAGGTTTAGAGCGTCCACGATAGCATGGGCAAGTAGAACGCTTACATCCACCAGGGCATTTGCAAGCGCGTTTGCGTCCATGTCCGCGCATTTTACGCGTTCCGCTTCGACGCGTATGTCTGCGTCTTCTAGTTCCACCACCACTTTGTGCCATAGCACCGCCAGCACAACCACAACCCATTTTTTATTTTTATATACTATAACTATATTAAATTTATTAAGCAAAATATATTACTAAACTTTGGGTAAAATATTTGTACGAATTTTTAAGGGATTATCTGCGATGGCGACTATGGCTACGATTATATTTTTTACGCGTTCCTTTACCACCTCCTGCGCGTCTAGTTCTTTTTTTCTTTCTATTTTCTGTTTTAATACCACGCGCTCGTTTTCTTTTTTTTAATACAGGGGGTCTTATTTTATTTGGCGATGGCGATGGCGATGGCGATGGCGATGGCGATGGCGATGGCGAGACGATTTTTTTAGGTAATTCGTCTTCTTTTATTGGCGCGGCTATATTATTACCGGTATTTGTGGTATGAGAGCTAGGAGTAGTGCTACTACTTTTAGGACTTTTAGGTTTTACATCTGACATAATGCGTTGTTCTACTAAAAGCGCGGGATGTGAATGCATGCTTTCTTCTTCTACGGTGCTAATTGCTCCAGGCGGAACTACCAACACATCGCGTATAGGAGAAACAGAGTGTTTAATATTGTTTTCTACTACCGGACTCTTTTTAGCAGACATATATAATAATAAAATAATAATAAATAATAATAAAATATTTTAGTAGTATAAAATAAATACAAATGTTTACACTAAAGAATTTGTCTACTGCGTTAATTTTATTTAGCATATTGTGTATCTTTTATCTTAAGTATGTTAGTACATTAAATGTACCTTTGTCAATTATTATTATGATTACGGTAGGTTCTTTATTATCGGCAATATCATGTAACACAAAACATGACTATGCCTTTTTTAACCCAAAAATATTTAACTATATTATTACATTAGTTGGTATTGTAATTGTTGTTAAAGAATATATGTGAAATAATATTATTTCAAAGTGTAATTTCAAAAATATAAAATATTATAATAATATATAAATAAAATGTTAAAAGATGCTTCGATGGCTCTGCGCGTAGTTGGTATTTTATACCTTTTTTATCTCCAATATACGAACATGGTAAGTATCCCAATGTCTGTTATTGTGTTAATTACTCTCGGTTCTTTAGGAACTGCGATGTGCTGTAAATCATCACACACCAATAGCTACATTCATGCCAAATTTTTTAACTATGCTATGGCTTTAGCAGGTGTTCTTGTTATTTTGAAAGAGTACATGTGAAAATAAATAATATTATTTTATACGCGTATGATTTTCAACTTGCAAAATAATAAAAATATTTTATTATTTTATAACTAAATATGAGCACATTACGCGATTTTATATGGTTCATGTCGATGGCTACTCGTTCTATAGGTATTTTATTTCTTTATTACATGTTATATATGAATATCGGTAACATTTCGTTATTAATAGTTGTTCTGATTTCTTTGGGCTCATTTGGGGCTGCTTTCTTCAGCAAAGATGTTGGAAAATATTCTTGGGGGAGAAAGTCGCTTAACTATACCATTGCGTTTTTAGGCATATTTATTATTGTAAAACATTATTCGCTCTTATAAATTGTTAACAAACGTGCCGATGGGTCTTTCTCTTCGCAAAACGGATGTCGCCAAAAATATGGGATCGTTTGCTCGCATCCGGTGTAGAGTTTTTCGAAAACGGTTCTATAATAGAAACTTTCTTTATCGTATGGCGCATTATATACATCTGTATATTTCGTAAAATCGTTATACTTATTATAGTCCTCATTCGTTATCTTCGTGTCGATATAGTCTCGAATCACCTGAAACCAACTTCGCTCATGTCCGCTGACACCATCACTAAATGCCTCCTTTCTACGCCACAGGATATCATCCGGCAATAGTCCACTAAAAGCCTTCCTGAAAATGTATTTCTCGATACGCTCGTCGGTAAACATCTTATAGCGCGGTGGAATACTCATGACATATTGCAGAAACGTTTTATCGGCAAATGGTACACGCGCTTCCAGTCCAGCACCGCTAATGCTCTTATCCGATCGCAACAAATCGAAATAACAAACGTCGCGAACCATGCGTTCATTTTCGCGTTTGAAATCTTCCTCGGACTCAGCCTTCATAAACCCGCGATATGACCCGAAAATCTCATCCGACATATCCCCGCAATAAATAACACAGTCGTCAGTATTCGCGGCAATATACTTACTGATAAGGTAGTTTGGAACTGACGCGCGAACAGATGTCGTGTCGTAGCTCTCGATTTGTCGAATCGTCTCTTCAATCGCGCCCAAAAACTCCTCCTCCGTAAGACAAACTTCGTGATGATTTGTTCCCAAATAATCCGCCACTTTACGCGCCCACGCCAAGTCTGTTGACCCTTTCAAACCGATACTATACGTATTCAAATCTTTTGCAGGAATGTGGCGACACATAATTGCCACCACAGACGAACTGTCCAGCCCTCCCGAAAGAAGCGCCCCTACTTTGCGGTCACTCATAAGGCGTTTCACGACTGCCTCTTCAAATAAGGCGGCGATATTTGCGCAAATGTTTTCTTCGGTATCCTCCACCGTAGGATAATTGTAACTTCTTTCAGTTTGTCCTCTCAAAACATCATGCGTAATCGATACATTTTCATAGTAACTTATAAAATTAAAAAAGGGAGTATTCGCCTTGTCAAACCCGTTGACGAGTTTAGAATATGTAGCATAACAACCCGGTGGAAATTGTTTAGCATTGGGTCGAAAACATTCATTGATTCCTTTCAATTCACTTGAAACAATCATGGTGTTACTATATGTATAATCGTGTCCTGAAATAAATAGTGAACGTACACCTACAGGGTCACGCGCGACGTATGTTGTATTCGTATCATAGTCGTGTAATACGAGCGCAAAAACCCCATCAAGACGCCGCAACATATCACGAATACCTAGTTTTTTATATAGATGAATAATAATCTCGCAATCTGAGTTGCCTTTGTATTCTTCTTCGAGTTTGAATTCTGATATAAGAGCGCGAAAGTTGTATATTTCTCCGTTACAAATAAGACGACAATTTTTAATAAAAAATGGCTGATTGCTTTCAGGCGTTTGTCCGTTTATAGCGAGGCGATGGAATCCCCAAAAACAAGCATAGTTATTTGAAAATTGTCTGTCGTTTAAAAAAATACTATTGTCCGGTCCGCGATGAGAAATTTTGCTGAAATCGCTTTGATACGACTTTATATTTTCCAATAGACATTTTTTATAATTTTGTAGCGTCTCTTGATTAAAAAAATTTTGAACGAAAAATATACCACACATGATAACGAAATGGGCAGATATTGAATATATATTATTATTTATTATCTTTAACCTGTTTTTTAAAATATTATAACAAAATATTATAACAAAATATTATAACAAAATATAATATAGTAATATAGTAATATAAGTAAATATAGTATATTCGTATGGATTCAGTTTCCCATGTATATAATAAATCCCAAATGTATGGTGTTCCAAATAAACTATACATGTGCCAATATGAAAGACAAAATGAAATAAATGATAGAATATCGACCCGAAATATTCCATCAGCTTCGCTTCAACCTTTTTATTATCAAGTGCCAGTATCTACAAAATATGGTTATATGCCTATTTTAGACCAAAGTAAGCCAGCAACAGTGCCTCTTAATAACTATCCAACTTTTAGTCCTCACACGACGTTCAACCCCGGAAATAATATGGCACCGTGGTCTGGGTTTGCGAACAATGTGAATGTTGAGTCTACACTGCGTAGTCAGTTTTTTGCTCTACAGAATTGCGAAAAGTCGGAATATGTGCCTTCATCGACTAGCGACCTTTATAATGTATATGTTCCACCTAAACCAGTAAAACAGCCCTATGCTGGTTTATTTAAGAAGGAAATCTTCGACCATTGTAACCCAAATCCCAATAATTTAGGGAGTAAATTTTTTAACAATAGTACTCGAACCGAGAACAAAGATATCGAACCTGAAGAAGAGAAACAATTCTATAAGTAATAGTTTGTATACTTTTGATATTTTTGATATTTTTGATATTTTTGATATTTTTGATATTTTTATATATTATTTATAACACAAATCGTGTTTAAAATAATATTATTTTATATATGTTCATCATAGATGGAACAGAACCAGGAACATATTAACAAACCTATTATGGAATCTCATAACTTTGTAAATAATAATAAAATAGACAGTGTTAACTATATTACTCTTGAGATTATGGCAAATTCGGAAACATATAATAAATATTTAAAAAAGAATAATTTGGATCATGACACAGTGTTAAAGAGTGAAAAAAAGTTTTATAGAAAACGTATTTCCGCAATGGTGAAAGATATTTTATACAACAATCTTAATAATAATAGCGATTGTCCCGTAAATGATGTTATAATAAATGCTTTCAACACATTCGCGCGTTTGTGTATTTCGCATTTTAAATTTAAAGACACCATGGATAATATACAAGGTGATTATAAAGGTATGGTTTTAGCTAATAAGCCGGATGTAGAATTGGGCATGGAACACATGGAAGGGTGGTCAATCGATGCAGCAAATAAGTTGTTTATGAAACAAGTAGATAAAAAAATTATAACCATGGATAACTTTGTTACAAAAACGTCACCCCCACAAGATGAAATGATAATACCTCAAACGAAGGAATTTAACCTGAAAGATCCGAAATATAAAAAGAAGGATATTAAAAAAGGTTTCACGAAGAATAAAATAGGTAATAATAACAATAATGGTGTGAAATGGGGAGATACGAATGAAGTAATCGATGTCAAGGTTACCAAAAGTGAAAATAGTAGTATTGATTGTTTAAATATTATCAATGAATAATTTCATCAAATTGCCATAATGTATATATTAATTATATTGAAATAATATATACGTAGTTACAAAATACGCAGTCATGAAAACAAAAAAGATGGAGAATATTCTAAAATTTGTAGATAAAAATATGAAATTTAAATCAGAATTTAGAGGTAAAAGACGCACAACATCGAAACAATCCAGTACGTCAAAAACCATAAAAAACAATAATAAACCGAGTTCAAGTCGCGCGAATGTAAGGAGGTGGAATAAGAATAAAAAAACGGAAACTACTACACCTCCGGTAGATAAACATCCCGACGGATTTATAAAATTGAAGTGTAGCCCCAAACTACAAGAAAACGATTTTACATGTTATAGCAATGACTCGTTAATAAAGCTTAAAGACTTGTGGAATGCGCGTCATCCGGATGTTATGATAACAACAAATGACCCGCGCGAAATTTGGGAATCTTTAAAGCGACACTTAAAAAATGTATGTAATAAGGAGTCGTGTTGGTTAAAGCAGAACTTTGCTTCATCCGGTGTAGATAAAGAAATGTTGAACTATACATTTGCACCGAAAAGTCCCGACGACTGGAAAAAAAATCCGAATGAATGGTTAAATAGTATTGATATTGAAAACGTTATGAAACAATATGAAAAAGAATATCCCTATTTCGATTTTATAGGAGCAGCACCCATCGACTTTGACTCGCCTAAAATGTACGGAGAATGTGTGTGGGAAGAATTGTGTCACTTTGACTTGAATGTGTCCATCAGAAATGGTAGAAATAAAATTGGATTTGTTTTTAATACCGACCCGCACTATTTGTCTGGTTCGCATTGGATATCTATGTTTGTAAATATAAAAGAGAAATATATATTCTTTTTTGATAGCACCGGTACTCCACCATCCAAGGAAATTAAAAAGTTAATTAAAAAAATTACCGAACAAGGGAAAGTTGCTGGAATAGATTTTCGATATATAGAAAATAAAAAAAAACATCAGAAAAAACCAACTGAATGTGGAGTATATTCTCTTTTCATGATTATTAATATTTTGAAAGGGACTAAAAAACCGGAAGATTTTCTTACCGATGATTTCCCCGACGAAGAAATGCAAACATTTCGTAATACATATTTTAATAGAGATTTATAACCTATAACCTATGTCCATTTTTTAGTCTAACTCTACAATATTTGTACAGCCTTTTATTGTGCGGTTTTTTGATGACCATTTATAAAAATGATACATTTTTAAGTCTGTTATAGCTTTCAATGTACTATAAAATTCATAGCCTATTTGATGTATTCCAATTGTATTTATAGAGGATACTTTATAAATATTTTTACTTCTTTCGAGATATTCAACCGGTTCAGTTACAGATAAGAATTTTTTAGGCAAATGCGGCGTATTTGGAATATTACCATTCATTGTGTTGGACCACATATTACAGAATCCAAAAATATCAATGTTGAGGTTATGTTTTATAAACGATTTTAGGGTATTGTTTATATCGATTGACCCGTCGGATGCTATACATTCAATAAATTTATTTTTGGAAACATGCAAGTACTCGTCCATGTCGCAAAAAATCATATAATCGTATATGTCTTTCCCATATTTGTATAGTGCGTGATGCATTTGCCCCATTTGTGCATGATGAACATATTTTACTCCGCGCGGATTCCAATAATGAAAATCCCACTCAACTAATGTAACATCCTGTTTATTGAACATTTTCCTTATTTCTGGTGTAATAACTCCATTATAATACATAAAAAAATGATCAACGCCTTGTTCTTTATAGTAGTTATAAAATAATGGAAACAAATGATAGTCGTGTTTTAATAATGTCGTTAACGCTAAGAAATTATTTGTTGCGTGTGTATGTGTATGTGTATGTGTGCGCGCGTCGATACATACATGTGTCAATTCATATGATTTTATATCGTTGTCGATAAGGCTGACATTTACCTTAACTATACTATTTGGTGGGGTTATATATTCATAAATGTATACTAAAGTGGGCTCGTTTGAATCTTTTACGTGACTCTCTTTTATTGGTATAACATTATTATTTATTGTTACGGTTATAGATTGTGGCGATGCTGGTGTATTATAAATAGGCATTATCATATATATTTTGTTGTTCTTATAAAAAATATCGAAAAATAACAACTTTGCATTATTAACTGGAAAATGTTGTGGCTTGTATATAGTTTGCGTAGGTTGCATAGCGTGTATTTTTTTACCTAATATCATATTATTATTATTTAAAAATATTTTTAAATATATTTTTAAACATATTTTTAAACATATTATTTTAATGTTATTTAATTTTATTTAATGTTATTTAATTTTACTTACTTACCAACAAAATTTCCTATTATCGATATTGTATTTTCCGGTTCATGAAATATATACTTTGCAGGAACATATACTCTTAACATATCGGTATTATACATATTTGACAATAAGTCATCTGCTGGTATGTCTATATGGTCTTTTGCATAGTCTAATATTTTTTGCCCACCTCTTTTAGATATAATATAGGCAGTAAGTCTATTAAAATATGATTTATTAATATTATACCACATGTCATTTACCTTATCATTCAATACAAAAGGAAACCAGTCCGATTTAGCGATATGACACATCTCGGTGTCAGCAGGAATACTGCGCAAACATTCATATAAATACTCTAAATTTCCGACAATTTCCGCATCATCTTCTAAAATTAAATACTTATCTATTGACACGTCATCTAGTAACGATTTGTAAATATTCAAATGTGACCATGCACATCCCAATTCACCTCGTGTCATAAATTGTTTGTTCGCTCTTATAGACGCGTCATAATATTTTACTTCATCCTTATATTTTAAATTGTATAATACTGGGATTTCGGTTTTTGTAACTGAAATATCTTCTCCATTTACACCATAAAATAAACTACACTGTAACCCTATTTGGGAAAGTTTATTTATTATACCGTATACTTTGTTTATTCTGTGTGGGTATTTTTCAAGTGTCAGTATAACTACTTTTATATCTGCGAATTTTGTTGTTTTAACATCGTATAGTATTGTATTTTTGATAGGCGTCTTAAAATAGCCATTTTTTCTATCATCTATATCAAAAAAATTATAGTTTGGCATGTATATCTTTTCTAATGACTTTGAAAAATATGCAGCCATCCAACACAAAGTACTCATTGAGCTTATTATTACCTTTGCCTGTTTCATAATGTTGTAATCGGTTAACATATCATTTGATTCTATTACCGGAATGGGTATATTGTTATTTTTACACCATTCGAGTATCGTATTTAAATATTTTATATCATTGTCACTCCTTGGTGTTTCAATAACGATTGCCGTCTTGTTGTAAAATATATCCTTTATTTTATCAAATAGTCCTAACATGTATTCTGTCTCTATAAAGTCGGGTCTTCCATTAAAATCATCAAGACGTATGTGTATAACATTTTCATATCGTTTTGATGACTCTAATAACATGTCGTCTACAATGTACTTTGTTAAATATGTTTCATCGTCGGTTCTAACCTTGTGAACATTTTTATGTTGTTCTATGAAATCCAAAATATAACTCTTGTTTTGTAAATAAATTTTATCATACTGAAAATACCCTCGCAAGGATATGTTTGTATTATCCGGTAATTTTGATATATTTGGATTATTTGGATTATTTGGATTGTCTGTATTTATAAACTCGAAAAAGTTATCTTCATTTATAATTTTTGTGTTTTTTACACATTTACTTTCAAGATTTGAAAAGTCGGTGTCTAGTATATATTCAAAATTGGTACTACCTCTTTGTAACATTATATACGCCATATACCTAAAAATTGCATTCCCGAATCTACCCAAATGGTTAAAAATAATATAATTGCTTTCCATGAATATGCGATGTAATGGTGATTTTATGGTATATAAACAAAATATATTTAATATTTTTTTGTTTATAATATTTAATGTTTTACGGCTTAATTATTCCGACTTAATTATTTATTGACGCAATAACTTATAGGATTTGTAATTGTTGATATTTTTCATAATTAACTTGTAGCTCCACGATATTCCAAATAAATATAATATAAATAACATTATACAAAAGACTCCTGTTTGTTCATATATTTCAAGTCTCACACTATAGTAAAAAAATGAAATTTTTATAGCCCTATAATATGTGTACCATATAAGCTGAATAAAATCTGTAATATATATTAAATGTTTATTGTTCTTGTATTCTTTATGCACATGGTATGACATATATAACATCATATTTGACATTTCTAAAATAGAGTATCCTTTCCATATTATCAAAAAATATGGATTATATAATGAATCGTGCAATATGTGTATTGTTAAAATATGATGAATAATATAAGGCGCTTGCTGTTTTAGTTTGTTATTTGTTTTTACAATGCTAACAACTATATAAATTATGTCGTATATATAAAACCCAATTGTTACATGTGTTATATATACCATGTCACTGTCGTAATTATGACACAGTATAAAAATGATTCCATTTATAAGATGTATAATATTTTTACTCACTTCTTGTGTTTTATATTTTAACAATTCTAAAAATATTAGATGACATGACATTACTATCGGGATAATATATCCTATGTTGAACATTATGTTATAATAACAGGTTGCCGATAGATGCGATAAGGTATGGGGCGACGTAGATACAGTTTATGTTATATGATTTTATATGTTTATATTAGTTTATAATATAATAAAACGCGTACCGTTTTAGATAATAACGCGTAAAATATATTAAATAATTGAGGTATAATAAATTATAGAGAAGGTAATATATTTTTAACCGAATTAAAAAAATGTCATTCACAGATTTTACAAATAATGAAAATAAAAGCATTATATGGGGGCTTTTACAAGAAGGTGGAGTTTTTAATGATATTCCAAATAATTATTTTGAAAATATAAAACGACATTTTGAGGTTTCTATTTTATCCATGAAACCAGAGTTTGATATTTTTTTTGATAAAAATGATGAAGGCGATGATGATTATAATAAAAAAGCATCGGAAATGATAGTTAATAGCAATAAGGCAGTTATTAAAAAAATGATTACAGAATTAGGGAAATTTAAAAAACCACAACAGCACGGGCAACAGCACGGGCAACAGCACGGGCAACAGCACGGGCAACCGCACGGGCAACCGCACGGGCAAACACGCGAGCAACATTTATTGTCATCAGCATTACCAGTTCCACCTAGGTTTGGTATGACTCCCGTGTCATCAAAAGCGATAGATGCGATAGATGCGACAGATGCGAGAGGTAGTGGTAAAAAAAACAAAATAGAGGAAATATATAGAGCAGACGATTTACAAAACCATCGTATGTCTGAATTAGAGAGTCGTTTAAAAGAGAAACAGGAAGAAATGAATACCATGTTGAATAATAAAAAACCCACCAATATTGATTTTTCTGATACTACGCTAAATGATAATAAACTGGCTAGCGATGAAATGGAAAAATTATTAGCCCATGCTTTATCATCTCGTCAACGAGAGTTAGAACAACTCGTAACGACTACAAATAAAGAGAATTCGAAAAGTGCGGAAGAATGGATAACAGGGTCTAATGATCCAGTTACAAATGCATTAAATGCTTCTATTGCTATAAAGCGATCAAATGATATAAAACGCCCGACAGACAAACAGTCTACTATTAATAAAAAAAATGTATCATTTAATGAAGATAATAATGAAGAAATTTCTTATGAGAAAGATGTAAGAAATCATGCCATAAATGATACAATCGCACCACGTGACACCACTAATAATAGCTTATCATTTCTTTCAAAATTAAAAAGAACAAATATGGGTAAGAATGGGGATACGAATATGGGTACGATGTATGAGTCAGATGATAACGTAATACCATTAGATGGATTTATGATAGATTATGAAGACGAATGTATATCCGCCGATACTACTATGCAACCTTTTGCAGTTGATAACACTAGAGATGCAATAGATTCGAGAGAATATGCGAAATTAGATGAGAAGATAAATAAAATACAAAACTACATTGAATCTATAAAACAAACACAAGATACAATTTTAGAATTACTATCAAAAAGATAGCACGATGTACAATGTATTCTATAACATATAATAAACAGGATTGTATATTATATATTATGTATGATGTATGATTTTCTATTATGGGTGATTTTCGATTAATCTCACGCATCTGTAACGTCTCATGGGTTTTTATCTTTAGATTTAGAAGACATACTAGACGGTTTCGCCGCTCCTTCGCTCTCTGACGGCTTTCTTGATACAGCAACACCACCCTCAGGTTTTTTGGGTTTTGAAGCCACCGACGCCACGCTTGCAGATGATTCCGCCATCGCAGCGCTCATTTTAACAAACGACTTGTTACCATCTTTTTCCACTATTTTACCAACCATCAATGGTTCACCCCCCATTTCTTTTGCAGCCAAATAACTGTTATAATCATATACAATACTCGTACTTTTATCATACGCATAATCAGATTTAACACCGGCAATCGACAATGAAATTTTTACTAATTTTAGTTCTGTTTCTTTTGTATTTTGAGCTACCGATGCGTCAGATTCCTCATTGTCTATAGATGGAGAATAAGAAAATTTGTCAGACTTGACTACACCGAACGTGAAACATTTCAATTTCTCTTTCGACGCGACATTTCGGTGAATCGTGCAATCGATGGATGCTTCTTTGACGGCTGTAAGTAGCTGACGATTGATTTCTTCTTTTATGGTAGATATTTCAAACAACGATTGGTCTGTCGTCAATGGTTTCTTTGCATCGCGCTTACTAACGTCATTTAATCTAAGTTCGAGTGACGAATCATCGCTCATTTGTTTCGGTGTAAAACCCATTACGTATAACATTACGTTAACGGTTCGGAGTCTCTCCTCTTTTAAGTCATTGTGGCTACAAATGCGCCTAGCCCTCCCAATTACTTGCTCTATTCGCACAGGATGCCAGTACGGCTCCATAACATGTACATAACGAACATTACGTAAACTAATACCCTCCGCCCCTGAAGCAGTAATCATAAGAACTTTAATAATTTGCCCCATAAAGTTGTTTGCCGATTTAGGAACTAGTTGTTCTCTAATCGATACGGGAATATAATCCCAAGTACTATTAAAAACATTTCTTATTATCTCACGCTCCTCATCCGACTCTGTGCCTGTATATAAAGCAAACATTGGCTTACCTTGGTCCTCTTCGCTTATATCACAAACCCAATTTCCAGATTCGTTTTTGCGAATTTTGAATCGTGCAAAACCATTTGCTTCAAGAACGAGTGAAAAAATTCCTATACCTTCCAATGTGCGAAATTGGCTATATATCAAGTTCAATCCTTCATGGCTCGGGTCTTGTATATTTTCCAACATTGCTAAGAACTTCGGACTATATATTTGCAACTCTCCTTGTGGTGCTTTTGTTAAAAACCGCATCATTCCACCCCTCAGTTTAGTTAAAGCTGTACTTATTCTTTTATCATATGTCGTATCCATTTTTTCCGATATCTCTTGTGTCAATTCTTCGACCTCGTCCGTCGTATGCTCTCCATTCGGATTGTCCAATCTTTCTGTTGCTTTTATCGCATCAACATCTTCTTCATTCGCACCTTCGCGTATTGCCCCCTCGACATCCACATCCTCCTTTGGCAAAGGTCTTCCTATCTCGGTGGGAAATACAAAGTTACAAAACAACCGCGAAAAAATACGATACGTAGATACTGCGTCTTCATATATATCTTCCCCCTTTCCTTCTCCTCCTGCGCCCGACGCTTTTGAACCCGGCTTTTTATTCGACTTTGACTTCTTTTCCAATTTACGTTCGGCGCTACGAGCCTTTTCATATGCTAGAAATTGATGATCGCTCATCGGCACTTCCACTACACGAAAGTCCATATCTTTATCATACTTGGGCATCAACTGTTCTTGTGCACTGCGAAAATATGACGTCAATCCGATAATTCGGCGTTGAAACATATTTATATTTTTTACTTGTCCTGTTTCGGCGTTAATAAAATAAGAACGAAAAGCATCCAATGAATCAGGTAATGCCTTGAACGTTTCTATCGTGATACTTCCTGGAGTCACACTAATATCGCGCGTCTTTAATGTACTCAAAACAAGTTTCTCAAAATCGGTATCCGATAAGTTGGGTGTTTCCCCCTCGGGTGATGGACGCAATACCCCGTTATATTGTCCTTTATCGTCTACATTATAAAATCCAAAAGGATTACGCGTTACAGTCAATACATGCGAGCTGTCGTTATAGTCCATATAATCAAGAGTATTTAATCCTTCAAACATTTTCAACAGTACCCTTTTATCGACCTTTGACCGTGAGCCTATTTGAAGAGGGAACTTCCACGTTTTAATATAACCGCGCAATATATTAAATATAATAGCAATCTCATTTGGGTAGTTGATAACGGGCGTTCCGGTAAGAAGAATTATTTTTACATTATCAGCTGTCATTAACATATCATATAATCTCATTGAGAGCGATGTCGGGCGTTTTAATTTATTTACTATTCGACTAATAAAGTTATGTGCCTCGTCAATAATAAGTACACGATTGGAAAAGGGATTCTGCGTAAAGTCAGATGATAGCGTTTTCAAGTGACTCATTCGCATACCATTATAGTTAAGAAATGTATATTTTGCATCTATCATTTGCTCGATTTGTCGGTCTAGGCTCGCTTTTTCGTCAGTAGACAGCGACACATAGTTTGATGGTTTTTTTACATTTACTAACCACGCACCTTTATTTTCTGTTATGAATTTATCTTTTAATTGTAAAATAGTAGCCAGTGTTGCTATCATTGGGTCGGATCTGCTAACAATGGGAATAAATTCCCAGAATTGATTTTTCTTATAAATTTCGTCGCCGCATTTTTTCATTTCTTCAATATAGTTTCTACGCAGGGATGCCGGTGTCATTACGATAACGTTTTTATATGTTTTTAATCCTTCGGCGATTGCAATAGAAGAGCACGTTTTTCCACTTCCTAACCCATGATACAATAATAAACCGCGATATGGTGTATATATATTCAAATAATCGCGAACTATTTTTTGGTGTGTTAAAAGAGAAAACTCGGCATTTGCGGCAGGGTCGCACGAAATTTGCTCCTTTTGGCTAGTAAGCTCGTCATGATACGTCAAAAATAGTTCGTTAATAAAGTTAACAAATTTTTGACGATTATTCATATAGTAATGGGAAGCAGATACGCTAGGCAAGGGGCGGCGCGGCAAGCGATTCATGACCAACTCGCCTTTTATTTCCATTTTTTCTATTTCTTCAGATACTAATCCCCATGTGGGTTTTTCAACGAAGCGTTTCGATGAGGAAGCTATTGCTCCTACGCTCTTTTCTGTGCCTAATTTTGTTGGTTCGGATGGGACGACTGCTGCGGAACCCATACCCATACCCATCGCAAGAGATGCGTCTTCGGTGAGGAATATACGAGATGGCAGTTTTCGTATAATGACAACTTGTCGCGTAATTAGGGAAGTATCGGCTTCAAATGCGGCGGCATCTGGAATAAAAGATTGTGCGTGTTTTGGCGATAGTTTACTACGCTGACTTTGCGTTTTACTAATTTCACTAGCTTTTGATACATGAACATGTAACGTGGTGCGAAGTCTTTCTAAAATATCATCGCGGTTTACCAAGTCTTCTCCGCGTTTACTTATTACACTGACACCGCGTTCAATGCCGGCTTCACCTGCAGTAGGCTCAACATATTTTGGGAATGTAATTTTTACTTTTTGCCTTGCATGAGGTTTGGGTTTTTGTGGGTCTGCTGTTTCACCATGTTTTGTTTGTTGTGTAGGGGTAGGTTTTTTTTCAAGTCTTTCTAAAACAAAAGCGGGTGCGAGTGTTGTTTGAAGTTGATGTATCATGTTTTGTTGTGCATAGTCTACGCCTTGTTTTTTACTAGGAAGAATATGAGCTTCTACATCGGGGGCTTGCGAGACTTGTAATAAATTTTCTCTAGCTCTTTCAGATAAGTTATCTCGCTCCACTTTTTGCTTTTCACTAACCGCGGCAGCGGATGCAGCAACATCTACAGGTTCATCGTCTTCGGCTTGCATGTACGGATCGGTGACTACCGCCTGAGCGGGCGATACCGGTTCAGCCGCGGATGCGGCAGCAGAGCTATAGCGGTCAGCATAAGAGACCACTTTGCGTTCTAGCCTATCTATTGTTTCTTGTATTTCTTTCGCTTGTTGTATATCACCCGCCGATTCAGATAACCTTTTTTTTAAATTTTGTATTTGGGATTTTAGACTTTCATACTCTTGGTCCGCCATTATATTATTATATTTATACAAATATTTATTATTATACAAGAATAATAAAAAATATAAAAATAACTCTATTATTGTTATAAGTTAATATTGTTATTATATAACGAATACAACGAATACAACGAATACAACGAATACAACGAATATATAGTAATGTATCAAATGTTTTGAAGTGCATATTCACAAGCCATTTGTTCTGCTTTTTTTTTAATCTTGTGTGTTCCGGAAGCAAAGTGCACTAAAACGTGTCCCTTTTCTTCGTATATTTCTCGAATTTTTGTAAAGGACTTTAGTTCGCCATAGTTGGTCGCTTTTCTATAATCTACTTGGTATATTTCTTTTCCAAGACATAAATAAACACCCATCGTGTACCCCATATCAATATCGTGCTGTATCTCTAAATAATCAGGCGTCGTTTTAAATTCCTTCTGTATTTTTACTTGTAGAATATTCTTATAATTGTCGTCATTTTTTATAAGGGATATCCAATCTATATGCCTCTCAAATACCGCTTCTATAAATTTTTGCGCCATTTGAAACCCCGGTCCGGTAACAAATACATCCTCAAACCATTTGCCTTCATCATGTACTGTTATTTTATTAAAGTCTAGAAATAGTGCACCTATAAATGCTTCAAATAAACACCCCAGTTTTTTTAGATTCGTGCGTGTATGTTTTTCCTCTGCATGTTTCGAAATGATAAACCATTTATGTAGTCCCATATCATAAGCCAATTTACCAATCGATTCATTTTTTACAATTGCGATTTTTTTTTCAGTCATGAAGCCTTCGTTCTCTTTAGGAAATCTGCGATATAGGTAATACTTTGTAACGCATTCTAGTACTCCATCGCATAAATTCGAGGCGTTCATTTGATTTTGTTCTAAGAGCCATACAGTTTGCGGGTTGTGGCATGATTTTAATATTTTCTCTCGCATTTTCTAGTTGGGGTCGTTTTGTATATGAAGCGTGAATAAACGCTCGACGATACAGTTCAAAGTTGTTCAACTGTGTTGGAATCCCATACGACGAAAGAATAGATTGAACTTCGCTCAATGTAATCTCTCTATTTTCTTGATTGTATGGATTAAATATGTAACCATCATCGCACTGAATAATATCCATGTCGTTTAGTATATTTTTTCCTTGCGCCGGCTGCGATGTATTTAATTTAGGAGAATTTGGAGAAGAAGAAGGTTCGGATACTTTGGACATTTATATTGATATGTGTGTTTGTGTTGGAAGAGAATAGCGTTTAAAGTGTGTTAATATGGTGATTATTATAAATTTAACTTTAAATCATTTCAATTTAACTTACTTTAAAAATATTTATAAAATAATAAATATTTATAAAACCAACTTATAAAAATAAAATATTTAGGATATATATAAAACATAAAATGGTAGGAATGGGAAACACCAGTGGTAAAAGAGTAAGAACGACGGTAGGTTCAATGCCCAACAAAGGATGTATTTTTGGAAGTATGGGTGGGTTGCCTTCAACGATAGGCATACTGTCAATTAACGCTGCGGTATACAAGAAGCAGACCAGTTATTGCAACGACAAGTGTATTCCCGCGGGATGCAAAGAAGGTTTTGCTTATTTGCAGAGGAAGGGTTTGATTACCTACAACAAGGGTGCAGGTGGTATCGGAAGAATGAGTCATCAACCTGGTATAGATCGTCTTTTTGGCAATGGTTACCAGAGATATGTTTAAAATATTTACTATTTTATTTCAATATAAAATTCAATCCAATATAATCTTTTAAATTTAATATTATAAGATTATATAGAAAAATGCCTCAAAAAAATGGACCAAGAAGTAGAAATGGTCGTTCGGCTATAGCTCGACGTGTATTATTTAGCGGACCTGGATCAACCGACGGTATTAACACAAATACAAATAATGGTGGCGGAATGAAGAAGGGTGGAGCTCAACCAAGCGCAACAGGGTTCATGACGTCCTTTGCACAGAGATCACATATCGCTGTTCCTGCAGCAAATCCCAACTATTTATTTAATTTCAGACAGTACTATAATGCCCCTCGTCACGCTGGACCCAAGTTGTAACGCCATTTATCAAGGTCATTTATCATCTCTATAACAACTATATGCGGTGTATCGGTCGTACCATATACCGCGTGTATCATATAGTTATTATATATGTAAATAAACAATTTAAAAAATAAGAGACATATTATATATACGCAAGAAACGGATACATACATAGACACATAGACGAATGTCTTCATCTGGCATAATAATAAAAATAGATAATCGCGAGACGGATTTAATACCATTGATTGAGAGAAGAATAGAAGCGCAGTTATTAGAGTCGCCTACATCTACGCGCGAACGTTCATTAAGTAAGAACAATAATGGCTGCTTAGTCCCGCTTCATATGTTTGAGAACGTTGAGGCGAGTAATCATATTGTACAAGGAGGCGTAACAGAACCGAGAGAAAATGCGAAATTCCATAAAATGAAAATAGAACAGCTTCATATTGGCGACATTGTTTTTGAAGATGAATCGGGAAATCCTATCGTAATCTTCGAAAGAAAAACGCTTACAGATTTGGCTGCAAGTATTAAAGATGGTAGATACAATGAACAATCATTTCGCTTAAATAAAGAACCTACACATAACCACAATATCATTTATATTATTGAAGGAGACATCGAACGATACAACGAAAAACGAACGCACATTACGAAAAAAACACTTATTAGTACTATGTTCTCGCTTTTATATTATAAGGGGTTTTCGGTATTGAGAACAAATACAATATGTGAAACTGCGGATACAATTGTTTTTTTTGCCGATAAATATAATAAAACGCTTATAAATGAAAAAAATCGAAAACCGTATTATGACCTCGATGGGTCGGTTGCGGGAGCAGCGGTGGGAGCAGATGTGGGGGCAGAGATGGTGGCAGAGGTGGGAGCAGAGGTGGAAGAAAGTGAAAAATATTGTAGTGTTCTTAAAGGTCACAAGGAAAAAAATGAATATATAACTCCGGAAAATATAAATATAATCATGTTATCTTGTATACCCGGTATAAATTCGAAAACGGCTATACAACTTATGAGTGAATATAAGACAGTGCAAAATCTCTTATATCAACTTGAAAAAGATCCGGCGTGTTTAAACACGTTTATGATAAAGACCGAATTAGGCAGTACCCGAAAAATTAATAAAAATTGTGTCGATAACATCAAAAAGTTTTTATGTGCTGGTAAATAGTCGGCGCATTGACTTACTTTTTTTACTTTTTGTCATCCGTATAATAACCCTTCTCGACAAGTGTTTGTGTAAAATCCGCGCCTCCCCAATTCGAGTCCATCGGATTTGGACTAAGCCCCGTTGACTGCGCAATATAATCAAGCATCATGTCGGGGGTAAAATCACCCTGATCGGTATCTGAATAATTATAACCGGGGTAAGAGTTGACATTAAAGGGGGGTTGTTCGTGTGATGCATCTAGTAAAGGGGTAACTTGTTTTCGTGGTGGTGGGCTAGAAGGAAAACCGGAAGCAGGAACGCCACTTAAACCGCCTAATAAATTTGTAGGACCGGGGCGAATTTTATAGGATTCTTTACCATCGGCATCATTTGAGTGTTGCAGGTATAATACAGGACATATAGTTCCCGATGCGCGCTGAAATTCGACAAACTCTACATATTCTTCTAAATTATTGAATATAACCGGATTTACACCGGGGACTTCCTTTTTCTTGGAATTATATAAATAAAGAAGCGCCCCTTTTTGTATTAAAACATTCGGGCAATTCGTATTACCTCCCGGCATTGTTAAGGCTTCTTTAAAGTTTGCCGATGTATAATTTAATACAAAATATGTAACCATTATAAATAAAAAAATGATGGATAAATTTTTTAACATCGTTTATATATTATTTTATTATAAAAAAATATTGTAACATATGTTATATAAATAATATTTGTTAATTATATAACACACAAATGTTTGGAAATGATAACGAACCTAAAATATTATCCGAATCTGAAATTATGGAATTCAAGAAAAAACACGGTATTGTATTATTTTATATGAACGGGTGCGGGCACTGTGAAACCATGAAGCCGGCGTGGAATAAAGTAATAACAGAACTAAAAGAAAAACATAAAAATGAAATTATTTTAGGAGCAGTCGAAAGCGGTAGTATGGACATGTTCAAAAAACATGGTATAAATCCTTCCGTTTCTGGGTTTCCTACTATATTGTATTTTCATCCAAAAAAGCACAATGCTCCCGAATATTATAAAGGAGATCGTAGTTATGAAGACTTGAAAAAATGGATATTAACAAAAAAAGGTAAAGGAAAATCTAAAAGTGACACTCCCACCCCCCTTCTTATATTAACCGACGCCGACAAGAACAAGAATAAGAACACCAACAACAACCACAACGACATGGGTAATAAATCAAAAGGGTACGCCTTTTCTCAATCGGGTGGTGGTTCGACCAAAAAACGAAGACGTATAAAAAGAAAATCACATAAACGTCGCAAAACTTCGGTGCGTAGAAAATCAAGAAGACACCGAGGGCACAGCAGACGCTAATAACACATTTTATAATATTGATGGACAATAAATTACCGTGTTTTTTATTTTGGTTACTTTAGGGAGTGACAAAAAATTGAAACAAAAAAACACGGTATATTCTTAAGTAAAAGAAATATAGAAACCAAAGATGGCTTCTTCACCTGTTATATGCAATATGCCTTCCTGTGACTGTGACAACCACTCGGGGTCAAAAGTGGGCATTCGAAGGCTGAAAAAAATTAAAATCGATTTCTCCTCAATGTCGCGCATTTTGAATGCAAAGAGTGAGAATACTGGGACTGAGAACACGTTGGCAGGAGTTCAAAATGAAACGAACAATACCGATATTGATATTAATAATAATAATAATAGTACAACCGGTACAAACGGTGAAATTGTGGAAAGGGACACGGTGGATGGTGACAATGGAAAATGCGGATACTATTATAAGAATAGAGATAAAAAATTAGAATATCAGAAAAACTACAATAGAGAACAAGGGGATAAGATAAAAAACTATAACAAGGACTATTATCAAAAAAGAAGAGAAGAAATTCTGGAGAAGGCGAGGACAAAAATCATGTGCGAGTGTGGTTGCGAGGTTCAGTTATTTAATATGAACAGTCACAAAAAAACGAAGAAGCATGCGCGCGCACTTGAACGCGCACTTGAAAAAACACAATAGAGAGCCATGAGCTCCATTCGATATATAAAATTATTTTATTTATTTATTTTTAAGCGTTTTATTATTACCCGACTTGTTATTTTTTTTGAAAGATTTTTGGTTTTTGTTGTTTGATTTCAGCTTCATAACCGGTTCATCTCTCTCAAAAAAATCCTTTATATGTTCCAACATTTTTTTACTAACAATTATGTCTATATCGTGTTCGTGTTTATTTTTTTCTTCTACATTGTATTTTAATTTAAACGCGGAAAACTGGTTGAATTCATCTTTATTTTTTAGGTCATTTGAAAGAGGCGAATGTAAGAACCGTTTTATCATTTCGCTGCCGGGCAAAAGATTTTTATATTCTTTTACATGAATATAGTATACATTATCGGTACTCATTTTGGGGTGAAACACATCGTCGATAAAGCATATTTCAATATCGGATGGTAGTTTAGTACATCGAATGAAGTCGTCTACACTTTTATCGTAAGATGTTCTATTTATTTCAATAATTTTCCCGTTTATTTTAAAAGCAGCTATAATTTGTTCGAATATTTTCGAATTTAACTTGTGTTCAAAATAACCCTTAATGTGTTCTGCCCATTTGCGTTCACCGGTGTTATTTGTATAAATCATAACAGCTTGACATTTATTTTCTTTCTTTTTTTGCAACAAATATTTCAAAATATTCATAATATTGGGTCTAATAAACTCGGGGTATAAATCCACTAGTTCGTTAAAAATGCTATATGACTTATTTGAATTTTTATAGAATTCGTCTATTAAATTACAAAAACTTCCCAACTCTCCAAAATGTCCCAATGTTTCATCTAAATCAAAAACAACAACTTTTTTTTTAATGTTTTTTAGTATTTTAGGCATTTAAAACAAATATAAAATATAAATATATAAATATATAATTTTATATATAAAAGAAATATTATCTAATTTTAATATAACTTTAATATAACTAAACACTTATGGGGATTTTAACTAAAAGTGATTATGAAAAAATATTAAATTATTATAATATACCATTTTCTTTATCGGAATCGTCGAAGCAAATAAAAAGTAAGGCAGAAGAAATTCTTGCCCAAAAATTATGCAAATGTATTAAAAATGTTAAAGCCGCCGGTTCTAGTGAGTCAGAGTCCGATGAGGCTCGTGCAACCGGTATTTGCACCGATGCCGTCTTTCGTCGCAAAGGACTTCGACACAGCGCGTTTACATGTAAAAAAAAACCCAAGCTACTAAGATTCCATGGAAAAAAATATTCTCTAGTAAAAAGAAGTAAATATTTATCGAAAAAACAAAAAATAAGAAAGTTGTATTTAACTATGAAAAAATGATATGGAATCGGATATGGAATTAATTTGTTAGAAACATGCAAAGTACTAACAAATTAATTTAAAATATAATATATAGCCCGACTTGCTTGTGTGGTTTATATGGCTTCATATATAGTCGTTTAAGCAGACGGTTTAGACTGACGAGGTGCTTTCTTAGAACCAGCACGAGGGGTCGCTGGAACATCGCCGATACTATCTACATCCTGTGTTACCAACACGGGTGCTGGTACTTGAGTCTGAACCTGAGTCGACCCTGGTCCTTTTGCGGAATCGGGAGAACGAGACTGAGAAGAATGTTTCTCTGAACGATTTGGGCGCTCAGAATACTCATCTCTACGCGCACGCCCATATCCGCGATGTTCGCGTGAATCAGACGACTCAACGCGATCACGGCGAACAAGCATCCATTCACTTCCTTCGCGACCGCCACGTCCACCACGTCCACCACGATCGCCTCCACGATCGCCTCCATCAACGCGTCCACCACGACCGCGCACATGTGAGCTCCCTCTTTTATCACCATCCGCGCCCAACTGGGTTGCACGATGTTCATGGCGAGTCTCGCAAAACAACTTGCCTCCCTTCACACCTCGAACATCACTCGCCTGAAACTTATGGTCACCCGTCTCGGTGTTTACCACAGAAAACTCCACATACTCTCCCTCTACCAAATAACGGTATTGCTCCTGACTTACCATAACCGCCGAGTGGTGAACAAAGACCTCGCTGGCATCCTTGTACTGATCGTTTCCTCCAACGACCGAAATAAACCCAAAACCTGTCTTGTTATTAAACCACTTCACGCGCCCAGTAAGACGAACAGGGGCTGATGTAACAGAAAAACTCGCAATACTCATTGTAATCGATGATACTATAATATGTGTCATGGCTTTAAGTATTTTTAAGAATTTATTATTTATTAATTATTAATCACCGTTTAATGTTGCTATAATACCCGCATCAAAAGTTTACATTGTCGTATCATATATAAGTAGTCCGGTTTCTCTTCATATTCTAAACTATATGCATATTCCAACAACTTCATAAATAAGGCAGGAAGACCTTCGCACACCTCATTCGGCGTAGCTTGTACCTTTTTATTATACACCATTTGTTCCTTCGTTAGTTTATCATCTTTCTTGGGAGACATTCCGCACCAAGGTAGAGTGCCTTTTAATAAATAGATCGAAACATACATGATTGAAATTATATCATCGCGTCTCGAATAAACATTACCATCGTGTATGTGCGTGCTAATATAACGCATCGTTCCAACAATTGACCTATCGCTCGTATTTATAACATGCTTATCGCCCTTTTTGTAAAACTTCGAAAGACCAAAGTCTATTATACGTAACATTTTACAATCGGTTTCTTTCGATTCACTATCCGATTTCGGAAAACATATCATAAAGTTTTCCGGTTTTATATCACGATGAACAATACCAGCATCATGTACTCTACTAATAATCTGTAACATTTCTATCAAATAACCAATAACCTCCTTTGTGTATGGTGGTAACTTTTTTATATAATCATCCAGACCATCCGGTCTTTCCAAACCATCCGGTCTTTCCAGACCATCTGGTCTTTCCAAACCATTGGGTCTATTGTTCACACCTTTGTCGCTCGCGCTACTATCCGGACTTTTAGTATGAGTCGAAACATCCATGCCAGCTTGCTTATCAGGTTCACTAGAAATATTCGTTTCAGTGTTTATATTATCTTTATCGAGTATTATTTCTTCTTGAGACCCCGAGTCGGTATTTTCGATTTTTGTTTTACAATTAGAACCCACGACAACGACCGTCTTCAGTCTCTTTATCTCTTCTGCCAAATTATGCGAAAATAGATCCATCACGATTATATTTTTATTTGATTCTACTCCAAAATATCTCAACTTTACAACACCGGGTGTTCCGGACAAATGATTCAATATCTTTGACTCCCATAAAAGTGTCGGAAGTTTCGCAGTAGTTGCTTCAAATTTAATCGCGACACCATCATTCGATATAATATTCCTTCCTCTATACACTGAACCAAAACTACCCATGCCAATTTTCTTTTCGAATATATATCTCTCATTGATTAACGTCCGATTGCGGTATTTTTCGCGCAATGCATTATTATCCGAACTAGAGGTGACGACGTCATAACAGCTAGTAGTCTCTTCTGTCATTTTTTGGAATTATAGTTAATTTGATGAATGGGCGCAGTAATGAAATGTGGTCGATATGTATATACTATATGATATCATATTTATAAATCAATTTTATAATATATTTTTATTTTTTTATGTTAATGCATATTATGTGTTATCTTTATTTAGTTGCGCTTTTAATATCGTCGTTGAAATATTTGGCGTACGCTCCATATACACCACATGACATGATACCCAATCAAATGCACCAACCCAGTCATCCCCCATCATTAATATTTCAGCACCCGTCTCAATTACATACTCGTTTTTTAGTTCAAGGCTCTCTTCTTTGAAAATTTCGTCTCCATATTGCATACACCGAATCATGTTTTTTCGTTTTTCGTAATCATCTATGCTGGTTTTCCCCTTTCTTTCATTTAACTCATCACTCGATAAACCAACACAAAGATAGTCGCAAAAATTTCTACATCTTTTTAATATATTATCATGTCCAAAGTGGAACAAGTCGAATGTTCCAAAAGTTATACCCCTGTTGTATTTATTTTTTAAGAACTTCCTGGGATAATCTTGTCCATCGTGCATTTCTGAAAACTTTACATAAAATAATTTAGGAAACTTTTTATAACTACTTTGTAGCGATTTTGTTGTTACAAAGTAATTATATGTCATAATATTTCTACAGAATATACTAGACACGTTACTGAATATTTCGTCGTTATACTCTTCATCTGTCTTTTCGGATGTGTATATTTCTATTATTAAATTTGGATAAAAAAAATGGACGTCCTTACACTTTGATACTATATCATATACGTCGGGTCTAGTATCATTTTCATCTATGTCCACTATTATTTTACTTATATTGTTTCGGGATATATGGTAAAGTAGTATAATGGTATTTATATTATTTTTAAAAAACGTAATACACGGAAATTCGTCATTTAATGCCTTTTCTATGTCGTGATATAATTTAGAATTTATATTGTTGTCATCTAAAAATGAGAATATTTCACTAGACAATATTGTACCATTATGAAATAATAAAAATTCAGTTAACGATTTATGATTTATTATACTATATAATTTATATATTTGTTCCGGATTTTCTAAAACAAACCACAATAAAGATGTTTCCATAGTATTTATGTATATATCTATCCTATTAAAAAATATACCGTTTTATACCGTTTTATACCTTTTTAAAATTGATATAAAGGAATTAAAATATATGTTATAAGTATGATAGATGGTCTTTAACAGTATGCGTTCTTTGTTTTTAAATACGCTAATGTTTATGGGGTTATTTAATGCTTGTCGCAATATTTATGCGATTCCTGTAAACTTATTTACACCGTCGAGTGGTGGAATGATACAATACCCAATATATATTGCATGTGAGTGTGACTACTCATTATATGTAGATGGTAAATATATTCAACCTGATAATACAAAAGTAGAAACATTTGATTACCTCGAAACTGGGTGGAATGCTACAAAGAAGTTTTATCCGGATATATACGACGAGAGTCCGAAAATAATTGCCTTTAATGGTATTAGTGGTCAATATGCTGGACTTTTAAATGGATTTATTATGGACATGAATGATGGCGAGGACTATACAAGGTACGAAGATTGGAAGTGTGCTGATTTTTCAAACACGGCAAGCAAAGTTCCCCCCATTGATTGGTTTACTTATGATTATGATGATAGTGAATGGAGGATGGCTACATCGTTTGGTAAGAATTATCAAAATAATAGCTTTCAGATTTTTGAGACCGAGCGCCGAGAAATAAATCTTCAAGCGGAATGGATATGGACCAGCGATAATACGGTTACTAATGTATATTGTAGGAAAAAAAATGAAAATGTTATGACTATTCCTCTGTCCACATCCGCACCTCCGACTGTATCGCCAACGATACACACATCTCGTGTGCAAACATCCGCACCACGTCCTGTGCAAACATCAGCACCTCCGACTGTATCGCCAACGATACACACATCTCGTGTGCAAACATCAGCACCACATCCCGTGCAAACATCAGCACCTCCGACTGTGCAAACATCCGCACCACGTCCTGTGCAAACATCAGCA
>Ga0209500_10000059_pt1 | contig 102235 bp, 78 predicted proteins | sample S_140212_EF_Meta_FD_187323 | JGI IMG/M metagenome (GOLD analysis project Ga0209500, IMG submission 187323) | Freshwater microbial communities from Lake Simoncouche, Canada to study carbon cycling - S_140212_EF_MetaG (SPAdes) (version 2) | ecosystem: Environmental > Aquatic > Freshwater > Lake ...
CGAGGAAGACCGCGCTGAGGATGATCATCGCCAGCTTAGGGTATTCGATGAAGAAGCCGATGGACTCCAAGGGGTTGAAGGCGTGGGCGATGATCGTGGCCTGAGCCGAGTGCTGGACCAAAGCGCCGATTCCGGTGGCGGCGATGCAGGCGAACCAGACGAGGGTGACTGGTCCGAAGTACATGCCGACCTTACCGGAACCACGTCGTTGTAGGGCGAAGATCCCGACGAGGATGATGACCGCCGCTGCCGGAATGAGGATGGTCAGGAAGTGGTCGGAGAGGGGGCCCTTCATGCTCTCGTTCGCCTCCTTGATGCCTTCCAGTGCTGAAAGGACTGAGATGGCGGGAGTGATGACGCCGTCGCCGAAGAGTAGGGCGGTGCCAAAGACGCCAAGTAGCACCAAGATGCTGCGGTGCTTGCGCTTGGAGTGGACATGGGTCCGGTCTTCTTCGGTCTTTTCGTCGGCCTTCTGCTTCTTGGAGGCCAAGGAAACCAGGGTCATGATGCCCCCTTCGCCATCCTCGTTGGCCTCCATGATGAAGAGGACGTATTTAACGGTCACCACGCAGAGGAGGGACCAGATGATCATCGAGACCGCCGGGACGACAATCTGGTCCAAGGTGCCGCCGTTATGGAGTCCGTTGCGGAGGCATTCCCGGAAGGCGTAGAGGGGGCTGGTGCCGATGTCGCCGAAGACCACTCCCAGCGCGGCGATGGTGGCCGCCATGGTGAGGGGTTTGACGGGATCGGAGCCTTCAATCGGCTCCTGGGCAGGCTTGCTCATGGAGAGTTATTCACACTGACAGGTCGCGGGGGGTAATCAAAGCCAATCGGGGTGCGCTGGGGCTTGCTTTTTTGCCCTTAAATCGCATCTCCAGACGTTCCCTTTCCCTGCTTTCCAAACAATACGAACAATGAATATCATCCAAACTGTTATCAATCAAGGGCTTGCACAGGCTCAAGGTGCCGCTACCGGCGCCGGTGAGCAGCAAAGCGGCGGCTGGACCATCTTGGCCATGTACGCCCTGCTTTTCGTGGGCATGTACTTCCTGCTCTTCGCTCCCCAGCGTAAGCGCCAAAAGGAGCTCGAAAAGCTTCAGACCGAGCTCGCCGTGGGCGATAAGGTCCTGGCTGCCGGTGGCATCTACGGTCGCGTCGTCTCGATCAAGGATGACCGCATCACCCTCGAGCTCGATTCCGGCCGTATGGTCGTCCACAAGTCCGCCATCATGGGCAAGGACGTCGACGCTGTCGTCCAGGCCTAAGGTCGTTCACCCCTAACCTTACCTTGATACAATGACATCCAGGACCTGGTTCTGGAAAATCGCGGTTTCGCTCGTCGCCCTGGCTGTTGCCTGGTTCGAGTTCCACCCGATTGCTCCGACCCCTCTCGATCAGTTCGTGCCCACGCAGGTCATCGCGCAGAAGGCCGAATTCGACAAGCTCCACGCCGAAGCCCTCGACCGGGTGAAGCATTACAAGGATGCGACCGTCGCTGCCGACAAGAAGTCCGTCTCTTACTACCAGGCTCTCCGTGACATCGGCGAAGGCCGCGGTCGCGCGACCCCGGTCGACTTCCGTCCGTTCTTCTTCACCGAAGCCCAGATCGTCCGCGAGCCCGACCAGGCTAAGCGCAATGGTATCGTGCTTAAGCAACTCATGGTGGCCTCCCAAGGCCGCCTCAAGCTCGGCCTCGACCTGCAGGGCGGGGTGTCGTTCACGCTTAAGGTCGACCCGACTGGCGCCGAGTCCGGCGAGAAGAGTGCCGGCGATAAGTCCAACGTCTCCCACGCGGAGATGGTCAATCAGGCCCTCCAAGTCATGGAACAGCGCGTCAACCAGTTCGGCGTCGCCGAGCCGGTACTGCGTCCTGTGGGCGACCTCTCCCTTGAGGTCCAGCTCCCCGGCGAAGACGCTGCCAACAATCCCGACGTCATCGACGCGCTGAAGAAGCCCGCGAAGCTTGAGTTCCGTCAGGTGCACCGCACCGAGCGTCCGAGCGAGACCGACCGCGAGCGTTCCCTTCGTTCGCTTCCCGTCGATCCAATGCTCGGTGCCGCTTCGGCCATCTCGACGTACGAGGTGCTCACGCTCCGCGACGTCGACCGCAAGTCCGGCGAAGTCCGCATCAACCGTTACTTCGTCAAGAAGTCTGCCGACGCTACCGGTAAGATCATCAAGGCCGCTTCTGGCCGTTCCGATGACGGTATCTCCTTCTACGTGGACATGAAGTTCACCGACGAAGGTTCGAAGAAGTTCGGAGACCTCACCGCCAAGATTGCCGAGGGCAATTCACGCTCCGTCGGCCAGCTCGCCATCGTCCTCGACGGTAAGCTGCAGTCCGCTCCGACCGTGCGCGAAGCCATCCGGAGCACCGGAGCGACCATCACTGGTTCGTTCTCCCGTGAGGAAGCCGTCGATCTCGCCAACGTGCTCAACAACCCTCTCGAATTCCCGCTGATCACGCAGGACGTGACCTCCGTCGGCCCGACCCTCGCTAAGGACGCCCAAGGCAAGTCCGTCACGGCTTCGCTGGTCGCCGTCGGTCTCGTCATCTTCTTCATGGTTGGGTTCTACGTCTGGGGTGGCTTCATCGCCGTCGCCGGCATGGTGCTCAATCTCACCATGATGCTCGGTGCCATGGCCTACTTCGGTGCGACCATCACGCTCCCCGGTGTCGCCGCGCTTGTGCTCACGCTCGGTATGGCGGTCGACGCGAACATCCTGATCCTCGAACGCGTGCGTGAAGAAGCCCGCGCCGGCAAGGACCGCGCCGTCTCGCTCCGCGAAGGCTACAACCGCGCGACCTGGACCATCGTCGACGCCAACCTGACGCACTTGCTCGTGGCCTTGATCCTCGCCTTCATGGGCACGGGTCCGGTCCGCGGCTTCGGCATCACGCTGATCATCGGTATCTTCACCACGCTCTTCACGACCCTCGTGACCTGCCGTGGCCTCCAAGAGTTCGCCCTGTCGCGTGGCATCATGTCCCGCATCTTCGGCCTCCCGGTCTTCAAGCCGACGCTCGACATCCCCTTCCTGAATTTCGCCCGCATGGCGTTCATTATCTCGTGGGCCATTGTCGCCCTCGGTATCTCCGAACTCGCCTACAAGGGTAAGGAAGCCTTCGGTAAGGACTTCCGCGGCGGCGAATCCGCTCTCGTTGCCATCGCTCCTGACGCCAAGGTCGACACCGGTAAGATCGCCGCGCTGGCGACTTCCATTGGTTTGGCCGACACCACCATCACCGTGCAGACTCCGGTCGGCGGCGGCGAACCGACTCTTCGCATTGAAACCGAACTCACCAAGGATAAGTCCAAGGGAGAGTTCGCTAATGTCGCCGCCATTGTCGGCGCCATTAAGGCCAAGAGTCCCGAAATCCTCAAGGATCGCTCGGCTACGGTCGAGAAGACCATGCTCTCACGCGAAGCCATCGGCGGCTCCGTTAGCGGCGAACTTCGTTCGAACGCCATCTGGTCCGTCGTCCTGGCCCTCGTCGGCATCGGCATCTACGTGTCGCTGCGCTTTGAGACGGGCTTCGGTATCGCGGCGATGGTCGCTACCCTGCACGACGTGCTGATGACTGTGGCGCTCTTCGTCTTCTTCGGAGGGCAGTTCAACGCGGCGCTCATCGCAGCAATCCTGCTCATCATCGGCTACTCGGTGAATGACACGATCGTCGTGTTCGACCGAATCCGTGAGGAGCTCCAGAATAATCCTGGTCGCGAACTCCGCGACGTGATCCACTTCGCTATCAACCGCACGCTTTCCCGTACGATCCTGACCTCCGCGACTGTCTTCCTCTGCGCCGTGGCCCTCTGGGCCTTCGGTGCCGGCGATGTCCGCCTCTACGGCGAGGTCTTCATCTACGGCGTGCTCACCGGAACCTTCTCCTCGATCTTCATCGCTAGCCCCATCTTCTACTGGTGGCACAAGGGTGATCGTAAGGGCGTCGATGCCGCGGAACTCCCGCGCACCTACTCCTGGGAGGCTGGCTCCGACAAGGACGCCTAAGGGTCGCCCCGCACATGGCCGCCTGGTCTCACCGGGCCGCGGACGCCGGGCTTGCCCGACGAATCGCGGCTGCGCTGGGGGTTTCCGAACCCTTAGCCTATGTCCTCGCCCGTTCCTTTCCGGACGAGGCCGAGGCGGAGCGTCATCTCCGTCCCCAGCTCGCGCATGTCTCCGACCCGTTCGCGGTCGGCGGCCTGCGCGAAGCCGCCGAACGACTCGTCCTAGCCGCTGCCAAAGGAGAGCGGATCGCCATCCTCGGCGACTACGACGTCGACGGGGTCTCGAGCACGGCGATGCTCGTCCACTTCCTCCGCCGCCTGGGTGCCCAGCCGGAATACTTCGTGCCGCGCCGCCTGGAAGAGGGCTACGGCCTTTCGATGGCTGCCCTCGAGCGCGTGCTGACCGAGGCCAAGCCGCAACTCTTTGTGGCCCTCGATTGCGGTACGAACTCGAAGCCAGAGGTCGATCGTCTCCGTGCTGAGGGCGTCGATGTCATTGTGGTCGATCACCACGTGGCCAAGGAATCCCGCGTGACCTGCACGTTGGTCAACCCGCGCGTCAATGACGCCGAGGATGCTCCTTGGCAGACGCTCTGCACGGCCGGTCTGGTCTTTAAACTCGTCCATGGGGTTCTCAAGGTCCTGCGTCTCGCCGGTGATGAGCGCGGTACGAGCATCATAGTGAAGGACTATCTCGATCTGGCCGCCCTCGGCACGATCGCCGACTTAGTGCCACTCCGCACCGAGAACCGCATCCTAGCTGCCCACGGCCTCAAGGTACTTGGTGAAGCCCGTCGTAAGGGCGTCCGCGCGCTCATCGCCGTCAGCGGTATGGAGCCGGGTGGGGTGCTTACCTCGGTTGATGTCTCCTATCGCATCGGACCGCGCATCAATGCCAGCGGCCGTCTCGCCGACGCTTCGCTGCCGCTGCGCCTGCTACTTTCCGACGACGCCGACGACTGTCTGCGGGATGCCGCGCAACTCGACGCCATCAATCGCGAACGGCAGGAGATCGACAAGAAGGTCACCGAAGAAGCGATGGCCCAGGCCAAGGCGATGGGCGACCTCGCCGGCTATGTCGTCCACGGAGATTGGCATCCGGGAGTCGTCGGTATCGCCGCCGGTAAAATTTGTCGCGCACTGGATCGGCCCGTCCTTGTCCTCGGCAAGGAAGGGGAGACCGCTAAAGGTTCCGGCCGCAGCGTCCCGGGGACTAACCTCGTCGAAGCCCTCGGTGCCTGCGCCGACCTCCTTAAGACCTATGGTGGCCACCCGATGGCTGTCGGCGTCTCCCTCAATGTCAGCGACGTCGAGGCCTTTCGCGCGCGCTTCGCCGCCGCCGTCGAAGCCCAGCGACTCGCCGGCGTCGTCCATGCGGACGGACGTGACATCGACATCGCCCATTGGATCAAGCCCTCGGAGGTCACCGATCAGTTGCTGGACGACCTCGACTTATTGCAGCCTTACGGGGAAGGGAACACCGAGCCGGTCTTCGGCTTCAAGGGGTTTGTCTTTGATCGTCCAGCCACGCCTTTTGGCGAAGGCAATTTCCGCCATCAGCTTCCGCTTAGCGGTGGGCGCCGCCTCAACTTTGTGGCCTGGCGTATGGCCGATCGGATGCCGGAGCCCGGTAAGGCGATCGAGATGGCCGTCAAGCTACAGTGGAATCGCTGGCAGGGTCGGCGCATCCCGCAGGCCGAGATTCTCGATTGGCGCTACGCAGGCTGAGGCGACGGACTGTCGTGCCGGCGAGGGCGTTTACTTACCCTTAGGGTCCGGGACTTCCGTGCGGGCGGGAAGATCCTTGGGCGTGGGCCGATCATCAATGACCTTGAAGCGAACCCGACCGGTGTCGGCTTGGGCGGGGTAGATGAAGTAGATTTTGCGCAGGCCGTCGTTCTGCAACACGCGGGTGGAGTAAGCCATCTTTTCTTCGCCGTTCTCTTGGCTCTTGATTACGAGGTCGTAGTAGACGCCGCTCTTGGCTCCAGACTTCGTCGTCTTGGAGGACTGGCTGGGGATCGGGAGCACGCCGACTGGAAGCTTTACGCTGATCGGATAGGGGCAGAAATTGAGGTAGCGGTTGCTTCCGAAGGTGAAAGTCTTGGCGTCATCTTCCATCGCGATGATACCGCCGTTCTCAGCCGGCTGGCCCACAAGGAGAATCATCCGGTGCTTGGTCTTATCGGTTGGGAGTTTGATCCACCAAGTGGCCTTACGGACAGGGGCTGCGGCTCCTTTGGCCTTGGTCTCTTCCGTCACTTCCGGCGTTGCAACCAGTTCGAATCTTGCCGGCCCGCGATAGTCAATCTCCTGGCTAAGCGAACCAGTGGCGATAATCAGCGGGTTGAATTTGCCTCGATTGATGATGCCATGGTCGAGGATCGGCTGCTCAAGCGAAACGATTCGGAGTTTCGCTTCGATGAAATCGTCCGGTTTGCCTTGGGCGCAAAGGAGGACCGTCGACGCGAGCGCGAGCAGGCTAAGGGTGGATTTAGATATCATCCGGACTGAGCCAGCGGATAGAGATGACTTTAAAACGGCGGCCAAGAGCATGGTTGACGGGGGTAAGGAAGCGAGAGAGGGCGGCGGGGGTTCCGGAAAGGTCGGGGTCCACAGACATGAGCATGGGCCGCGGGGCGGAGGCGCCGGTTTCCGGCACATTGGTCCCATCGATGAATTCCGGCATGCGCTGTACGGTCGCTTCGATCCATGCCTTGGCGGGCGGACCTTCGAGGACGTTGGCATCGCCGTAGCACCGGATGGTGAAGGTGTCGGAACGCGTCGCGAGCGCCGGTCCGAGGCTTTGCAGCAGGTCGGATTGGAGTAGGTTGCCGGGGGCGCCGAGGGCGGTATGGGATCGACTGGTGCCTCCCTGGGTGATCATCTCGATATTCTTAGGGGCAAAGGACCAACTAGAGGTGGGGGTGGAAACAGAGGCCGTGGTGAGCGCCACACCGGAGAGTCCGTTGATCAGGCGGTCGCTCAGTCCGGTGTTAGCTGTCTGGTCAGCCCGGAAAATCGCAGCCTGCAGCGCACCGCATCGACCGGTGTCAGATTCCGTGAGCGGGGAGAGGAAGCGATTGATGAATTCGGAAAGGCTAAGGTAGGGGGTGGTGGCCTTCGTCAGGCCGCGGAACAACCGACTGGCGGGGGGTGTGGCGGTGCCGGCAGGCTTGTCGGCGGTGCGCTGGTCCCACTCGGATCGGTAACGTACTTGGTATCGCACCTTATTCTCTTCGACGATCGCTTGGGCCAGCGCATTGATTTTTTCGTCAGTCAGGTCGCTGAAGCCGTTCCAGGCGCGGCTATCTGTCATGTTGCCCTCGGCCTTGATGGCGCCGCTTGGCGAGAGCGTGCGAGGGAAGGGAGCGTTGATGGTCAGCGGGCTACCCCCGTCGAGCATAGCCATCTTGCGGGTCGAGCCCAAGAAAGCCTTCCAGGCTTCGACGGAAGTCGAGTTGACGTTGAAGGCGCCGGTGTTGAGCAAGACGCTGGCGGAACGGCGGTGATCGGCGAGCAGGACTTCCTGGGAATTCTCTTTGCCGGCGGGCGTGATGAGCGCGAACCGTGGGTTGTCTAAGGGTGTGGTGCCATTCGCGAAAGCCGCGATGACGGATTCCTTGGTGAGCTTGGTGTTGGGTGAGAGGCCGGTATCGCCAGGTTTCTCGTTGGTCGGCGCTCCGGTGATACTGTCGGCGTAGGAGATGGTCTTGGGCTCGAGGTTGCTGATGCGCGGGGCAAGCGGGGTCGTGCCTCGTGTGGTCATCTGGGGCGCGATACTGGAGAGGAAATAGCCGTCCCAGAGTGCCGCATTCAGAAGGTAGGTCTGATCGTACTCGGTCCAGCCAGAGTAATTATGCCAGGCTTTTTCGGCGGGAACCAAAGTCGTGGCGAAGCTGTTGCCGATACTGAAGAGCGGAGCCTGGTCGCGCACGCCGAAGTTGGCGTGGGTGTATTGGGCGAGCGAGGTCGGTTGGACCAGAGGGATTTCGGTGAGAATCACCTTGGTGCTGCCATCGACGTGACGCGTGAAGCCATTATACGCGAAGGTCGGAGCGTTGGGGTCGAGTTCCTGCGCGGCCGTCCGAGGTACGAGCTCAATCAGATTTTCCCAAGCGTCCGGCGTCAGAATCTTGAGCTCGTAGCTCGGAGCTGCTCCTGGCAGGGCGATGCCTGTCGACGGGTCGCGTCCAGCACCGTCAGGTCGGCTGCTGGCGGCGAGGGGGTTCGAGTGTGAATAGAGGGGGAAAGGGCTGGCTGTAGCCGCTGAGGCTGCGTCCGCCACCGTGCCATCGGCCGTCTTGGCGGCGATTTCGATGACGCTGATGATTGACGGTTCGGCAGGGTTGCCGATGGGATCGAACTTATCGTTGATGTTTCTATAGGTGGTGAAGAACTTTTCGCCGGTGGGAACGCCGTTGGCTTTAGGTATCAGGTTCGTGAAAGTGGTGGCGGAGATATTCTTATGCACCACTTCCGCCTGTTCGCTACTCTTGAAGAAGAAGTCGACGGTGCTGCCATTGTTCTTGATTTCGTCGTTAGGCCAAGAGGTGAGGGCGTGGCGCATCCGGAAATTTCCGCCCGCTGGATTAATCTGCATCCCGATCGGATTTCTGGTGTCGAAGACCGAGGCGGCACCGAAGCCCCAGTTTGCCGCGTCGTCGAAGAAGCCGCCGGTCGTCGAGTAGGAGTTAGTCAGCTGGACCGCCTGGGCCCACTTTTCGTTACCGGGTGGGCAGGAGAAGACGCGGGTTTCTCCTGGGCCGATGGTGACGTCCTTAGGGAGGAAGACTTTGAAGGTGTCCGCGTCGGTCGCCGTGTCGGCGGCTTGCATGTTGAAGAATTCGCTGAGCGGAATCGATTTCGGCGTGCTGGGGTTGGCGTAATTACGCACGACGAAGTTCCACTTCGACATATCAGAGAAGGAGATCGCCACGGACTGGTCTCCGTTCTGGGTCATCCGGCGGAATTGCAAGGCGACGTTGTAAGGATTATGAATCGAGACGACAGGGGTAAGGTTGAGTTCTAGGGTGATGGTCGTCATTAGGTAGACGACCCAGACCCACCTGCGCCTAATCGGGTCCCACTCTCGCACGGGATCCGAGAGCTTAGTGGTCTCAGTCTTATTTACGCTGAAGACGAGTTGAACTCGGCTGACGTAAGGTGAGACGGCGCAATTCAGCGGGCGCGGGACGAGCTTGCCGTTATCGTAGTCACCGACGGGGGCGTTCGGGTTGGTGCCGGCGATTTCGCCGTTGAAGACGTCCGAATAGCCGTAAAGGCGGTTCCGGATGCCATTGTTATCTACCCCGCCACCTTCCGGGTGGCCAGCCGTGACGTTAGGGTAGAAGGAGCGGGCGATGAGAGTGGGGTTGGTGCCGATGCTACGATCAGCCGTGCCGAGAGCGCTGCCCCAGCCGATCTGCTTGTAGAGGCGATGGTAGTCGCGGAGGGCCCACCAGCTCGGGCCGCGGAGGGTGCCGCCGAGGCCATTGCTGCGATTGAAGACCGGTGCGGCGAGGTAGCTCTTATTGGTATTATCCTTTAGCACGGGCATCGGGCTCGCCTCGTAGCCCCCGAGGTTATGGCTGGCCGCCGCGATGATGGTATCAGCTTTACCTTGTCCGAATTCGCTATTCGCGAACTGCTCGTCGCTCATTTCGAACGCCACCGAGAGGTCGCGCTTCAGGCCGCCGTTGGCGGAGTCCGCCAAGACGCCGGCAGACGAAAAGGTGACGTCATGGAAAAGACGCTTGTCGACGTTCGCGTAGTCGGTGGTGGTAGTCGTGAATCCGCCTAGGAGGCTGAGGTGTGAGGTGCGTTGGATTTTCTGGAGGTCCTCGGGCTTGGTCAGCGTACCCAGTCCAGGAATGAGCCCGTAGGCGACGGTGTTCGGGCTGCGTAGCGAGATGAGCTGTTCGGCGCTGGCGGTGGTCTGCTTACGTGCGTCGCTCTGGTTAAGGCGAGCTTTCACGCCCTCGTCGCCAATCCAGTAGGCGAAGCTGCCGGTCGAGCTACGGATGGTGGCGTCCGCGTAGGCCGGGCCAGGTAGGTCGATTTTCGGTAGGCTGACCATGCCGCTGGGCTTGGCGGGGATGGTTATGCCTCCCGCGGTTAGGCCGCCTTCAGCTTTGGTGGCCGTTCCGTTGCTGACTAGCGGGACGAGTCTTTCGGTCGGTGCGGTGTAATCCGCCTGCCAAGGTGCTAGGGTCGAGGCAGGGTAATCACCATTATCATTATCTCCGCCGATGAGTCTTGGACTGCTCAGGCGATTGTAGCCTACCATTTTCTCCGCACTGGGTCCGAGGGTGACGGATTGCGTTGTCGCGTCGGAGTCATGTCGGCCGCTGACAAGCCAGGCGGGGGGTACGTCAGGAAAATCGGTGCGCCAGATGCCCGTCCACATCGGATTACGGAGCGAGGCGGCGGCGACGCCGGGCTGGGTGATATCCGCCCTCGCGGTCGAGCGCTGATCGGGCCCGGCTTCCTGTTGAAGATGACCCAAGGCGAGCTTGAGTGCGACCACCGCATTCAGCCTGGCTCGAGCGTTCTGGTGGCTGTGGTTGGCCAGGCGAGACTCTACAGCGATGAATGAGGCGATGACCACTAGGCTCAGCACCAGCATCGCCATCACGGTGAGCGATAGGATGAGGCTGAAGCCGTAGCGTGATTTGCTTGGGTTCCTCATATCAGCCCCACTTGGGGTCTATATAAGGATTATCACCTACTGTTATTTCTCATGCAAGCATCATGCCGATTTATTGCCCCGCCTTTTCGGCGTAAATAATGTGTCAAAACCCTCCATAAAATAAGGCAAGGTGACCTCTTTACCGATATATAAAATCAAAAACGGCTGTTGTCACGGGCGTGCGGCGAGATAGATTAATTAGACCATGAAAACTGTTGCTATGCTCAGTGCGCTTCTCCTTTCGGCTTCGGTCTTTGCGGCTTCTGCCACGACGACCACGACCACCACGGTGATTGTCCCTCCGACCAAACCCGTTGTCGTGACGCCGAAGGTCGTCGTGACTCCGCAGGTCAATAAGAAGCCGGAAGTTCATAAGCCCGAAGTGCAGCACAAGTGCGACGACAAGAATAAGGCCGTCGTGAAGGTCGCTCCGGTGACCACAGCCAAGGCCGGTAACTGCACCAAGAAGTAATCGGTCGCCGATCTTCCCAACTGGGCCGACTTAAGTCGGCCCTTTTTATTTTCGCTTGAGGCCCGTCGGCTGACCGTACCATCGTGACCGATGCGAAACTTCACTCTCCTGCTTGCCTCTGCCTTTGTACTCTGCGCCGCCGAGCCTGCTCCGACGAAGGACGTGCCGAAATATCAGGAAGGCAGCTGTTGCGACAAAGCCACCAAGAAGGGCGACAAGTGCATACATCCTTGCTGTGTGAAAGCCGCCAAGGCGGGTAAGGTCTGCGATCGCTGCAACGAGCCGTCCAGGAAGTGATACAGGCTGGTCGCGCTTGCGCTGCCCCGGACGCGATGCAGTCTGCCATCATGCTTAAGCGCTACCCCTTGCTTTCCTCCGTCCTACTCGTGGGGGGAGCTATCGGCTTGTTCTTGTGGTCGCGGCCCGTCGCCGCCGCCCCTAACGCCGTGCCGGCCAGATATGAAACCTGTGCGGCGTCTTCGGATGGCATCGGTAAGGTCTGGATGGGCCGCGAAATCTCCAAGGTGATGGGCCACCCCGGCATCGGCTGGCTCGAACGCACCGACCGCGAGAAGGAAGAGGCGCCCTCGAAGGCCATCGCCCTGTTGGAATTGAAACCAGACGCCATCCTGGCCGATATCGGGGCCGGCTCGGGCTACTACTCTTTCCGTATCGCCCGCAAGTTACCTCAGGGCAAGGTCGTTGCGGTGGATATCCAGCCGGAGATGCTCGATTTCCTGAAGGTGGAGTCCGCCAAGCTCGGCGTGAAGAACGTGCAACCTCACCTAGGGGCGATTGACGACGTGAAGCTGCCGGCTTCCTCGATTGACGCCGCCCTGATGGTCGATGCGTACCATGAGTTTGACCATCCGGTCGAGATGCTGGCCTCCTTGCGTTCGGCGCTGAAGTCAAAGGGGCGCATCTACCTCTTAGAATATCGGGCAGAGGACGACAACGTGCCCATTAAGACGCACCACAAGATGACCGAGGCGCAGGCCCGCAAGGAATTCGAAGCCGCCGGCTTCCGGTTCGTGATGAACAAGCCGGACCTGCCGTGGCAGCACCTACTGATCTTCGAGAAGCCCTAAGCGTGCTCAGGCTCCGACGCTCTTCTTGATGTCTTTGAGCTGTTGGAACTCCGGCTTCGCGGTGTAATACTTGTCGAGCGGGTAGCAGCCGGAGATGAGTCCGTTGCGCGGCGCAGTCGTGCAGTCGCTGAACGTACGGCAGATGAACTTGGTCTCCATCACGCCGTTTTTCGCCGCGTCGGCGAGCATGGCCGGATAGCTAAGCACGACGCGACCCACGCCGACGGCGTCGCTGCCGCCCGTGCGCAGGATGTGCTGAGCGAGGTGGGGTAGGTATTCCTGAACGTAGCTGAGGCCAGAACTGACGACGATCATGTCGTGGTGTGCTCGCTCACGGACGGCCCGAACTGCCTGCACTTGGCGGGCCACATCTATGAGGGGATCGTGGGCTGCCTGATAACCATCGCTGGGCGGGTAGGCCGCGGGCCGCTGGAGGTGCGGGTTATAATAGGGTGAGCCGGCGGTGGTGTTGAGGATCTTCACGCCGAGTTCGCCGAGCAGCTTCACGAAGGCGAAGGTCTCGGTGAGGTCGATCTCGGTCGGCTTCGCTGGGTTGACGCCAAACGCGTAATGGTAGGGTAGGAGATGGGCATGCTCTTCTGGGATACCGGGGCCAAGTTTACCGGGCACACTCAGTGCTGGGTCCGGACGGAAGGGCACCATGTCGAATAGGCTCAGGCGCACGCCGATGTCGATGGCGTTACCGTCCGCGCGAATACCGGCAATGATTTCGCGGAGGATGCGGGTACGGTTCTCGAACGAGCCGCCGAACTTCCCCGGACGCGTGTGGGCGCTGAGGAATTCGTGGAGGAGGTAGCCGTGGCAGTGCTTGATGTCGACGAAGTCGGCACCGCAGTCCTGGGCCACGCGGGCGGCCTTGATGTAACAGCGGATCAGCTCCTCGACGTCGGCATCGGTGAGCACCTGGTCGTCAGAGTTGACGTTGAACTTCTTGTCGAGGATCGGGTGGCGGTAGGCCACGCGCGATTCCCAGCGCTTCTTGTCATGCGGACGGCAGAAGCGACCGGAGTGCGTGAGCTGGAAGCCGATGACCAGGTCGTCAGCCGAGCCCCAGCGGGCGAGGTGCTCGGCCTTCAGGATGCCGACGAGTTCGGTGATACCAGCCTGGTTCTCCTCGTTGATGATGAGCTGGTTCATGTTGGCCCGGCCGTCGGCGCGGACGGCCATGGCCTCGGCTCCACAGATCAGCTTCGCGCCGCTCGCGCCGAAGCGCTGCCAGCGGCGCTTCATCTCCTCGGAGATGCCGCCGGTCGTGGTGCCGTCCCAGCCTTCCATCGGGTGGATCGCGATGCGGTTACCGATGGTCTTACCGTTGACCTTGGTGCGCGTGATTGGCTGCGAGAGCGGGTTGGTGGGGCCGGCTTCGATGGTGTCCTCGAGCGGGAGGTCGGCGCCGATGTTGGCGCAATGGGCGCGGAAATCGGCGACGGTCTTGAGCGTCGCGACGCGGGTGAGCTTAAAGGGGGTGGTCATGGCGAAGTTTAGCGGGGGATCCCGAGGCGATCGGAGATACGACGGGTGCGTACCATCGCTTCGGTCATACGCGCGGCTTCGTCGTCACCGCGCACGTCTTTGCAGGCGGGGTGTGGTTCAGGGGAGGCGATGACGCCCTGTTGATGCAGTAGATGGGCGGTGCTGTGTTTGTAGGCGGCGGCGCTGCCCTTGGCATCGAGGCGGAAGACTTGGTCCTCCAGCGACTGGAAAGCCTCGAAGAGCTTGTAGACGCGTGTGTCGAAGCGACCCGTGCCCGTGGGGAATTTCTTGCCCGGGGCGCCGTCGTCGAGCCACATGTCCTTCGCGGCGCAGATCTGCGGGGCCGCGCTGCTGGCGGCGCCGATGAGGAGGGGCAGGCCGGTCTTGATCGCGGTCGCGATACCGTAGTCGTCGCCGCTGTGCGGGGCGAAATCGAGCTTCAGGTCCTTGCACATCGCGGCCCAATAGAGGAAGTGCGGTTCGTCGAGCGTGCTCACTTTTCCACCCACGAACTTCGGGTGGATCGCGAGCTGGTGCAGGAGCCAGGGTTCGTAAGGCGTGGCCCAAGAGACAAAAGAAGGCTCAAGTGCGTGCACGATGCCGGGGCGGATGAGCCATTCGGCAATCTGGTAGTAGCCGTCGCGGCGCCGTTCGGGGTCGAGCGAGTTCAGCCACTTCGACGTCATGATCATCACCTCGCAGTTGTCGTGCGCCTGGACGAGGTCCAGGAGCGCACGATAGCGCTCAGCCTGGAATGACGTATCGTCCTGCGCACCGCGGGCCGTGATGCCTGCGATGAAACGCATGTCAGGAAACGCCAGGCGGAACTGGCGGAGCACCTCGGCATACATCTTGTCGTCGAGGTCGAAGATGTAGCCCGTATCGGCGTTCAGCACCGGTACGAGCTCCACGCCGTAATGGTCAGCGGCGGCCTTCTGCCAGCGAATCTCGGAGACGAAACTCTTCCAGTCGGGCTGGCCGTTCTGGAAGGGCAGGAGCACCGCGGAGCACAGGCGAGCCTTGGTGCGGTGGTCGACGAGCGCTTCCTCGGCGGTCCAGGCCCATTTCGTCGCGGACCAAGGGGTCGACGGCAGCAGGTCTTCGGGGCGGTCGATCAGCGGCTTCATGAGGCGAAAGCCTTAGCAGGTAATGGGACGCTTGAAAACATTTGTTGCACCACATGTAGTCAGGCAGAAATCGCCCCTTGAAGGCTTAGGATATCTCCATCTGATGGGGCTATCCCTTATGACGACTTCTGACGGCACCAAAGACGCGATTACCAAGGGCATGCAGATGACCCTTCTCGCCGGCTTCCTCGGCTGGATGATGGATGGCTACGAGCAGGCGCTCTTCCCGACGCTCGCTGGTCCGGCGCTCAAGAGTATGGTGTCCCCTGATATCGCCGCGCTGGGCACCAAGGCGATCAACGCTTGGGTCGGTGGCTGGATGGGAATTATCACCTCTGCTTTCCTCGTCGGTGCCGCGCTGGGTGGTGCGGCCTTTGGTTGGCTGGGCGACCGCATCGGCCGCGTGAAGGCGATGTCCTTTAGTATTCTCTTTTATTCGATCTTCAGTGGGGTTTGCTATTTCGCGACCGACCCCACGCACTTGGCCGCCGCCCGCTTCATGGCCGCGCTGGGTATGGGCGGCGAATGGGCCCTCGGCGTGGCGCTCGTGATGGAAGCCTGGCCGGAGCGGCATCGTTCCAAGATGGCCGGCGCTATCGGTATGGCGGCCAATCTCGGCATGGTCCTTGTTGGCTGCATGGCACTCTTGTATCCGGCTGACGGGAATTCTTGGCGCATCCACTTCCTCATCGGCGCCTCTCCGGCGATTCTGACCTTACTGATCCGTCTGTTCGTTCCTGAGTCCGAGAAGTGGGAGCGTTCGGCCGCTAAGGAGGCTGCCTCCGCGGCTCCAGCCCGCTCCCGGATTAGCGAAATCTTCAGCGGCGAGCTGGCGGGTGCCACGATCGCTGGTATCTTGATGGTCTCCGTCGTCTTTGTCGGTACCTGGGGTGCGGTCCAGTGGATCCCCCTTTGGATCGGCGATCTCGCTGGCCCTGCCAATCCCCGCGCCAAGGCCCTCGCGATGGTGATCGTCTCCGTTGGCGCCTGTACGAGCACTTTCATTGCGCCGTTGTTGCTGGCGAAGCTTCCTCGCCGTCTTGGTTACCAGATACTCTGCCTTTTCGCCTTGGCTGCCACGATTTGGATCTATCGCACGCCCGCTGATTGGAGCGGCCCGAAGCTCTTCGATATCTTCCCGTGGGTCATGGCAATTAAGGTCTTCACCCTCGGCATGGCGGCGACGGCGTTCTTCGGTTTCTTCCCTCTCTATCTCCCGGAGCTCTTCCCGACCCGCGTCCGTGCGACGGGACAGGGTATCTGCTATAACACCGGACGCCTGGTCGCCGTTCCTTTCGTGCTACTCGGTGGCAAGTTGGTGGCGACACTTGGTGGCTACCAGCAGGCCGCGGCCGCGATCACGCTCGTCTATGCAGTCGGTTTGTTCGTCGCTTTCTTGGGCAAGGAAACCTCCGGCCAGGCGCTGCAGGACTAATTTCGAATGAATCCTCGAGACGTCCAGATCCGTGCGGTCCGCTGGCATGCCTTGCCCGTCACCTTGCGGCTTCCGCTCAAGTTCGGGCACGAGACCGTCACGAGCGTGGTCTGCGCCCGCGTCTGCGTCACGGTCGAGAAGGCCGACGGCTCCCGCGCCGAAGGGTGGGGCGAAACGCCGCTCAGCGTACAGTGGGTGTGGCCTTCGCCGGTCCCTTACGACGTTCGCTCGAAGGCGCTACATGATTTCTGCGATACCCTGACTGAGGCCTACGCAGCCTTCGGCACACGTGGCCATCCGATGGAGATTGGGCACGACTTCCTAGAGGAAGCGATGCCGGGTATCCTGAAGAAATTCAACGCCGGCCTGCCGGAAGGCGTCGCCATCCCGACGCTGGCGGCCTTGGTCTGCTGCTCACCCTTCGATCTCGCTCTGCACGACGCCTATGGCGTCGCCCATGGCGTACCGACTTACTCCACTTACTGTGCGCCTTGGATGAATCGCGACTTGTCGGCTTACGTTACGCCCGCCGCCGACGCCAAGGACGTGTCCTTCGCCGGCCGTTATCCGTCCGAATACTTCCGCTCCCCGGTTACGCCCAAGCTGCTCTCCTGGCACCTCGTTGGCGGTCTCGATTACCTCACGCTGGAAGAAGCCGGTGCTAATAAGGTCGCCGACGGTTATCCTTCCTCACTCGACGAGTGGATTAAGACCGACGGCCTGAAGGCCTTGAAGGTCAAACTGCGCGGTAACGACGCCCCATGGGATTTCGAGCGTCTGAAACGCATTGCCGAGATCGGCCTGCCGCTGGGAGTCGAACTCTTCACCGCCGACTTCAATTGCACGGTGATGGACCCCGCCTACGTGAATGGCGTGCTCGATCGCGTGAAGGCCGAGCTGCCCGAACTTTGGAAACGCCTCAGTTACGTCGAGCAGCCTTTCCCGTATGAACTCGAGGAACATCCCATCGACGTCCATTCCGTCAGCCAACGCATGCCGCTCTTTCTCGACGAGAGCGCCCATGACTGGCGCATCGTCCGTCTCGGCCGCGAACTTGGGTGGACCGGCGTCGCGCTCAAGACCTGCAAGACCCAGACCGGCGCGCTCCTTAGTCTTTGCTGGGCCCGCGCCCACGGGATGCAGCTGATGGTGCAGGATCTCACGAATCCGATGATGGCCCAGATGACGCACATTCTGCTCGCCGCCCATGCGCCGACGATCGCGGGCGTGGAGACCAATGGGATGCAATTCTATCCGGCCGCCTCGGCGGCCGAGGCCAAGGTGCACCCCGCGCTGTATTCTCGCCGAGCAGGCCAGGTTGACGGCTCCAGTCTGCGTGGCCCTGGTTTTGGCTACCGCCTAGCTGAAATCAGCCGCGAATTGCCTCCGGTCCGTCGCGCTGCCGGCAGTTGAGCCAATCGGCTTGCCTGTGAAGGGTGGGGAGGCTTTGTCTCTGGGGGTACCTACCCCTATGATGCTCCGCTCACTCCTTCTCTGCCTGCTATCGCTCAGCGTATTCGCTGCCGACGCCCCTAAGCGCAAGGTCCTCTTCTTCACCAAGTCCTCAGGCTATGAGCATGAGGTCATCTCCTACAAGAAGGGTCAGCCCAGCTTCGCCGAGAAGCAGCTCCTAGAACTCGGCGCCGCCAATAACATCGAGTTCGTGTTCTCCAAAGACGGCTCGAAGTTCTCGCCCGAGTACCTCGCGCAGTTCGATACCGTCATGTTCTACACCACCGGCGACCTCTGCTCTGAAGGCACCGACAAGAATCCTCCGATGTCCATGGCCGGCAAGCAGGCCCTCTTCGACTTCGTGAAGTCCGGCAAAGGCTTCGTCGGCACGCATTCCGCCGCTGACACCTTCCATACCGATAATGAAGCGGTGAAAGGCCCCGAGCGTTTCACCAATCATGGCGACAAGGCCGACGCCTATGTCTGCTTCCTCGGCGCTGAATTTATCCGCCACGGCAAGCAGCAGGTCGGCGTGAACAAGGTCATCGACAAGACCTTCCCGGGTTTCGAGAAGGTCGGCGACTCGTTCTCCTTCCAGGAAGAATGGTATACGCTCAAGGATTTCCGCCCCGAGATTCACGTTCTCACTGTCTTCAATGATCCCGCCCTCGAAGGCGACGACTACAAGCGTCCCGCCTACCCGAATTGCTGGGCCCGCAACGAAGGCAAGGGACGCGTGTTCTATACCGCCATGGGTCACCGCGACGACGTGTGGACCAACCCGACCTTCCAGCAGATTCTGGTGGGCGGCCTCAAGTGGGCCAACGGTGACGCCAAGGCTCCGGACATGTCTGCGAACCTCCTCAAGGTCGCCCCGGGTGCCATGACGAATCAGCCTTACACGCCTTCGGCGGCACCTAAGGCCAAGGCCAAGAAGGCCGACGCCAAGAAGTAAGTCCTCACGTAGGGCGGGCCGCAAAGCCCGCCTTGCTAATTTCTAGGCCTTTTCAACTGTCTCCTCATGCGTGACACCCCCGCCGAAGCGACCAAGCTCAGCGAGCTGACGACCCATCAGAAGAAGTCCGGTTTTGCCGCTTGGCTCGGATGGTTTTTCGACGGCCTCGACCTACACCTTTATACGCTGGTCGCCACCGTCTTCGTCGCCGAGCTGCTGATGGTCAAGGAGGCAGACCCTGACGTCGGTCGTTATGGTTCGTACATCCAAGCGGCTTTCCTGCTCGGTTGGGCCTTAGGCGGAGCTTTCTTTGGTGTCATCGGCGATCGCCTCGGCCGAAGCCGTACGCTCGTCCTGACGATCCTAACCTACGCGCTTTTCACCGGGCTGTCGTTCTTTGCGCACACCTGGTGGCAGTTGATGATCTTCCGCTTCCTCGCCGCGCTCGGTATCGGTGGCGAATGGGCGGTGGGAGCTTCGCTGCTCTCCGAGACATGGCCGAAGAAGTGGCGCCCCTGGATCGCCGCCGTGCTGCAGTGCGCCGTGAACTTTGGCATCCTTGCCGCCATCGCGGCGGTCTTCCTCCTGCAGCAGATTCCAGGTTATGAGCCACGCTGGGTCTTCCTGATTGGTGTCCTGCCGGCCTTCGTGACGCTCTGGATCCGCAAGGAAGTCCCCGAGACCGCCGAATGGTCCTCCGAGAGGGGCAAACAGGCTACGCCTTCGATGATGGGTCTTTTCGGATCCGATATCCGTCGGACGACGTTCATCGCCTCCACGCTCTGCGCGATTTCTCTGACCGGCCACTGGTGCTTCATGTTCTGGCAGCAGGCGTTCATCCGTTCTCATCCCGAGGTGCTCGCTCGCTCGCTCGACAAGGCCTCGGTCGTTGCCACCGCACTTTTCTGTGTGATTGCCGCCTCGGTCGTCGGTAATTTCGCTTCCGGCTGGGCTGCCCAACGTTTCGGTTACCGCCGTGCGCTCGCCGTTTTCTTTGGGGCTTATTTCATCCTGATGGGCCTGACCTTCGCATTCCCATGGAGCTTAAGCGCGACCTATGCCCTCTATGCCGGCATCGGCTTTTGCCAGGGGGTCTTTGGCCTCTTCACGATGGCGCTACCGCCGCTGTTCCCGACCCTGCTCCGGACGACCGGCGCCGGCTTCAGCTATAACATCGGGCGCGTCTTCGCCGCCGCGGGTACGGTCTTCTTCGGCATCTTCGCCAAGCCCTCCGATTTCAGCTCGGTGCTGCTTTACGCTTCGATCTTGTTCCTCCCGGCCGCGATCCTCGCGATGTGGCTGCCGACCGAAGAGGCTACTTCCTGAGTCCGCCCAGTCCGGCAATCGCCTTGAATTCAGCGGCGGTCACGGGCGTCACGGAGAGACGGTTGCCAGGGCGCAGGATCAGCATTTCCTTGAGCGCGGCGCAGTCCCGCAGGTCGGGCAGGCTGACCAGCCGCTTGAAGCCCTGGTGGAATGATACCTCGATGCAACTCCAGCGCGGATTATCCTTAGTCGACTTGGCGTCGTAGTAATCCGACTTGGGTTCGAACTGGGTGGGGTCGTCGAAGGCTTCCTTGGAGACCTTGGCCACGCCGATGATGCCGGGCTCGTCGCAGTTGGAATGATAGAACAGCACGAGGTCCCCGACTTTGGCGGAGCGCATGAAGTTACGCGCCTGGTAATTGCGTACGCCGGTCCACGGTTCCTTGCCCTTACGTTCGAGTTCCTGGAAGGAGAACTCATCGGGTTCGGACTTCATCAGCCAGTGGTGCATGTGGCCAACGTGCAGGGCAGGGCGGTCTTTTCAAGGCAGGGCTGTGGTCTTGCCCTTTCCTTCCGGCAGAGCCTAATCACGCCGTGCGCCTGCTGGACTCCCATTGTCACCCCGAATACGCCCTCAAGGCTGGCCGTCTCGCCGCCTGGGTGGCGGAATGCCGCGCCGCCGGCGTCGAAGGTGTCGTTGCGATCGGGACTGACCTCAAGGATTGGTCCGACTACCGTGATCTCGCTTCCTCGCAGCCGGATTTCTTCCGTCACACGGTCGGCCTCCACCCCTGCCATGTCGAAGAAGGTTGGGAGGAGACCGTCGCGGCCATCTCGCCCTATTTCGCCGACCAGACTCACCCTGCGGCCCTCGGGGAGATCGGCCTGGATTATTTCCGACTCCCGGCTGACGTCGCCGAGGCCGAGCGTATCAAGGGCTGGCAGCAGGAAGCCTTCCGTCGCCAGCTGATGCTGGCCTATCAGTTCGGCTGCCCGGTGGTCATCCATTCCCGCCATGCCTTCGACGACTGCGTGCGATTGATCGACGCCAGCGGCGTGGATTGGCGCAAGGTGGTGTTCCATTGCTTCGTCGAAGGCCCGGAGCAGGTCCGTCAGGTCAATCAGCGCGGCGGGCGCGCCTCGTTCACCGGCATTATCACTTACGCCAAGTCCGAGGAGATCCGGCAGGCGCTCAAGGCCCAGGGCCTAGCTCGATTGATGTTGGAGACCGATGCACCGTACCTCGCTCCCCAGTCCGTCCGTGGTAAGGAAAATACGCCGGCCTATCTCCCTGAGATCTGCGCCAAGGCCGCGGAGCTGCTGGGCCTGCCAGCCGATGAAGTCGCCGAGGTCGCTACACGCAACGCCCGCGAATTCTTCGGGTTCGCCGCAGGCTGACACCACATTGTCACGGGTCCGCCCCCGTCCTTACGCACATCTGTGGCATCATCGCCATAGATGTCACCGCAGAGCGCTCCCAGCAATACTGACGTACTAAAGGCCAATCTCGGCCCGCTGGCCTGGGCGGAGCCGGCGCTCGACCAGTTCTTCAAGGTCCGGGCCTTCGATGCTTTCCTGGCGCGTATCCATGCCGCTGGACGACCGGATTTTTTTACGTCGGCGATGGAGCAGGCCGGGCTGAGCAATACCTGGAGCGACCAGTGCCTAGCGCGTATCCCGCGCTCCGGTCCGTTGGTCGTCGTCGCGAACCATCCTCACGGTTTAGCCGATGGGCTCGTGGCGATGGATTTTCTGCTGCGCGCCCGCCCCGATGCGCTGGTCGTCGGTAATCGCTGGCTTAGTCAGATTCCCGGCATCCGTCCGTGGCTCATTGAGGTCAACCCTTTCAGTCCGGAGGCGTCTGATCCAGGTAATGTCGCCGGCACGCGTCGCATCCTCTCGCACCTGCGCGCCGGCGGCTGCATCCTGACGTTCCCCGCCGGTGAGGTCTCCAGCCTTAGGCTGAAGTCACGTCGGGTGGACGATCCGGTCTGGTCGCCGCAGGTGGTGCGTATGGCCCGCAAGGTCGGCGCCTCACTCCTGCCGTTGCGGGTCGAGGGTCGCAACTCCGGGCTCTTCCAGTCACTTGGGCTAGTCCACCCGAAGGTTCGGACGATGCTGCTGCTTCGCGAGTTTCTGCATCACCGCGGTAAGGTAATCCATCTCCGCACCGCCAATCCCGTTACACCTGCTCAGTTGGCAGATCATCCGGACGACGAAGAGGCTACGAGTTTCCTTCGTCTACGTTGCGAGCTGCTTTCCAATCGCAGCGCTCAAGGGAAAGCCAAGGTCGTGCAACCCACGGCGCCGCAGGCGACAATCATCGCTCCAGTGAACCCGTCCTTGTTGCGCGCAGAGCTGCAGAGCTTGCCGGCGGAAGACCTCTTGCTCACCAGCGGAGACTTCAAGGTCTACCGTTTCCTCGGCAAGGACTTACCGCACACCTTGCGTGAGGTCGGGCGATTGCGCGAGACCACTTTCCGTTCGGTCTCCGAGGGTACGGGACTCGATTGCGATTTGGACGCCTTCGATGCCTGGTATGACCAAATCGTGCTGTGGGATGATAAGGCCTCTGCGGTCGTCGGCGGTTATCGTCTTGGTCCGACGGATCGCATTTTGCCCCTGCAAGGTAAGCACGGTCTCTACACCTCGACGCTCTTTGAGTTCAAGGGCGACTTCTTCCGTCGTATGGATCCCGCGCTCGAAATGGGCCGGTCGTTCATCCGCCAGGAATACCAGCGTAAGCCCACCAGCCTGCCGCTTCTCTGGCGGGGTATCGGCCGCTACGTCGTGCGCTTCCCGAAGTATCACCTGCTATTCGGGCCGGTGAGTATCAATCCCGAGTACGGCCAGGCCTCGAAGGAACTAATCCTTTCCTATCTTAAGAACAACCGTTCGGCTGACGACCTGCTCCCGCTGGTCCGGGCCAAGAATCCACCTCGCTCCATGAGCCTGCACGATGCCGACCTCGACGTCCTGCAGCGTTGTGCCTTCGATCTTGAGCACGTCTCTAGCCTCGTGAGCGACCTCGAGCCCGATGCGAAGGCCGTCCCAGTGCTACTTAAGCACTATCTCAAACTCAACGGACGACTTATCGCCTTCAACGTCGACGAAGGCTTTGGTGGCTGTCTGGACGGTCTCATCGTCGTGGACCTCACCCAGACCGACCATAAGCTGCTGGCCGCCTACATGGGCGACGAGGGTGCGCGTCAGTTCCTGGAATACCACGACTTCGACGGCGCCAAGCCCAAGGCATGAAAAGGGCGGGCCTTGCAGCCCGCCCTGATCTATCGATGACGGATGGCTTAGGCCTTGGCCAGCGCCTGTTCGAGGTCAGCGATGATATCCTCGATGTCCTCGATGCCCACGGAGAGGCGCACGTAGTCGTCAGTCACGCCGGCGCTGTCGCGTTCTGCGGCGGTGAGCTGCGAGTGCGTCGTGGAGGCCGGGTGGATCGCCAACGAGCGGGCGTCACCGATGTTGGCGACGTGGCTGTGTAGGATGAGTGAATCGATGAACTTGCGGCCGCCTTCGTGGCCGGACTTGAGGCCGAATCCGACCAGTGCGCCGTAGCCGTTGGTGAGGTACTTCTTGGCGAGGTCGTGGTATTTCGAGGACTTTAGGCCCGGGTAGTTGGTCCACTTCACCTTCGGGTGTGCTTCGAGGAACTGGGCGACCTTCATGGCGTTAGCGCAATGACGCTCCATGCGAAGGTGTAGGGTCTCGAGTCCTTGGATGAGCAGGAAGGCGTTGAAGGGCGAGAGGCAGCTGCCGACGTCGCGGAGGAACTGCAGGCGCATCTTCATGATGAACGCGATGTTCGCGCCGCCGGCCGGCGCGAAGGCCTTGAAGGCTTCCCAGTGAGGTAGGCCGTGGTAGGACATATCAGGCTCGGTGAAGCCGGGGAACTTGCCGTTGCCCCAGTCAAAATTACCGCCGTCGACGACGATGCCGCCGATCGAGGTGCCGTGGCCGCCGATGTGTTTGGTGGCCGAGTGTACGACGATGTTCGCACCGTGCTCGAAGGGACGGTTCAGGTACGGCGAGAGGGCGGTGTTATCCACGATGAGCGGGACGCCGACTTCCTTGGCGATCTTGCCGACTTCGGCGAAGGGGAAGATGTTGAGTCGGGGGTTGCCGAGGCCTTCTCCGTAGAAGGCCTTCGTGTTCGATTTCACGGCCTTGCGGAAGTTCTCGGGTTCGTCGGCATCGACGAATGACACTTGGATACCGAGCTTCGGCAGGGTGTAGTGGAAGAGATTGTAGGTGCCTCCGTAGAGCTGGGAGGTCGAGACGATGTGGTCGCCGGCGCCGGCGAGGTTGAGGATGGACGCGGTGATGGCGGCTTGGCCGGAGGAATGGGCGAGGGCACCCGAGCCACCTTCGAGGGCCGCGAGGCGCTGCTCGAGGACATCCGTCGTCGGGTTCATGATGCGGGTGTAGATGTTGCCGAGCTCCTTGAGACCAAAGAGGTTCGCGGCGTGCTCCGTGTCACGGAATTGATAGCTGGTGGTCTGATAGATCGGAACAGCGCGCGAGCCGGTGGTCGGATCGGGCTTCTGGCCGGCGTGCAGGGACTTGGTGCCGAGTTTCATGGGAGTGATAGGGGGAGGGGTTCCGTTATCTCTTTTTGGCGGTCCTGAAACAAGCCGGAACCCCTTTATAAAGTTGTCCGTTTTACCCGGCGGGGAGAGAATATCATATGCGCATAGGTTTGCCCCTCCTTTTGCTGCCCTTGGCCCTATCCGCTGGCGAATGGCGGGAGGTCTGGCGCGATGACTTCAATGGCAAGGAACTCGATTGGACCAAATGGGCCGTTGAGGAAAACGGTCACGGTGGGGGGAATAACGAATTGCAATACTACCTCGATCGCCCGGCCAATCTACGCGTCGAGAACGGTCATCTCGTCATCGAGGCCCGCCGCGATAACTTGAATGTGGCTGGGGTGCAGAAAAACTTTTCCTCGGCCCGTATTCGGACCAAGCGCCGCGCGGACTGGCTTTACGGGCGCTTTGAGCTATCCGCGAAGCTCCCAGCTGGGAAGGGGCTCTGGCCAGCTTTCTGGATGCTCCCTTCTGAGGAGAAGTATGGTGGCTGGGCTTCCAGCGGCGAAATCGACATCATGGAGTTCAAAGGCCAGGAGCCTAATCAGGTCCACGGTACCATCCACTATGGGAACGCCTGGCCTCATAATAAATTTAAGGGAAAGGTCTACCGGCTGCCGAAGGGGGACTTCTCCCAGGATTTCCATCTGTTTGCGGTCGAGTGGGAGCAGGGGGTGCTTCGTTGGTTCGTCGATGGCGTCCAGTATCAGGAGCTCAAGGAGTGGTCGACGGTGGGTGGGCCGTTCCCGGCGCCCTTTGATCAGAAGTTCTACCTAGTGCTTAACTTGGCGGTCGGTGGCGGCTTCGGTGGCCCCGTCGATCCGGAGACTCCCTTCCCGGCTCAGTTCCAAGTGGATTATGTCCGGGTCCTGCAGCGGTAGCTTCCGTAGTTCCGTCTCGCCCAGCGGGGGGCTCCTTCGCTAACTGACCAGCCTATGACCGTGTTCCTGCATGACACTATGTCCCGCGAGAAGCGCCCCCTGCTGATCAAGCCCGGCCATGAGGTTTTCGGGATGTATTGCTGCGGTCCCACGGTCTACGGCCCAGCCCATATCGGGAATTTCCGCACGTTTGCCGCCCAGGACGTCCTGCGCCGCACCCTCGAGGTCGCTGGCCTTAAGGTAAAGCATGTCCGCAATATCACCGATGTGGATGACAAGACCATCCGCGGGGCCCAGGCCGCTGGCCAGACCCTGGCCGCCTTCACCAAGGGTTGGACCGACAAGTTCCATGCCGATTGCAAGGCGCTCGGTCTCCTGCCGCCCCATGTCGAACCGAGCGCGGTGGAGCATATCCCCCAGCAGGTGGCGATGATCAAGGCCCTCGTCGATCGCGGGCATGCTTACGTCGCCAAGGATGGGTCGGTCTATTTCAAGGTCTGTTCCTGCACCGATTACGGGAAACTGACCCGGATCGACTTCTCCAAGTTGCAGACTCAGTCCGTCAATTCCGCCGGCGAAGCCAACGACGCCGACGAGTACGAACGCGAATCGGCTTCCGACTTCGCGCTCTGGAAGTCCCGTAAGCCCGAGGACGGTGCCAACTTCTGGCCGTCACCTTGGGGGGAAGGCCGACCCGGCTGGCATATCGAGTGCTCGGCTATGTCGCTCGCCCACCTGGGCGCTACTTTCGACCTCCATGGCGGGGGTGTCGATCTGTGCTTCCCGCATCACGAGAATGAAATCGCCCAGTCCGAGTGCGCCACCGGCGTTAAAGGCTTCGCGGCTCACTGGTTCCATAGCGCCCACTTAATGGTGGACGGAGAGAAGATGTCCAAGAGCCTGGGCAACCTGTACACCCTGACGCAGCTTGAAGATAAAGGTTTTACTGCCAACGAGTTACGTTACATCCTTATCGGCGGCCATTATCGCAGTCCTCTTAATTTCACCTTCGCTGGACTGGAGGGCGCACGCTCCGCCATCGCCAAGCTCGAGCGCTGGACCGACCGGTTGCTCGCCTTGGCCGGTTTCACTCGCGCTGATTTCGCCGCGCCGGCGATTCACGAGGTCCAGACCGCGTGGGGTCGTTTTGCCCCCGCGTGGGAAATTCTTCAAGAAGACCTTAATGTCCCCGGTTGCTTGGGTCAGATCTTCACCGTGGTGGGAGAGAAGGATGAAGTTTCGCCCCACCAAGCCCGCGAGGATGTCTGCGGTTTGGCCAAGATTCTGTATGCCCTCGGCGTCGTGCTCTTCGTCCCGAAGCTGGAGCTCGGTGTGCCGGCGGCGATCGCCGACCTCGGCGCCCAGCGCTGGGCGGCGAAGCAGGCGAAGGACTTCGCCGCCGCCGACCGGCTCCGCCAGGAGCTGACCGCGGCCGGGTGGGCGATGCTCGACCGGAAGGACGGCTTCGACCTCCGGCCGCTCTGATTGTTGGTTCATAAGATTCTTTAGAAATAAATTGTAGGGGAATTCCGCAGACGGTATGTTTGGCGGGCTATGTCCAATCCCACACCCTCCCGTCCGCTCAGTCCCACCTTCTTCCCGTCGCTCGCGTTCCTCCTCTTTGGAGTCGCACTGGCGCTGGGTTTCGTCACCGCCACCGACAAGTTCGGGCGTTCGTTGACGCAGATCCGCCAGAACCGCCCCGAGATCGTCGTCAAGGGCGTGGCCACGCAGGATCTGCGCTCCGCCCAAGGCATGGTCGGCGCCGACCTCGCCTGGCGCGGTGAAAAACAAGATGTCGGCCGCGACGCGATGCTCGCCCAGCGCACGCAGCTGACCGCTTCATTGCGCAAGGCCGGTTTCGCGGAGAGCGAGATCATCTTCGAGGCGACGACCGTACGTCGACTCGAGCCGGCGGTCTACATCGAGCCGCCGCTCGGCGCCGGTGAGAAGCAGCCGGTGCGCGGACGCCAGCTCATCGACTTCGATACCCACGCGCGTGGTCAGGTTCCTGAGTATGTCTTTGCGCAGCACCTTACCTTGCAGTCCGCCGATGTCGCGCGCATCGAAGCCTTCTCGCGTCAGGAGTTCTTCCCGTCCGGCGGCGTCTCGATCGTCCGCAGTACGCCTATCTTCCGCCTGCTCAACCTCGCTGATGTGAAGAAGGACCTGCTCGAGTCGGCAGCGAAGGATGCCCAGCGGCGAGCGCTGACGATGGTCAATGGTTCGGGTAGCCATCTAGGCTCGTTGCTCGAGGCCGCCCAAGGCGTTATTCAGATCAGCGCCAAGGACCGGATCGATGAAAGTGATTCCGGCAGCGTCGACATCTCGTCCATCGACAAGACTATCCGCGTGGTGGTCACGATGCGTTTCGAACTCGTCAAAGAGTAGGCCCGCGGCCCGGGGCAGGGCGGGGGTCCGCCTCCGTCCTTGCCCTCCGCCTCGGGAGTCCCTAGCGAGTGGGGTATTCCGCCATGTCTTCCCGCCCGCAGATGACTCCCCTCGAGGAGATCCGTCACTCCGCCGCCCATATGCTGGGCGCCGCTGTGCTCCGCCTATTCCCTCAGGCTCAGCTCGATATCGGGCCGCCGACCGACAACGGCTTCTACTACGATTTCGACCTCGAGCACACGTTCACGGCCGAAGACCTCGTGAAGATTGAGGAAGAGATGCGCCGCATCTCCAAAGAGAATCAGAAGTTCGAGCGCTTCGAGTGCACCCGTGAAGAAGCCGAGAAGCTAATCCGCGAGCGCGGCCAGAATGCCTATAAAGTCGGACGCCTCGGCGACATTCCTGCCGGTGAGACGATCTCCTTTTACAAGAACGGCGAATTCGTCGACCTCTGCGCTGGAACCCACGTCCGCTACTCCTCTCAGGTCAAGGCGTTCAAGTTGCTCCATATTGCGGGTGCCTACCATCGTGGCGACGAGAAGAACAAGCAGCTCCAGCGCATCTACGGTACCGCCTACGCGACCAAGGATGAACTCGAGCAGGCGATGGTCCGTGCCGAAGAGGCCAAGAAGCGTGACCACCGTAAGCTAGGCAAAGAACTGAAGTTGTTCCATATCGACGAGAAGGTCGGTCAAGGTCTCATCCTCTGGACGCCCAATGGCGCCGTCGTTCGCCAGGAGCTCCAGAACTTCATCTCCGAGCGCCTGTTCCAGACCGGCTACAAACAGGTCTTCACGCCGCATATCGGTAATCTCGACCTCTATCGGACCTCGGGCCATTTCCCCTATTACAAAGACGCGCAGTTCCCGCCCCTCGTCGAACGCGAGGCCATGGAGATGCTCGCTAAGGAAGGCTGCGGTTGCGGCGAGCTGACCAACCGTCTGGCCGACGGCACCGTGCAGGGCTTCCTACTGAAGCCGATGAACTGCCCGCACCACATCCGCATCTACGCCTCCCAGCCCCATTCTTACCGTGATCTGCCGGTACGCCTCGCAGAATTCGGTACGGTCTACCGCTGGGAACAGTCCGGTGAACTGAGCGGTATGACGCGCGTCCGTGGCTTCACTCAGGATGACGCCCACCTCTTCTGCACCGAAGACCAGGTCCTACCTGAAGTCCTCGGCTGCTTGGAGCTCGTGAAGATTGTCCTTAAGACGCTCGGCCTGAACGATTATCGCGTCCGGGTTGGCCTGCGTAATCCCGACTCCGCCAAGTACACCGGCACTGCCGAGAACTGGGATAAAGCCGAAGCCGCCTGCCGCGCCGCGGCCGCCACCCTTGGCGTCGCTTTCTCTGAAGAGCCCGGTGAAGCCGCTTTCTACGGCCCTAAGATCGACTTCGTCGTCCGCGACGTCATCGGTCGCGAATGGCAGCTCGGTACTGTGCAGGTCGACTTCAATCTCCCAGAGCGTTTCGAGCTCACGTACAACGGCGCCGACAACAAGCCGCACCGCCCGGTGATGATTCACCGTGCCCCGTTTGGTTCGATGGAGCGTTTCGTCGGTATTCTCATTGAGCACTTCGCCGGCGATTTCCCGACCTGGCTCTCGCCTGAGCAGGTTCGCCTCATTCCTCTGAACGATGACCTTAACGCTGATTGCGAAGCGATGGCTGAGATCCTCAAGGTCGCCAAGATTCGCTGCAGCGTCGATAGTTCCTCCGATAAGCTGGGCGCCAAGATCCGTCGCGCCGAGATGTCCAAGGTCCCGCACATGCTCGTCGTGGGCGCCAAGGAAAAGGAAGCGGGCCTCGTCAATGTTCGCTCCCGCGCCGACAAGTCCTTTGAGGGTAATCGCACGCTTGCTGAGTTCGTGGCCTTGGTTTCGGCCGAAGTCGCCGAGCGTCGCCTCAAAGCGCACGTTCCGACGGCTCCCGTCGCCCCGGCCGCTCCTCAGGCCTGACCGTCACCTCGTTTTAACGGGCTCTCCGGGTAACTGAGGTTGCCCGGAGGGGCCTTTTGAGCCAATACCTCGGCATGGATCAGCCCCGTTCTTCTTCTCGCCGCGAATTCCTCAAGTTCGCTGGCCTCGGTAGTCTCGTCTTCGGCGCCGGCTCGGCCCGGGCCCTCGGCGCCGATGGCCGTGAGGCCTCCGCCAACTCTGCCAAGCGTCAGGCTAAGAACGTGATCTTTATGGTCTCCGATGGGATGTGCTTCTCGGTGCTGACCGCTGCCCAGACCTACCTGACTCGTACCGAGAAGCGTTCCTCGCACTGGATGAAGATGTACGGTGAGCTTCCCGTCGTCCGTTCGCTTTGCGAGACCGACTCCGCCAGCGGCATCGTGACCGACTCGGCGGCTGCCGCCAGCTGCTGGGGTATTGGCGAACGTATCGATAACGGCGTGATTAATATCACCCAAGACGGCCGTAAGCCTGTCACCCTAGTGCAGAAGATGAACGCCGCCCGCAAGCGTTGCGGCCTCGTCACCACCGCAACCGCCACCCACGCGACCCCGGCGGGCTTTGCGACCACCGTCGCCAAGCGCTCGGACCAGAAGGCCATCGCGGCCCAGTATCTGGAGCGCGGCGTGGATGTCGTGCTCGGCGGTGGCACGCAGTATTTCAGCGACGACCTCGTCGCAGCCTACCGCAAGGCAGGCTATGGCATCGCCCTTAATCGCGACCAGCTCCTGGCAGACGCAGGTAAGGCCCCGTTGCTGGGTCTTTTCAGCAAGAGCCATATCCCCTTCGAAATCGACCGGCTCAATTCCGCCGAGCTCAAGGCCTCCACCCCGACACTTTCTGAGATGACCAAGGTCGCCTTGCAGCGGCTTAGCTCTGCCTCAGAAGGATTCTTCCTGATGGTTGAAGGCGGACGCATCGACCATGCTGCGCACGGTAACGACGGCGCCGCCGCTATCCGTGAGCAGGTGGCCTTCGACGAAGCCATCGCCACGGCCCTCGCCTTCATCGACAAGAATCCGGACACGTTGCTGATCGTCACCACCGACCATGGCACCGGTGGCTTCAATGTGAACGGCCTCGGCAACGAGGATTTCTTCACCACGGAGCCCGCTTATTCCGAATCATCGCCCGCCTTCGACCGCCTGACCGGCTTCACGTCGTCGCTCGAATTGCTCAGTCTTCGGACCAAGGGTTTGTCGCCGGACAATTTTCTGGCCGCAGCGGAAAAGGCGACGGGTTTGAAGTTCAAGTCCGAGGACCATGCCAAGATCACTTCGACCAAGACGCTTGCGGCCGCGCTTATGAAGTACACCTCGATCGGTTGGACCAGCAATAACCACACCGGGGAGATGGTGGAGTTCTGTTCCTATGGCCCTGGCTCTCAGCTCTTCACACCGCATCTGCGTAATGACCAAGTGCACGCGAAGATCCTGCAGGCGACGGGCGTGGCCTGAGCAAAGCTTATCAGGGCACAAAAAAGGGCGTCCCGGTGGGACGCCCTTTTGCTTGGCCGTGGTGTCGGCTTAGAGCTTGTTGTACTTCACACCGCAGCCGTAGGGCTTGGTGTTGGAGACTTCCGGCGACTTGCCTTCCTTCACGGCCTTGACGGCGGCGAGGACGTAGTTCGTGGACTTGTCGATGTCGGCAGGCTTGGTCATGACCGAGCCGCTGTCGATGGCGCCCTTGTAAACGAGTACGCCATTACCATCGATGACGAAGCAGTGCGGGGTCACCTTGGCTTCATAAGCACGACCGATGCTCTGGTTCGAGTCTTCGATGACGGTGCCTGGGTAGTAGGTGCTGCTTTCGCTGATCTTGTCGCCAGCGGTGTGGATGATGAGCCAGACGACGCCCTGGGCGATAGCCTGCTTCTGGAACTCCTGCATCTTACCGGCGTCGTAGAACTTACGGACGGCGGGGCAGCCAGGGTTATACCATTCGAGGACGACGGTCTTGCCCTTGAGGTCGGCGAGGCTGACGGTCTTGCCGTCGAGGGTCTTGCCAGAGAAGTCAGGAGCAGCCTTGCCGACTTCGGAGGCCGCGAAGGCCGCCACGGCGGCGAGGCACGCGAGGAGGGAGGTGAGGATACGCATTTGGGTGTGGGGGATAGGTTGCTTGTTGTATGGGGCGGTTTGCAGTTTTCAACCCCTTCGCAGGGGATTGATTCTATAATCCTCACCAAACCAGCTGTTTTTACCTGGTTTTGACTCATGGGTTGCCAAATTGACCGAAAACCCCGAATTAATTCTCCTGTTTATGGCTGACGCCCGTTCCATCGCCTTGGTCTGCGCCAATGAAGCTTCTCTCTGGGCGGAGCTGCAGGCCCGCGCAGCCGTCGTGGCCAAGGCTGAACCAGCCCTGGCGCCGATGCTCCATCGCAACGTCTTGGACCGTGCGGGTTTCGGTGATGGCATTATCCAGCGCCTCGCCGAACGCATCACGCCGACAGGGCAGGATCTTCCGGTCGTCCTTCGTGTCCTCGGCGAAGCCGTTGCCTCCGACCCTGAAGTGCTTTCGCAGATGCGTGCGGATATTCGCGCCACGCTTGAGCGCGATCCGGCGACGGAGCATGCGCTCATCCCGTATCTCTGGTATAAGGGCTTCCACGCCATCTCCACGCATCGACTGGCGCACACCCTATGGAAGGCCGGCCGCAAAGAGCTCGCGACGCACCTTCAGTCGCTCGTCTCCGAGCACCTTGGCGTCGATATCCATCCCGCCGCGCGCTTCGGCGTCGGCATCCTGCTCGATCACGCCACCGGCTTCGTCGCCGGCGAGACCAGTGTCGTCGCGGACAATGTCTCCTTTCTGCATGAGGTTACCCTCGGTGGTACCGGTAAGGCCCGCGGTGATCGCCACCCGAAGATTCGTTCAGGTGTGCTCGTGGGTGCCGGCGCGAAGATTCTCGGCAATATCACGATTGGCGAAGGCGCCAAGATTGGCGCTGGCTCCGTAGTACTTAAGGATGTCGCCCCGCACACCAGCGTGGCCGGCGTGCCCGCGGTGATGATCGGCCAGACCACCGTCGACGCCCCGGCGCTCGACATGGACCACTCGCTCTAGGCCATGCCCAACTCCCGGCCAGCGCAGGAACGTCCCGGCGACGCCCGCGTCTTGGACTGTCTTTATCGCGTAGGCGCGTTCGTCAATTCGACCGAAGACCCGCGCGAGGCCCTCGACTTCATTCTCGCGGAGATCGTCCAGACGCTGAACGCCTCGAGCGCCTCTATCGCGCTCGTCGAGCCCGCCACGGGATCGCTACGCATCGAAGTGAGTAACGGCCTGGCGCCCGACTCGACCACCCAGGTCATCGGCCAGGGGCAGGGTATCACCGGATGGGTAGCACTCTACGCCAAGCCGCAGCGCATCCCTGACGTCTCGAAAGATCCGCGTTACGTCGAGCTCCGTAAGGGTATCCGTTCCGAACTCGCCGTCCCCATGGAACTCATGGGCAATGTGATTGGTGTGGTGAACTGCGATTCAGACCGTCTGGATGCCTTCACTGAGCAGGACGTCGCCTTCCTAGCCCTTCTTACCAACGAGGCATCTAAAGCTGTCGGTCGTATCTGGCTGCTGCGCCAGCTCCGTTCCAAGGCCGCCCAGCTCGAGGCATTGGTGCGTGCGGCGCAAGGGCTCGCCCGCGAACGCGACGAGCCCGGCATCTCACAGGACCTCGCTCGCCATACCCGCGGCCTGCTTGGCGCACGCGCCTGCGCCTATTACAAGATCGTCGACGACGTTCTGTTGCTGAAGTATCTCGATGGTGAACTGAGCGGGAGCGAGCTCGCCCCGAGTATCGCGGTGAACCAGACTTCGCTCGGCACGGTCGTCGGCCGCGGCCGTCCGGTCGTCGTGCCGCTTGCCGGTAAGACCGAGGAGCATCTATTCACCAAACTTTCCGAACCGGTGGCTTCCTCTTCGCTCCTCGCCGTGCCGGTACGCTATGAAGACGATACCTTCGGCGTGCTCATGTGTGTCGCAATGGGCGCCTATCGCTTCTCCGACGATGACAAGCACCTCGTCACGGCGCTTTCCTCTTTCGGGGCCTCTTCGATCCAGAACGCCCGTCTCTACGCCAAGGTCTTCACCGTCGAAGAAGGCTTGCGCCGCAGCGAACGCCTCACCGCCCTCGGTCTACTTTCGGCCGAAGTCGCGCACGAGATCCGTAATCCGCTGACGGTGATGAAGCTCCTTTCCGACACGCTTTCGCAGGGCATGGCGGCCGATGACCCCAAGATGGAAGACCTTGGTGTCATGCGTGAGAAGATCGCCCACATGGAGGGCGTCGTGTCCCGCGTGCTAGGCATGAGCAAGGCCCAGTCTGGGGCGTTCCGCGTCGTTGATCTCCGCAAGGCGACTGAGAACGCCGTCCTCTTACTCCGCCTTAAATTGCAACAGCTCGGCGTGAAGGTTGAGATTCATGGCGACCAGGTCATTCCGGCCGTTGAAGGTAATCCGGGGCAAATCCAGCAGGTGTTCCTGAATTTGATGATGAACGGCGTCCAGGCCATGACGGGGGGAGGCCTGCTCTCCTTGCATATCGGCGTCGAGCCAGGTTCGCAGGGCGAAGTCGTGGTCGTAAGGATCACCGATGCTGGCACGGGGATCCCTCAGGAAATCCTGCCCAAAATCTTTGAGTCTTTCTTCACCAGCCGCGAGGACGGCACGGGGCTCGGCCTCGCCATCGTGAAGCGGATTATGCGCGACCACCGCGGCGATGTCGTCGTCGAATCTACCGGTCCCGGCGGGACGACGTTTAAGTTTTGGTTCCCTGTCGGGAAGTGAGCCAGGCCTGGCCCGCCTTAATGAGTACGGGTAAGAAGGAGACGAAGATTACACCGATCGTGACGAGGCCAAGGTTTTTGGCTAGTGGCGTGTTGCCGATGAGATGGCCGAGAAGGACGAGTGAGCCGATCCAGATGACCGCCCCGGCGACGTTCCAGACAAAGAAGCGAGCGGGAGGCATCTTGCCCATGCCAGCGACGAATGGGACGAAGGTGCGGATGACCGGAATGAAGCGGGCCATGACGAGCGAGGCCGCTCCTTTTTCGGCATAATAGGTCCGGGCGGCGGCGAGGTAGCGGCGCTTATATAGCCAGCCATCTTCCCACTTCTCGACTTCTTCGCCGAACTTCGCGCCCAGCCATCGGCCAAGCTCATTGCCGATGATAGCGGCAATGGTGAGGGCGAAGAAGAGGCTCCAGGGGTCGAGCAGGGCGGGCCGATCGCCGTTGGCGATGGTCAGGATTCCAGCGACCACGATCATGGAGTCTCCCGGTAGGAAGAAGCCGAACAGCAGGCCGGTCTCGGCGAAGACGATGAGCGTCATCACGGGGAGACCGCCAATCTTGATCATCGCCTCGACGTCCGACATCGATTGGAGGGCGGCCTTGAGGGTGCTGAACCAGTTTTCCATAGCGCTATTAAGGACGGAAGGTTCACGTTGGCAATCGCCCTTGAAGAAATCGACCTTTCCCGTCACGTTCCCGCTGTCGCATGTCGCCCGAATACGAGTCCTCCGCTGTCTTGCTCCGCCGTGCCGCGTTGCAGCATGGTCTGGCCGGTCAGGCCGCCCTGGAGGGAGAGTTCGTTCCGCGGGCTAGGCTTTTCCTTGCCGAGGCACGTGAACTCCAACTGTCGGCGCATCGCGCAGGCGTTCTCGGCGGTGAGGTCGCGAAGCTCCGCTCCGATGCGATTGATATTCTTTTCGATGCTCTATTCTTGAAGGCGGGCCCGGCGGCTTCAGCCATCAGTCTCGTGGCCACGGGTGGTTACGGTCGGGCTGAGCTCTGTCCGCTGAGCGATATCGACCTACTCGTGCTCGTGCCCCGTCATTCGGCGGCGACCAAGGCGCTCGTGGAAGCCATCCTTTATCCGCTTTGGGATCTTGGGCTCAAGGTAGGTCAGTCCGTCCGTACGGTCACCGAATCAACCAACTACGCCAAGGATGACCTCCATCTGCATGTTGCTCTGCTCGAAACGCGTCATCTGTGCGGTTCACCCGAGCTCTTTGCCCAGCTCGAAGCCAAGACCGCGGCTCTGCTTTCTGGCCAGGCTTGGAAACCGTTCGCCCGCGCGATCGTGGAGTCGCAACGCAAGCGCCGCGAAAAGGCTGGCGGTAGCGCTTACCTGCAAGAGCCCGACCTTAAGAACGGCGTCGGCGCCCTTCGCGACGTGCAGGGTTGCATCTGGATCGCCCGCACGGCGCGTAATGGCGTCGGGCCGGCTGGCTTGGCGGCTTCCGGCTTTCTGCCTTCGGTTGATCTACAGAAATTTGAGGAAGCCAAGCAGGTGTTGCTTCGCTTGCGTTGCGAACTGCACTTCCAGGTTACGCGTCCCACGGAGCAGCTTTCGTTGGAGCGCCAGGATACGATGTCCAAAGGACTCGGCTATTGCGGTACGCTCACCGAACGCATCGGCGGGATGATGCGCGAGTATTTTGACGCCGCTGATCACGTCCGCCGCTGTGCCGAGATTGTCGAAGGGGCTGTCATGGGTGAGCCGGAACCCGAAGGGTGGGGCGCCCCTTTCATCATGGATGGCCTGCGCGTCGTGCCGGGTGGAACCGTGACCGCGGAACACCGTCTTGTCTTTGAAGAAGACCCCGGCCGCCTCGTCCGTCTATTCCGCATCTGCCAGATTCATGAGGCCCGTCCTGACCGTGCCCTGTCTCTGCTGGTCCGTGAGCGAGCCCACCTGCTCACCTCGACGCTCGCGACTTCCGAGGAAGCGAGTAGCGCCTTGCGCGCGATGCTCACCGAGGGCGGACGGGTCTACGCTACGCTCAACGCCCTGCGCGAGCACGGGCTGCTTTACCGTCTCGTGCCGGAGTTCGCCGGCCTGCATTGCCTCGTGCAGTTCGAGTTCTATCACCGCTGGACGGCGGACGTGCATACGCTGCGCTGCCTGATGGAGCTGGATACAATCTACGCCGGCGAGGCAGACGTTGATCAGCGTTACCGCACCGTCGTCCTCGGCTCCGAGGCCCCTTCGCTGCTTTACGCGATTCTGTTCCTCCACGACATTGCGAAGTCAGGCGGCATCGAAGGCCACGCTGAACGCGGCGTCCCGATCGCCGACAAGATCCTGGAGCGCCTCGGCTTCGACGCACGTGAGCGTGAAATCGCAGCTGGCGTCATTCGTCATCACCTCGTGATGGGTCTCTATTGGCAGCGTCATGACATCGATGACCCCGCCAATATTGAACGTTTCGCCCGCCTGATGGGCGATGAGCAGGTGCTGCGTAGCTTGTTTGTGCACACCCGTTGCGACGCTCGTGCGACCTCGCCTGACCTCTGGACAGATTTTAAGGACGGCCAGCATTGGTCATTGTACCGCCGCACGCTTGCCAAGCTCGCCGGGGAGGAGGAGAGCGACCATGTTGCCGTGATTACTTCGCTTTGCGCCGCTACGGCGGCACTTCTAGGCGTCGAGATTCCGGCCGACGAGGTCGAGGCTCATTTCACCACCATGCCTCGGGGGTATTATTTACATGCGGCCGCCGAGGATGCTGCCCACCACCTGCGGATGATTCATCGCCTCATCGCCTCCGTTTCCGAGGCCGATGCCGAGGTCTCCTTGCGCCCAATCGTGGAATGGCATGACGACATTGGTTCTGGCCAGTCGCTCGTCACGGTCGTGACTTGGGATCGCGCGGGCCTTTTCAGCCGTATGGCTGGGGCCTTCGCCGTCGCGGGTATCAACATCGTCTCTTGTCGGGCTTTTTCTCGCGACGACGATGTTGCGATCGACTTCTTCAAGGTCGTGCTGCCCGTCGGTAAGGAAATCGCCTCCAAAGAGCGTTTCACCACGGCCTTGGCTAAATCCCTACTCGAAGGGACTGATCTGGTGGAAGATGTGGCCGCCGAAGAGCAGCGCGCCCTCATGACCGCCCCGCGTCGCAAGGCGTTTGTACCGCTCGCGGCCAAGGTTGAGGTCTATTACGAGGTCGACCTGGCTCGTACGGTCATCGAGATTCAGTGCAACGACCGGCTGGGTCTCCTGTTCCGTGTCGGTCGCGCCATCCGCGAGGCCGGCTACGCCATCACCTTTGCAAATATCGCGACCGAGCAGGGTTTCGCGATTGATACCTTCTACCTGACCCCGGAGCGCGGCCTGACCCGCGAGCCGCACCCGCTGGAAACCTTGGCCGACGCCTTGCGAGGAGTCGTCTCCTGAGCGTCGTCCCACCTTGCTTCGGTCGAAGAATCGCCCAATCTCAAGGGTCTCCTGCCATGAAAAAGCTGATCACCCTCCTGAAGTCCGGCCTCATCGCCTGGGCCGCTTGCGGCCTGCTGCTGGCCGCCGACCCAAAATCTTCCCCTGAAAAGACCATGACCACTCCTCCTAAGCTCGAGAAAGCCACCTTCGGCGCCGGTTGTTTTTGGGGTGTCGAATACCAATATGCCAAAATCCCGGGCGTCCTTTCGGCCGTCAGCGGCTATGCTGGTGGCAAGATCGACAATCCCACCTATGAGGACGTCTGTTCGCATACGTCCGGTCACGCAGAGGTCATCGAAGTGACCTTCGATCCGACCAAGGTGAGCTACCGCACGCTGGTCGAGTATTTCTTCAAGATGCACAACCCGACGCAGGTGAATCGTCAAGGGCCGGATGTGGGCGACCAGTATCGCTCCGTGATCTTCACGCATTCTGCCGACCAAAAAAAGACCGCTGATGACGTTAAGATCGGCCTGACGCTCGCCAAGACTTTTAGCCGCCCGATCGCCACCCAGATCGAACCTGCCCCGAAGTTCTGGCGCGCCGAGGAATATCACCAGAAGCACTACCAGCTGCGAGGCACCAAGCCTTATTGCCATCTGGTCCCTTTCGCGGAAGAGAAGTAAGTCGTGGCTGAACGGCGACTTGGGTCGGATGACGCCCTGCCTGGCTTAGGTCAGGGGGTGCCTGACTCCATTCCGGAGCGTCGCCGTCCGTTGGCTTCGCGGATGCGCCCGCGCAACCTCGCGGAGGTCGTCGGGCACGCCGGGTTGCTGGGCCCTGAGGCGTTGCTGCCACGCCTGATCAAGGCCGACAACTTTGGCTCGCTGCTTTTCTATGGCCCTCCCGGTTGCGGTAAGACCACGTTGGCCGAGGTCATTGCCGCCGAGACGCAGTCGTTCGTCGTCCGCGTCAACGCCGTGCTTTCCGGCACCCCGGAGTTGCGCGAGATCCTGGCAGACGCCCGTCGCCAGCCTTCGCGTAAGACGGTCCTAGTGGTCGATGAGATCCATCGCTTCAATAAGGCCCAGCAGGATCTCTTGCTGCCTGACGTGGAAGCCGGCGTGGTCCGCCTTATCGGCTGCACGACGCACAACCCCGGACTGTATGTCGTCCCCGCGCTGCTCAGTCGTAGTCATCTTTTCCGCCTCGATCCGTTGTCGCCTCCGGAGATCGCCGCCTTCCTGGGGACGGCGCTCGCGGACAAGGAGCGAGGACTCGGTGCCCTCGGCGTTAAGGCCGCGGAGAAAGTCCTCCAACAGGTCGCCGAGATGGCTTCGGGCGATCTGCGTCGCGCGTTGAACTGCCTTGAGACCTTGGTGCTCTCCGCCCCTGCGCTCGGAACCGTGACCGACGAAGCCGTGGCTTCCTTTGCCCGCGAGCGTCGGATTCGGTACGACGATGGCGGCGACGATCATTACGACACCGCTTCGGCTTTCATCAAATCTGTCCGGGGCGGCGACCCCGATGCCGCCCTCTATTGGCTCTTCCTGATGCTCGAAGGAGGGGAGGAGCCCCGCTTCATCGCTCGTCGTCTCGTCATCTGCGCTTCCGAGGATGTCGGTCTGGCGGATTCACGTGCGCTGGGCGTCGCTACCGCGGCTTTCCAGGCCTGCGAGATGGTCGGCATGCCCGAATGCGAATACGCCCTCGCCCATGCAACGCTCTTCCTGGCGCTCTCGCCGAAGAGTAACAGCACCACCGTGGCAATCTCTGAGGCCAAGGACGCCGTGTGCAATATGCCCCGTCAGGAAGTACCGCTGCACCTCAAGGATGCCCATAACAGCGTGAACAAGAGCCTTGGGAACGGCGGCACCTATCGTTACAGCCACGATTATCCGGAGGCCATCAGCGGGCAGGAATATCTCAGCCGCCCGCTTTCACTTTATCATCCGGGCGACGCCGGTGCCGAGCCGCAGATTGCCGAGCGGCTCGCCCGCTGGCGCGAACTCAAGGCCGCGCTCAAAAAGAAGGACGGACGTCCGTGAGCAAGGTCTCGCCACGTCTCCCGTGGTTTGGTCCGGGCAAGTTTCCGCTCTACCTCGCGCCGATGGCTCGCCACACCGACGTGGCCTTCCGCCAGCTTTGCAAAGAGCAAGGTGCCGACGTGATGGTCACGGAGTTCGTGCAGTCCGAGGGGCTGATCCGGGATAACGCCAAGGCCTGGGAGATGGTCGACTTCACCGAAGCCCAGCGCCCGATGGGCGTGCAGATCTTCGGCGCTACGCCTGCGTCCATGGCCAAGGCCGCCCGTCTGGTATGCGACCGAATGAAGCCGGATTTTCTGGACCTTAATTTCGGTTGCCCGGCCCATAAGGTCATTGAACAGAACGCCGGCTCGGGGCTCCTGCGATGCACGCCATTGCTCTATGATCTCGTCAAGGCGGTGAAGGACGCGATTCCGGACGTGCCGCTCACCGCCAAGATGAGACTCGGCTGGGATCACGCCACCATTGTGGCCGTCGAGGTCGCTGGCCGCCTGCAGGAACTGGGCGTCGAGGCTTTGGCGGTCCACGGCCGTACTAAGGAGCAGGGATACTCCGGCGAAGCCCACTGGGGCTGGATTGCTCAGGTAGCTGCCGCGGTCGATATCCCTGTCGTCGGTAATGGTGACGTGAAAGACGGGGCTTCGGCGCTGCTCCGCCGTCGGGAGACTGGCGTCTCCGGGTTGATGATCGGCCGCGCCGCACTGGGTAACCCCTGGATTTTTGCCCAGATCAAGGCAGCGATGGAGGGTAGGGAGGGGTCTGCCGCCGAAATCGGCATGCAGCAGCGCTGGGATTGCATGATTCGCTTGGCCGAGCTCACGATCGAGGTGCATGCCACCCGCCTGGGCACGCGCGACGTCCGTTGGATGCTTGATCGGATGCATCCGCTCACCCATGGGCTGCCTGGTTCGCGCAAACTGCGCGACCGGCTCCGTCACTGTCTGACCTTGGACGACCTGCGACGATTGCGTGACGAGCACCTCGCGGAATCGGTGAAGTGAATTAAAACCCCTATTCGCAAGGCGACGGTGAAGGTGTGACGGACGTGCAACAGAAACCTCATTTTCTTATCTACAGGGGTCCTGTTAATAACCTGTGCAGGGCTTGCTCTTGTCCCTCGTCACCGCGCGTTCACAAATGTCATCCGATTCGCCCCCCTCGAATCGATAACGGCCCCTCCGCCGGAAGTTAAACGGAGGAATCCAATTTTTAACCTCTCAAGCATCAACTCATCAACGACTTACAAGGCACACGACTTCGACCGTCCACTTGGCACATAAGCAGTTAAATCCTTCAGGTCCTTTCATTAACTTCACTTTTACAAAAATACCTCACTTTCGGGCTTCCAAAGAGCCTGTGAACAACCTTTCTCAACCCTCCCCCTTTCTCATGTCCCCTTCCGTCAGCCATCTATCCCTTTGGGAGACCGCTAAAAGCGAGCTCCGTAATTCTCTTCCTCGCGCCGACTTCGAAACTTGGATCTCTTCTCTCCAGCCTCTGAGCATCATCGAAGGTAAAGTCCTCGTGCTGGAAGCTCCGTCCGTTCTCACTGAAGCTTGGGTCAACAGTAACTATGGCGAAGTGCTGCGTCGTCAGCTCACGCTCGTCGCCGGACGTAACATGGACTACCGTCTGACCGCTTCGGTTGACGCTTCGCGCGAAGCCGCTCCCGCACCTGCTCCGGTCGCCCGCTCTTCGCGTCAGTCCGCCACTGCTTCGCCGGCTCCGGCGATCAAGGCGACCAACACGTTCGACAATTTCATCGTCGGTCCGGAAAACGAAATGGCCCACGGCGCGTCGCTCGCTGTCGCCAAGGAACCTGGCCACTACTACAACCCGCTTTTCATCCATGGTCCGACCGGCCTAGGTAAGACTCACCTGATGCACGCGATCGCCCACTCGGTCTACGCCGCGAACCCGCAGGCCCGCATCGCCTACATCTCGTCTGAGACCTTCACCAACGATTTCATCCAGGCCCTCCAGACTGGCAGCGTCGCCGCGTTCCGTCGCCGTTACCGCGAACTCGACCTGCTCCTGATCGACGACATTCATTTCCTCGCTGGCAAGGAATCCACCCAGGACGAATTCTTCCACACTTTCAACGAGCTGCATAACAATCATAAGCAGGTGGTCCTCACGAGCGACCGCCCAGCTTCCGAGATCGCCAAGCTCCAGGAACGTCTCGTCTCCCGCTTCCAGTGGGGCATGGTTGCTTCCATCCAGGCTCCTGGCCTCGAGACCCGCATCGCGATCCTCCGCAAGAAGGCTGCCGCCCGCGGCCTCGACCTCCAGCCCGAGATTGCCGAGTTCATCGCCTCCCGCATCGCCCGTAACGTTCGCAACCTCGAAGGCGCCGTCACCCGTATCGTCGGCCTGACCGGTATGACCCGTAAGCCCCTCGAACTCGCCCAGGTTGAGAAGCTGCTCCATGACATCCTTGTCGAGGAAGCCAGCCACACCCTCACGGCCGAAGTCATCCAGCGCAAGGTTGCCGAGCACTACCGCATCCAGATGTCGGACATGACGTCCAAGCGTCGTATGCAGAACATCGCTTTCCCCCGTCAGGTCGCCATGTACCTCGCCACCCAGCTCACCGGCATGTCTCTTGTGTCGATCGGTCAGGCTTTCGGCGGACGCGACCACGGTACGGTCATCCACGCCCGCAAGACGGTCGTGAACCAGATGGAAGTGGACACGAACGTGCGCCGCACGGTCGAGTATCTCCGCGCCCAGCTGTCGATGAACCGCTAATTTCCGGTTGTCAGTGATGCCAACCAGGGCCCGACGTGTGTCGGGCCCGTTCTTTTGGTGGGTTGTCCGTCCCTAGCGTACGGGTTGCCACTTGCTACTTGGAGACTTTCCATCTTCATAAGGCCGTTCCTTCCTAGTCTTTCCCAGGGGAGTCCGTCACCGGACTGAGATGAGGCTTGGCCTCGAACCCTCGTACCTGATGCGCTTCGGCGCCGTAGGAAGCGGATTGTGCAGCCCATAACATCCCCGTTTCCGCGAACCTTTCAGGTCCGCGCGGATAGTCTTTCCTCAGCCCTTCCGACCCCCTTTCCCTCCTATCCACTATTTCCCATGGTCTCCGACAACAAGCCTACCATCTTTCCGAACTCGACGCGTGTTTACGTGCCGGGCTCGCGCCCTGACGTCCTCGTGCCGATGCGCGAGGTGAAGCTGGCCGATACCTCCCGCCCCGATGGCGCCAAGTCGGCCAATGAGCCGGTCCGTATCTATGATACGTCAGGCCCCTGGGGCGATCCGGCCTTCCATGGCGACGTCGAGAAGGGCCTGCCTGCTATCCGCTCTGCCTGGATCCTCGAACGCAGCGACGTTGAAGCGGTCGCTGGTCGTGAGCTGAAGCCCGAAGACGATGGTTACCTTTCGTGGAAGCATGCCGAGACCGCCCAGCGTGCGACCTCCCGCAACCGCCTGGTCCAGTTCGACCGTGCCGACCGTAAGGTCTATAAGGGTAAGCCCGGACAGCGCCCGACCCAGCTGGCTTACGCCAAGCAGGGCATCATCACGCCCGAGATGGAGTACATCGCGATCCGCGAGAACATGCGTCTCGCGACCGACCAGCCGGAATCGAACCGTCGCCATGACCTGACCTTCCAGCACAAGGGCGAGTCCTTCGGTGCCGCCATCCCGAAGGTCATTACTCCGGAGTTCGTCCGTTCCGAAGTGGCCCGCGGCCGTGCCATCATTCCAGCCAACATTAATCATCCCGAGCTCGAGCCGATGATCATTGGTCGCAACTTCCTGGTGAAGATCAACACCAACATCGGGAACTCCGCCGTGGCTTCGTCCATCGAGGAAGAGGTTGAGAAGATGCGCTGGTCCATCAAGTGGGGAGGCGACACCCTCATGGATCTTTCCACGGGCAAGAACATCCACCAAACCCGCGAGTGGATCCTGCGTAATTGCCCAGTACCCGTCGGCACGGTTCCGATCTACCAGGCCCTCGAAAAGGTCAACGGCCGTGCCGAAGACCTCACTTGGGAGATCTTCCGCGACACGCTCATCGAGCAGGCTGAACAGGGCGTCGATTATTTCACCATCCACGCCGGCGTTCGCCTGGCCTATATCCCGATGACCGCCCGTCGCGTGACCGGCATCGTCTCGCGCGGTGGCTCGATCATGGCGAAGTGGTGCCTCTCGCACCATAAGGAGAACTTCCTCTACACGCATTGGGATGACATCTGCGACATCATGGCTGCCTACGACGTCAGCTTCTCGATCGGCGACGGCCTCCGTCCCGGTTCGATCGCCGATGCCAATGACGATGCTCAATTCGCGGAATTGAAGACGCAGGGTGAACTCACCACCCGCGCCTGGGATCGCGGCGTGCAGGTCATGAACGAAGGCCCCGGCCACGTGCCGATGCACATGATCAAGGAGAACATGGATAAGCAGCTGGAGTGGTGCCACGAAGCGCCGTTCTACACGCTGGGGCCGCTCACTACCGACATCGCCCCGGGCTACGACCACATCACGTCCGCCATCGGCGCTGCGATGATCGGTTGGTATGGAACCGCCATGCTTTGCTACGTCACGCCGAAGGAACACCTCGGTCTGCCGAATAAGAACGACGTCCGTGAAGGTGTCATTGCTTACAAGATCGCCGCCCACGCGGCTGACCTCGCCAAGGGCCACCCCGCCGCGCAGATCCGCGATAACGCGCTCTCCAAGGCTCGCTTCGAGTTCCGCTGGCCCGACCAGTTCGCCTTGGCCCTCGATCCCGAGCGCGCCCAGGAATACCACGACGAGACCTTGCCGCAAGAGTCCGCCAAGACCGCGCACTTCTGTTCCATGTGCGGCCCGAACTTCTGCTCGATGCGCATCTCCGACGACATCCGTAAGTTCGCCGACGCCCAGGGCGTCTCCGAAGCCGAGGCGCTGGCCAAGGGCATGGAAGAGAAGTCCAAGGAATTCCGCGAAAAGGGCGGCGAGATTTATCAGTAACGTGTATCTGCGGTGAGCGGTAAGCGGTTGGCGGTTAGGAGAAAATCCTACGCCACACCTCCTGCCGTGATATCGTCTCCTTGCCCTTGTGTTGAACTGATTCCGGTGCTGCCGCTTCCATCCGCTAACCGCCAACCGCTAACCGCTTTGTCCTCTTCTAAACAATCCGCCACCGCGTGGTACGACTCCCCGTTGTATTACGACATGGTTTATGCCGACTATACGCCGAAGGAGACGCGTTTCATCGAGGGGATCATGAAGAAGCATGGACCGAAACTCGATGGCCCGATGCGGATCTTCGAGCCGGCCTGCGGTTCGGGTCGCCTGCTCGAGTCGCTCGCAGCGCGTGGGCATGTCGTCCATGGTTTCGATCTAAATAAGCACCAAGTCGCCTTCGCCAAGTGCCGCCTCAAGGCCAAGGGCCTGAAGGGCAGGGTATGGCGCGATCGCTTGCAGGATTTTAGCGTTCCTAAGGGCGCCCGTTACGACGTCGCTCACTGCTTCGTCAGCACCTTTAAGTATATTGATACCGAAGCCGGCGCGGTCAGTTCGCTTCGTCGCATGGCGGCGTCCCTGCGTCCAGGTGGACTGTTACTCCTCGGCCTGCACCTGACCGATTATAAGAACACGCCTCCCGATCATGAGCGTTGGATTGGCCGCAAGCCCGGCGTGCGCGTCGTCAGCGATACCTGGTCCGCCCCGGCCGACCGGAAGTCCCGCACGGAGGCCATGCGTACTCGCATGCGCATTACCGAGAAGGGCAAGACCCGTATCGAGGAGACCCACTGGGATTTCCAGACCTATTCGCCCGCGGAGCTGAAGGCCCTCCTCGCCAAGGTTCCGTCCCTACGTCTCGTTGCCTGCCACGACTTCCACTACGATCTCACTTCGACCCGTAAGATTGATATGGAATACTCGGATGTCCTGCTGGTGCTACGTCGTCAGGCCTAGTTTGCGTTGCCACTGACGGGTGATTCAGCACGTTGCACTCACCTCCATGCGCTTCCTTCGCCTATCATCTTTGTTCGCGGCCATGCTGGCTTCGGTCGTCGTCTCCGCTTTCGAGGTCTCGCTCGATGCGACGGGTAAGGCCGTCGTCATCAAGCCCGATAAGCCGACCGATGTCATCCGCTACACTCTCAACGGTAAGGACCCGGATTTCTCCGCAGGGATTTACCTCGCCCCCATCGAGCTGCCGGAAGGTGGCACGGTGAAGGCTGTCGCGTTTGAGGGAAACAAGCTCGTTGGGAAGGTGAGCACGCAGGCCGTCGCTAGTCCCGGCCCCAAGAACACCGCGCTCGTACCGCTCACCCAGAACCGTGACTGGCAATCCTATGATTGGGCCGTCCGTCATGAGCAGATTCTCGCCCTGAATAAGCCCGGCGCCTTCCAGGCCGACGTGGTCTTCATCGGCGATTCAATCACGCATTTCTGGTCGGGTGAGCCGAAGGCCAAGCGCGTCGCGGGCAAGGATTCCTGGGAGAAGTGGATCGCTCCGCACCACCCGATCAACCTCGGCTACGGCTGGGACCGCACGGAGAACGTGCTGTGGCGCCTGCGTCACGGCGAGATCGCCGGCCTCAAGCCGAAGGCCTTCGTCGTGCTCATCGGAACGAACAACCTTTCTGGCATCAATAGCGTCGCCGACACCGTCGAAGGCGTGACCGAGGTCTGCCGTGAGATTCGTCGTCAGACCCCGCAGGCCAAGATCCTGTTAATGGCAATCCTCCCTCGAGGGGCCAAGCCTGATGCCACGCGCCAGCGTGTCACGGACGCCAATAAGCTGCTTAAGGCACAAGCCCCGCAGATCGTTGACGCCTTCGTGGACGTGACGGATAAGCTCATCGAGGCCGACGGCAGTATCCTGAAGGAGACCATGGGCGACTACCTGCATCCCACGAACAAGGGGTACGAGGTCATGGGTGCCGCGATCGACGCCCAGCTCAAGGCCTGGTCGCTCTGAAGGGCAGGGCGCTGCTTCAGATCCGCTTCATCACCGACTTCGCGATTCCTTGAATCGTGAGGGAGGTGCTGGGAATCAGGTCAGGGTAATTCTGGTTCTCGGCCTTCAGGTAGACTTTCGAGCCCTGCTTGATGAGGCGCTTGAGGGTCGTCTCGCCGTCGATGAGGGCGGCGACGATGTCGCCATGCTTCGGTACGCCCGGTTCGACGATGACCGTGTCGCCGTCATTGATGTCGGCATCGATCATCGAGTCGCCGCGCACGCGGAGCGCGAAGGATTCGGGGGCGCGACGCCGCGAGCTGGGCGCAAGGGGCACCTGCATCGAATCCAAGACGCCGGAGGATTCGGTGTAATCGGGGAAGCCGGCGGCGATAGAGCCGGCGAACTTGACGCTCTCGAAGGCGATGGCGTCCTCGCCGGGTCCTTCGTAGCGGATGACCGTCTCGGAGGTGTCGCCGAGGACTTCGGGGACGATCTTGTAGGCGCGGGCGGCGCCGGGGATGCGCTGGAGGACGCCTTTGCGCTCGAGGGCTTGGAGGTGGCCGAAGACGGCGTTGGTCGAGGCGAAGCGGAACTTGGCCTGGATATCGCGGATGCTTGGCCAGTAGGTGTGCTCGGCGACGTGGGCCTTCATGTAGTCGAGGATGGCCCGCTGCTTCTTGGTCAGTTCTTCCATAGTGAACGCATGTTCTATGAAAACTTGTTCACTGTCAAGACAGTAGGCCAAAACACCATATAATCCTTAATTTTCCTCCAGTCCCCGCGGTGAAATCGGCCAGTGACGCGTCCGGTAGGCTGCTAATTAAACGCCGTTTCTGTCTCCTTTCCCGCCCACTATTGCGACCTTTGCTGGTAACGCTTGTCTTGGTCTTACCCCATGCCCCTTCGTCGTTTATTCCTGCTATGCGTCGTCACGCTGGGCGCCTCGCTCGCTTTCGCCCAATCGACGGCACCCGTGCCATCCCCGGCTAGTCGTCCGGCTGCCGCACACGACGCTTGGTATCGCACTTGGGTGCGGGTGGACGATTCATTCTTCACCAAGCATGAGCGTAACCTCTTCGAGGAATCAGTCGGGGTGAACTTCCGCGACCTCGAGGGTGCGCATGAAGTCTTCGTCAACGGCGTGAAGATTGGCACCGGCGGCGCCTTCGCTCCCAGCTACAAGAGCGCCCGCAAGGAGGTCTTTCGTCATAAGGTCCCAGTCGGTACCTTGAAGAAAGGCGAATGGAACGAGATCCTCTTCCATGTCCAGCAGCCCGAAGGGAAGGGCGGCTTCCTCGGCGAAGCGCCGTTCATCATGAACTACTTCATGGAGTGCGTGCTTGAAGGGGCCTGGGAGTATTCTGCGACGTCGCTCGTCCCCGGTCCTTCGCTGAAGGTCCAGCCGACCTCTTCCTCTTTCTCCAAGTTCCGCGAATCGAACCGGGTGCTTGGTCGTGCCGAACAGTTTCATGGCCCTATGCTTTCGCCGGCCGACGCCTATGCAAAGATGCGGGCCACGCCTGACCTCGCGATCGACCTGCTGCTATCGGAGCCGCTGATCGCCCAACCGACCCACTTCAGCTTCGACACCCGCGGTCGCCTCTGGGTCACGCAGTATCGCCAGTATCCTTACCCTGCAGGCGTAAATATGATCAGCCGCGACAAGTACTATCGCTCGCACTACGACCGTATTCCGCCGGCACCACCCAATCATGATCGCGGGGCTGACATCGTCTCGATTCATGAATCGACGAAGCACGACGGCGTCTACGATAAGCACAAGGTGTTTCAGGATGGCCTCAATATGGCCAACTCCGCCGTGCGGGCCTACGGCGGCGTCTGGGTGATGAACCCACCTTACCTGCTATTTTATCCCGACGCCAACGGCGACGACATCCCGGATGGACCACCCGTGGTGCATCTCTCCGGCTTCGGCCTCGAGGACACCCACTCCGTCGGCAACGGAATCATCCTTGGTCCGGATGGCTGGCTCTACGGCGTGCACGGTAGCACGTCTTCCTCTCGAGTAGTCCGTCCCGGTTTCGATTCCGCCGACGCCGCTCCGGTTCACTTCGAAGGCTGTATGGTCTGGCGCTATCACCCGAAGACCCGCGAATACGACATCTTCAGCGAAGGTTCGGGTAATCCGTTCGGCCTCGAGTTTGACGGCGACGGACGCATGTACTCCGGTCACAACGGCGGCAACACCCGCGGCTGGCACTACGTCCAGGGCGGTATCTACCTCAAGCAAGGCGTCGACCCGGGTAAGTTCGGCCCTGCGCGGACCCCTTACTCCTTCGGCCAGCTGCCGATCCTCGGCTCGCTCACGAAGGTCCCGCGGTTCGCCCATTTCGGCTCCTTCATCGAAGGAACGGCCATGCCAGCGAAATACCAGGGTCACCTCTTCTCCCTCGATCCGCTGCACAATACCGTCACCGATTCCGAGCGCATCCCGCAGGGTGCGACCTATGTGACGACCGACAAGGGTATCGCGATGTGGTCCGAGGACGTTGGTTTCCGCCCGCTCTACAGCGCCAACGCTCCCGACGGGTCGCTCTTCGTGTCCGACATGTACGAGTATTACATCGCGCACGGTCAGCACTACCAGAACCAGATCGATCCTACGACGGGCCGGATGTACCGCCTCCGCGACAAGGATGCGAAGCTCGAGACCGATACAAACCTCGAAGGAAAGACGACGACCCAGCTCGTGGCGCTGCTCGGTCACCCGAATAAGTTCCACCGGACCGCCTCACTTCAGCTGCTCGCTGAACGTCGCGACCCTCAAGCGATTGCTTTGCTTGATGAGCAAGTCGCGGCCGACAAGGGCAGGGGTGCTCTAGGCGCTCTCTGGGCGCTCTCTCAATTCGAAGTCCTCTCCGACGCCCGGGCCGCCGCTGCGCTGTCCCATGCTTACGCACCGGTTCGTTTCTGGGCCATGCGGTTCTTAGGGGACAAATATGGCGTTAACCGAGGACTGGGAGTGCCCGGAGTCGGCTCCAAGGGGGCCCGCAACCTGCCCGCCGTGGCCTTCTCGCACGTGCTCAAACGCGCGCGTATTGAGCCCGACGCCGAAGTGCGTTCGCAGATTGCTTCCTCAGCCCGCCGTCTCCCGACCGGGCAGATGCTCAAGCTCGTCACCGCTCTCGCCTCGCACGATGAGGATGCGAACGACGCCTATATCCCGCTGCTACTCTGGTTCGCCCTGGAATCACACGTGACGATTGACCGCGACGCGGTGGTCGGCTTCGCCAAGAATCCAGCCGTATGGGATCGTCCGCTCGTCCAGCAGCACCTTCTGCCTCGCCTCATGCGTCGCTTCGCCACGGAAGGCCGCCGCGCCGACCTGCTGGTCTGCGCTCAGTTGCTGCGCCTCGCCCCGACTCCGGCCCATAGCGTGCATCTCATGAAGGGCTTCGAGGAGGCCTACCGTGGACGCGAACTCGCTGGCTTACCTGACGAACTCCTCCAAGCCATGGCCGCTTCCGGTAAGGCGCCCTTAATTCTTCGTGTCCGTCAGGGTGATCCAGTGGCCATCAAGGAATCGCTGGCCCTCATTGCGAATAAGAAGGCGGACGCCACCGAGCGTCTTAATCAGCTTCGCGTCTTTGGTGAAGTGCGTCATCCCGAAGCGCAAGCTGCCTTGCTGGCCATCGCCGATTCCGCCGAAGCCGCTCCGCTGCGTAAAGCCGCCCTGATCTCCCTGATGTCCTATGGCCAATCCGAGGTCGGTATTAAGGCTGTGACGATCGTCGAGAAGAGCGCTGGCGAGATCCGACTCACCGCGCTGGCCTTGCTCGCGAGCCGCGCCGAATGGTCGCAGCAGCTCCTTGCCGCCGTGAAGGATGGCCGCGTCCCTGCGAATACCGTCCCGCGCGACATGGTCGAACGCATGCGCCAGCACGAGCCGAAGCAGCTGCAGTCGTTGCTCGCCGAGTTCTACCCGGTCAAGCCCGCTGCGGGCGTCACCGATTTCATCGCCAAGATTGCCGACGTCGAAGCCAAGCTCAAGGCCGGCACGGGTAATCCTTATGCGGGTGAGCCCATCTTCATGGAGAAGTGTGCAGCCTGTCATAAGCTCTTCTTCAAGGGCGGTAAGATTGGCCCCGAACTCACCGCTTATCAGCGCGATAATCTCGGGACGATGCTCATCAGTGTCGTCAATCCGAACGCCGAGATCCGGGAAGGCTTCCAGTATTTCTCGGTTACGACGAATGATGGCCGCTCCCTCAGTGGTTTCCTGGTCGAGCGCGATACCCAGATCCTGGTGCTCCGCGGCTTGGAGGGAGAGGATATCACCGTACGCCAGGCCGACGTTCGTCAGCTTACGCCGATGGGCCGTAGTCTGATGCCCGAGGGGTTGCTCGACGGATTGGACGCCCAACAGCTTCGGGACCTTTTCGCCTACCTCCGCATCTCGCAGCCCATCAGTAAATAACCTGAACTTAGGCTGGAACTTAGGCTCTTAATGGGTGTTTATTATAGTGTACCCTACACCCTATGAAGCACCTACCCTACGTCTGTCTCCTCACCCTCGGCTCGGCTTCCGCTTTCGCGGCCTCCGCACCGTCCAGCCTCTTCGGCAACAATGTCGAAGTCGGCTACGTCCAGCAGTCCACCTCCGGCGTCTCCGGCCATAAGAACGGCTGGGAACTGTCCGCTACTGCCTACCTCGGCAGCTCCGATCTCTTTGTAAACGCTCAGACCACCGTCGGTAGCGATCTCGGCAATGGCTCGGACGCAGCCTCTCTCGGCTACCGTTTCAAGAACGTCGCCTCCCTTGCCGACGTCGCCCTCTCCGTTGGATCCAACGAGACTTACGGTATCGCCCTCCATCGCGCCATCGGTTCTGGTTTCGGCGCCTGGGCTTCCTATGAGCGTAACGCCACCGGCCATGAAGTCTCTGCGGTCGTGAGCAAGTCCCTCACCCACGACGTCTCCCTTGACCTCGGTTATTCTTGGATCAGCCGCGACAATCTCGCTGACCAGAATCAGTGGAGCCTCGGCGTCCGCTACAAGTTCTAAGCCTCGCTTAGCTTGAAAGCAAAGCCGTCGGCCCTTGTGGGCCGGCGGCTTTTTCTTTGGAGGTGCGCCCGGCCTCGGCGGATAAGATAGGCCGAACCGCTAAGGCCCATGTCAGGTTGCAACCTGGTCCATGTTGCCCTGTCCTATGGTGACATGACTTTCTTTCGATCTGCCTTACCGGCTCTGGGCTGCTGGTGTTTGCTGCGGTTGCTTGCGAGCGATGCTTCGGCTGAGCCGCTCGCGCCTGCTGCGCTACATGCGGTGCCTGGATTCAAGGTGGAGCTGGTTAAGGTTGCCGATCTGACCTCCGAGGGGTCTTGGATTTCCATCGCGGAAGACCGTCAAGGACGGCTGCTTCTCGGTGGCGAGCGAGGAGAGCCGATTTCGAGGGTAACAATCAAGGACGGTCGGGTCGTCTCTGCCGAGCGACTCAAGCTACCGCTCAGCGAGGTCATGGGGATGCTCTTCGCCTTCGATAGCCTATACGTACATGGACGTGGCCGCTCTGCCGACGGGCGCGAGGTCTACGGTTTATTTCGCTGCCGTTCGACGACGTCTGAAGACCAGTTCGATAAGGTCGAGCTACTCCGCGAGTGGCGAGGGGGCGGCGGTGACCACGGCGCCCACACCATCCTGCTCAATCCTGATGGCCGACACCTTGACGTCTTGTGCGGAAATTTCTGTGATATCCCGACGGACCTGTTGCCGAGTTCGCCTCACCGAAACTATGCGGACGACCTCGTGCTGCCCCGTTCCGAGGACGCCAATGGCTTCGGCGCTGGCCGCAAGCCTCCAGGTGGCTTCATTGTGCGCATGGACCCAGATGGGACGCACTGCGAGCTCGTCGCCAGCGGTCAGCGGAACACCTACTCGGTGGCCCGTAATCCGGACGGGGAGCTCTTCGGCTTCGATAGTGATTTCGAAGGGGATTGGGGGCTGCCTTGGTACCGACCAATCCGGGTCTGCCATCTGACCAGCGGTTCCGATTTCGGCTTCCGCGAAGGGGCCGGTAAATGGCCCGAATACTATCCAGACAGCCTGCCTGGTGCGGCCATCGTGGGTATCGGTTGTCCGACCGGGGTGGCTTTCGGTACGGGTGCCAAATTTCCGGCCAAGTATCAGAAGGCGTTCTTCGTCCAGGATTGGAGTTACGGCAGGATTCTCGCCGTACACCTTCGTCCGGAAGGCTCTAGTTACGTCGGGACGATTGAGAATTTCCTCGTTCCTACGTCCTTGGCGGAGAAAAAAGGCCGATCACCGTTCAATCTCACCGCGATGCTGATTGCGCGGGACGGAGCGATGTATTTCACGCTCGGTGGCCGCCACACTGCAGGCGCCCTCTATCGCGTGAGCTACGTCGGTGATGAGCCGACGGCCCCGGTCGTCCTGCAAGACGACAAGGGCTCGAAACCACGCGCGCTTAGGCGTCAACTGGAAGCTTTCCATGATCATGCTGACCCGAAGGCCTTGGGTACGCTCTGGCCCCATCTCGGCTCGGAAGACCGCTTCCTGCGTTATGCCGCTCGTATCGCGTTAGAGCGTCAGCCGTTGAACGAATGGAAGGCCCGCGCCTTGGCCGAGACGGACGCCCCTGCGGCGCTGACGGCGTTGCTGGCGCTTACTCGACTGGGGGCCGATAGTCTTGAGCCTTGGCAGGCTTTGCGGAAATTCCCATTGGGTGGTCAGCCGTCTGAATCCCTTCAGCTTGAGAAGCTTCGTATCATCGAGGTCGCCCTCAGCCGAGGGGCCTTGCCGACGCCGGAATTGGCCGCCGCTCTGATTGCGGAACTCAGTCCGGCGTACCCGGCCAAATCAGTCGCGCTCAATCGCGAGCTTTGTCAGGTCCTCTTGGCGCTAAAGGCTCCAGGGACAATCGAACGTACGTTGGATCTCCTGTCTGCGGCCGTGACGCAGGAAGAGCAGATCACCTATTTATTCCACCTGCGGACCATCTCCGATGGTTGGAGCCCAGCCTTGCGTCGCCGATACCTCGCGTGGTGGACGAACCAGCCTAAGCCCGCTCGCCACTCGCCGGAATTACTGCGATGGTTCGAGGAGGCTGGGCGGGCCTATGGCGATGGTGCCAGCTATCCAGGTTATCTTGTGAAGATTCGGCAGGAGGTGATTGCCCAGATTCCTGCGGCTGAACTGCCTCTTTACCGCTCAATCATCGATGCGTGGGCTGAACCGTTGCATAATCTGCGCAAGCCCAAGAAGCAGCGCGGGTATGTGCAGGACTGGAAGCTTGCTGAGCTCGAAGGAGAGCTGAAGGCGAACCCATCCGGACGCAATTTTTCGCAGGCACAGGATGCGCTGGCCTCAGCGCAGTGCCTGCTCTGCCATAAGATTGGGGAAGAGGGCGGGTCGGTTGGCCCCGATCTCACCGCGATCAGCAGCCGGTTCTCTCGCCGGGATATCTTGGAATCCATCATCGACCCTTCGAAGGTCATCTCCGAACAGTACGTAAACACCGAGTTTACGCTGAAGGATGGCGCTCTGGTAGTCGGACGACTGGTGTCGGAGGATGACGACAAGCTGGTAGTCCGACCGAGCATGTTGGCGCCGGAAATGGTTACCCTCCGTAAGAGCGACATCCGCTCCCGAGAATCGTCCCGCATCTCGCCAATGCCGCCTGGATTGATCAATGCGCTTAACCGTCAGGAGCTGCTCGATGTGCTTGCTTACCTTGAGGCCGGAGGGAAGAAGGATAGCCCCGTCTTCCGGAAGTGAGGCGTAGGCTGCCTCGCCCCCGGGCGGTTCCTTAACGGACGAGGCAGGACTTCTTGGGGTCGAACTTCCAACCGGGAATCAGGAACTGCATCGCCGCGGCGTCGTCGCGCGAGCCAGAGGGTAGATTCAGGTAGAGCTGGTGGGCGTCCTCGAGCTGGGCCGGGTCGATCTCAATGCCGAGGCCGGGCTTCTGCGGGACGGTGATCTTGCCGCCCTTGATGAGTAAAGGCTCCTTGGTGAGTCGCTGGCCTTCCTGCCAGATCCAGTGCGTGTCCATAGCGGTGACGTCGCCCGGGGCGGCGGCGCCGACGTGCGTGAACATCGCGAGGGAGATGTCGAAATGGTTATTGGAATGCGAACCCCAGGTAAGGCCGCGTTCCTGGCAGACCTGTGCGACCTCGACTGAGCCCTGCATCGTCCAGAAGTGCGGGTCAGCGAGGGGGATGTCCACCGCCTGCAGTTTTAGTGCATGGTCGAGCTGGCGCCAGTCTGTGGCGACCATGTTGGTAGCGGTGCGGAGGCCGGTGGCCTTCTTGAACTCCGCCATGATCTCACGGCCCGAGAAGCCGGCTTCGGCGCCGCAGGGGTCCTCGGCGTAGGCGAGCACTCCATTCAGGTTCTGGCAGACCTCGACGGCTTCCTTGAGCAGCCAAGCTCCGTTGGGGTCGAGGGTGATGCGGGCCTTGGGGAAGCGGGCGGCGAGGGCGCGGACGGCCTCGATCTCGAGGGCGGCGCTGAGCACGCCACCCTTGAGTTTGAAGTCCTGGAAGCCGAAGCGCTCTTGGGCGGCTTCGGCCTGGCGGACGATGCTTTCGGGCGTGAGGGCCTCTTCGTTGCGGAGGCGATGCCAGGCATGCGCCGAGCCGCTTTCGTCGCGATAGCCGAGCGTGGTCTTACGGCGGTCGCCGATGAAGAAGAGGTAACCCAGCATCTGCACCTCGTTGCGCTGCTGGCCTTTACCAAGGAGCGCGGCGACGGGCTTCGACTGGAACTGGCCGAGGAGATCGAGAAGGGCGGACTCGATGGCCGTGACGGCGTGGATGGTCACGCGTAAGTCAAATGTCTGTAGGCCGCGGCCGCCGGCATCGCGGTCTGAGAAGGCGGCGCTGACTGTAGCGAGGAGCTTTTCGTAATCGGCGATTTCTTTGCCGATGAGTAACGACGCGGAATCCTCAACCGTCTGGCGGATCTTCTCGCCGCCCGGGACTTCACCCAGACCAATGCGCCCGGAGTTATCCGTGATCAGAACGATGTTGCGCGTGAAGAACGGACCATGCGCGCCGCTCAGGTTGAGCAGCATGCTGTCATGCCCGGCGACCGGCACGACACGGATGGATTGAATCAGAGGAGAGGACATTACAAAAGGGGTAGGGGTGGGGGCAGGGGTAGGCTCAGGCCTTGGGCTTGGGGCGGGAGGCGAAGACCAGGGCGGCCGTCAGCAAGGAGGTGAAGGCAAGGCCGTAGAGGCCAGCGTGCACCGAGCCCGTCGACTGCTTGATCCAACCGAAGGCAATCGGTGCGGCCCAGCCGCCGAGGTTACCAAGAGAGTTGATCAGGGCGATGCCTGCGGCCGCGATGCGCGGGTCGAGGCTCTTTTGGGGAATCGGCCAGAACAGGGAGGCGGCCGACTTGAAACCAAGGGCGGCGAAGCAGATGGCGCCGAAAGCGATGGCCGGCGCGGAGAGTCCGGCGACGAGCATGCCCACGCCCGCGATGACCAGTGCGGTCGCGACCCACGCTTGTTGATTCTTCCAGCGGGCGGCGGCGTAAGCGGCCATAATCATGCCGATGATCGAGACGATCCAGGGCACCGAGTTCAGGAAGCCCGTCGACATCACTGAAATCTCCTTGGGATCGGTATAGCCGAGCCACCGTACGAAGTTTTCGGTCAAGCCAAGGAGGCCGCCGTGCGGGCCTGGCGTGGCCAGCATTTCCTTGATGATGGTAGGTAGCCAGAACGTGACTGCGTAGATTGTCAGTTGGATCGCGAAATAGACGCCGCAGAAGCCCAGCACGACGGGGGAGGTGAGCAACGCGAACTTATCGACGGGACCAGGTCGCGCGGCTTGTGCGCGTTCCGACTCCAGCGTGGTTTCCAGTGCCGCACGTTCATCGGTCGTCAACCAGCGGGCTTGGCCGATGTCTGAATCCAGTAAGAGCCAAAGGATTCCGGCCATGAAGACGGAGAAGGTTCCTTCGAAGACGATCATCCACTGCCAAGGCTGTAATCCGGGGACATGGAGTTGCAGCAGGTAAGCGGAGAGCGGACCCGAAAGGATGGTGGCGATGGCGGAGCCGCTCAGGAAGATCGCCATGGCCTTGCCGCGGTCGGCGGAGGGGATCCAGCGGGTGAAGTAATAGACGACGCCGGGGAAGAAGCCGGCTTCGGCCGCGCCCAACGCGAAGCGGAGGGCGTAGAACTCATATTCATTACGGACGAAGGCGAGTCCGGTCGCCAGGAGGCCCCAGGCTACGGCGATGATCGTCAGCCAGCGACGGGCGCCCAGTCGCTCAAGGGCGAGATTGGCGGGGACTTCCAGCAAGGCATAGCCCCAGAAGAAGAGGCCGGCGCCGAAGCCGTAGGCGAGGTCGCCGATGCCGAGTTCAGCTCCGAGCTGTTCCTTGATGAAGCTGATGTTCACCCGGTCGATGTAGTTGACGATGAACATCACGACGAACAGCGGCAGCACGCGCCACTTCACCTTCGAGACCGCAGACTGAAGTTCGGTGCCGTTCATGGCGGCTTACTTGACGCCTGACTTGGCGATGAGGGCGGCGAGCTGTTCGACTTCGGCTGGCTTGAGGTCGGTCAGGGGAGCGCGCACGGGCCCAGCGCTATGTCCGACGACCGTGGCGCCGGCCTTGATGATGCTGACGGCATAGCCGGCGCTCTTGTTGCGGAGTTCAAGGTAGGGCAGGAAGAAGGTGTCGAGCAGTCGGTTCTGCGTGGCGTGATCGTCCTTCGCGACGGCGTGGTAGAAGTCCATCGCGGTCTGGGGGATGAAGTTGAATACGGCGGAAGAGTAGACCGGCACACCCATGGCCTTGTAGGCGGCGGCATAGACTTCGGCGGTGGGAAGGCCGCCGAGGTAGCTGAAGCGGTCGCCCATGCGACGGCGGACGGAGACCATGAGCTCGATGTCACCGAAGCCATCCTTGTAGCCGATGAGGTTCGGGTTGTTGGCCGCGAGCTTCTCGAGATGGTGCGGTTGGAGGCGGCAGACGTTACGGTTGTAGACGACGACGCCGATCTTTACTGACTTGCAGACTTGGTCGACGTGCTCGGCGACGCCGTCTTGATTGGTCTCGGTTAGGTAATGCGGCAGGAGTAGGATGCCCTTAGCGCCGAGGCGTTCGGCTTCCTGCGCATACTGGATGGCCACGCGGGTCGGACCGCCGGCACCGGCGAGAATCGGCACGAGGCCGTCGCAGGTGTCGACCGCGGTCTTGATGATCGAGGAATACTCCTTGGGCTCCAGGGAGAAGAATTCACCGGTGCCGCCTGCGGCGAAGAGGGCGGTCGCGCCATAGGGCGCGAGCCACCGTAGGCGCTTGGCGTAGCTTGGGGCGTCGAAGTCACCGTTCGCCTTGAAGTCGGTGATCGGGAAAGAGAGTAGGCCTGACGAGAGGACCTTTTGGAGTTCGAGGGGGGACATGGGACTAAAGAGGGATAGGGGTAGGGGTGAGGGTGTTAGAGCGCAGCATTCGAGCGGGTGCCGTTGAGGAGGCGGGAGAGTCCGAGGGGGTTGGCGTTCTGCAGTTCGGCCGGCAGGGCTGCATCGGGATAGTTCTGGAAGCAGACTAGGCGCGTGAAGCGGTAGATGGCGTTGGAGCCGACCGAGGTCGTGCGTCCGTCGGACAGCGAAGGGTAAGGTCCGCCGTGCACGATGGCGTGCGAGACTTCTACGCCGGTGGGGAAGCCGTTGATGACCACGCGGCCGGCGACGGCCTCGAGGCGGGCGATGAGCCCGGTTAGCTGGGCGATTTCGGCGTCGGTACCGTGGATGGTTGCGGTCAGGTTGCCGTGCAAGGCGCCGAGGACGGCGTCGACTTCGCGCTGATCGGCGCACCAGATCACAAGCGAACTTGGTCCGAAGATTTCTTCCTGCAGCGAGCTGTCGGCGACGAAGGTCTTTGCGTCGGTCGCAAAGAGGGTGGCGACGGCGCGGTTAGGCTGTCCGCTGGACTTGCCTTGGGCCAAGGTCTTGACGCCAGACTGGGCGGCGCGGGTGGTCAGGCCTTTTTGGTAGGCCTGATGGATGCCGGCGGTGAGCATCACGCCATCGGCGCAATCGGTGAAGAGGGCGGTGAGTTTATTGATGAACGATTCGGCGGCGGCGGAACGGGTTAGGACGATCAGTCCGGGCTGGGTGCAGAACTGGCCTACGCCCAGCGTGCAGGAGCCGAGCAGGCCGGTGGCGATGGCTTCGCCGCGCGATGCCAGGGCGCCTTCGAGCAGGACGACAGGATTGACGCTGCTCATTTCGGCATAGACCGGAATCGGCGTCGGACGAGCCGCGGCGGTATCCATCAGCGCACGACCACCGGCGCGGGAGCCGGTGAAGCCGATGGCTCGGAGGGCCGGGTGCTTGGCCACCTGTTGGCCGATGATGCGGCCTTCGCCCATGAGGAGAGAGAACGCGCCTTCAGGGAGGTGGTTCGCCTTGACCGCTTCGACGATCAGGCCGCCCATGATTTCGGCGGTGCCGATATGGGCGTGATGCGCCATCACGATGACTGGGCAGCCTGCGGCGAAGGCTGAGGCGGTGTCGCCGCCCGCGACGGAGTAGGCGAAGGGGAAGTTGCTCGCACAGAAGACGGCGACAGGTCCGATCGGACGGAGGAGCGAGCGGTGGTCGGGCTTCGGCAGCGGCTTGCGATCAGGATTAGCCGTCTCGATACGCGCATCGAGCCAGTCGCCTTTCTCAACGAGATCGGCGAAGAGGCGCAGCTGGCCCATCGTGCGTCCGATCTCACCTTGGCAGCGGGCTTCGGGCAGGCCGGTTTCTTGGGTGGCGCGGGCGACGAGGGAAGGAGTGGCTGCTTCGATGCGGCTTGCGATATCCCGGAGGAAGGCGGCCTTCTGCTTGCCTGAAAGTGCGGCGAGAGCCGGGGTGGCCTGGGCGGCCAAGGAGCAGGCCTTGTCGGCCTCCGCTGCCGTGGCCGGGAAGAAGTCCGGCTCAAGGGCGGTCGCTGTCGCAGGGTTGATTGCTCGGTACGGGGCGGCGGTGGACTGACCGCGTGCGAAACCGATGAAAGGATGGCCAAGGAGGGACGACATGGAGAGAGGAGTAGGGTTAGGGGAGCACGGCTCCGGAGGCAAACAAGTTAGGCCAAGACTTCGGGTTGCGGGAAGGGTTATTTAGGCAACGATAAACCCACCCCGCCTATGCGCTTCATCCTTCTTTGCGGCCTTATACTTTCGCTTTCGCTGTCGGCGAAGGATCTTCCTAATATCATCGTCATCTTAGCCGATGACCAGGGCTTCGGAGATTTTACAGCGAACAATCCACAAAGTAAGATCGCTACACCTAACTTGGATGCTTTGGCCAAGGGTGGTCTACGCTTTACGGACGGACATACGTCCTCAGGCGTCTGCACTCCCTCTCGCTACAGTCTGTTGACGGGACGCTACCATTGGCGGACACGGTTGCAGTCTGGCGTCCTCGGCGGTTTCTCTCCGCCGCTCATCGCCAAGGAGCGTCTCACAATCGCCGGCATGCTCAAGCAGCAGGGCTACGCTACGGGTTGTTTCGGCAAGTGGCATCTCGGGATGAGTTTCCCGATCGCGGGTGGCGGTTATGCCGATGATGGTGGCGAATTTTCAAAGAACCCGAAGAACGTAGGGATGATCGATTTCGCAGGCGATATCGTCGGTGGGCCGGTTGATCATGGCTTCGACACGTTCTTCGGCATCAGCGCTTCGCTCGATATGCCGCCGTTCGTCTGGATTAAGGATCGCCGCATGACCGAGATTCCCAGCGCGACGAAGACCTGGCTCCGCACCGGTCCGGCCGGGCCGAAGTTCGAAGCCATTGATGTGCTACCGTCGGTCATCGACCACACGCTCGCCTTCATTGCTGACCAGAAGAAGGCCGATCCCGCCAAGCCATTCTTCGCCTACGTCGCCTTGAACGCCCCACACACGCCGATTGTCCCGACCAAGGAGTTTCAGGGCACGAGTGGAATCAGTCCTTACGCCGACTTCGTGAAGCAGGTCGACCATGACGTCGGCCGCCTACTGGTATCGCTGGAAAAGCAGGGGCTGACCGAGAATACCCTCGTGGTCTTCACGGCCGACAACGGCTGCTCGACCGCGGCCAATATTCCTGAACTCCAGAAGGCCGGCCATGAGCCGAGCTACATCTATCGCGGCCATAAGGCCGACCTTTACGAGGGCGGGCATCGCGTCCCGTTCGTTGTGCGCTGGCCCGCCAAGGTGAAGGCAGGGGTATCGTCGGCTCTGGTTGGCCAAATCGATTTCATTGCGACTTTCGCCGAGATGACGGGTGCTAACGTCCCGATTGAGATGGGCGAAGATAGTGTCAGTTTTATCCCGGTCCTGCGTGGTGAGAGTGGTGAGGTCCGCCAAGGCATCGTCAGCCAGTCTATTAACGGCAGCTTCGCGATCCGTGACCGCCAGTGGAAGCTCTGCCTTAGCGCCGGCTCCGGGGGTTGGAGCACGCCGCGGCCAGGTCCGGAAGAAGCGGGTCTGCCTTCGGTGCAGCTTTACGACCTGTCGAAAGACCCCGGCGAGAGGAAGAACCTCCAGGCCGAGTTTCCGGAACGCGTCGCCGCCATGAGGGCCGAGCTAGAGAAGATTATCGCCCGAGGACGCAGTACGCCTGGCACCGACCTAGCGAATGACGTCGCCGTGCAGCTCGTTAAGAAAAGCCCTGCGGGCAAAGCCAAGGCTAAGAAGTAAATCAGTCAGCGAGCTGCGCGATCAGCTTGAGCGTCTCGAGCGGAGCCTTATGCGTCTTGGCGGCGTTGTGCAGACCTTCTGGGAGCTGGTCGATGGCTAGGGCCTTTAGTTCCTCGAGGCGCGCGCAGAGTTTGTCGAGGCAGGCCTCGGCTTCCTTTTCGTCGGCCCAGACGTCGTAAATGGTCACCATTTCGCCAGGATTATCGCCGTCAATTTCGCCTTCGCCGACCTCGTAGTCGCAGTCGAGCAGTTCGTCCCAGAAGTTGGCGTCGAGGTCGAGGGCGTCCTCGAGCTCATACAGGCGAATGCCGCTCATCCATTCGTTGAGCAGCGTGAAAGCATCCCGGTGAGTGGGTACGGCTTCGGTGAAGGTGTCCCGGATGCCGACCGCGATGAGCGTGAGGCCGTCAACGGTGTCGCCCAGTTGCGGGCCGTCGAAGGGAGGGGTCGGTTCGGAGGACATGCGGAAAAGGGATGAGGGGTGGGGCGGTAAGCGCCAGCCAAATAGTGGCGACGGACAGGGGTTAGGCCTGGATTTCAGCCAGAAGCTTCTCGAGGCCTTGGCCATAGCGTATGTAGGAGTCGAAGCGTTCCTGGGGGGAGGCCTTCGTGCCTTCGCCGAGGTGGACGATGCTAGCGACGTGCGGCTCGATCGAGACGCCCGCCTTGTAGCCGTTACGGATGAGGTCGCTGAGGATCTCGCGCACATGGGCGTCGCCTTCGCCGGCGTAAGTGAAGGAGCTGCTCTTGCCTCCGGCTGGATTACGGCGGCAGTCCTTGATGTGGACGTATTCCACAAAGGGTAGAATCTCGCGGTAGAAGGGCATCGTCTCCTGGCCGTAGGAGACCGTGTTGCCGATATCGAAGAGGTAGCGGACGTTCGGATGGTCGACGCTTTCGATGAAGCGACGGGCATGCAGCCCCGAGAGGCCGCCCCAGCCTTCGCAGTTCTCGTGGAGCAGCATGATGCCGCCGTCGGCCGCCAGCTTCGCCATCTCTTTATAGCGTCGGACGCCTTCGTCGCGCCAGGCGTCCTCGGAGACTTCGCCGCGGACCCAGCTCATCGTGCGGACGAACTTCGTGCGGGTACGCTGCATGCGTGGGATGAGCACCTTGAGGTCGGCGAGATCCGTCGTGAAATCTCCCGTGATGGGTCGGCTCCAGTTGCCTATGGCAGAAGCATAGCTGCTGACGCGTATACCGGCGGCTTCGATTTTTTCGACGGCCCGCTTGAAGTCGTCGTCGCTCACCGCCGGGCCGGAGAACTGCTTGCCGTTGACGAGGCGGAGCTCGATGGCCTTCCAGCCGAGGGCCTGATGGGCGGCAATCTGGCCGTCGATGTCATCGGCGGCTTCGTCGGCGAGGCCGGAGAGGGGGAAGGGGGCGGTGGACATGGCGGAAGATGTCAAGATGGCGGATGACAGATGAAAGATGAAGGATGAATTGAGGTGGGACAGAGGGGATGGGCTTGCGGGGAGGAGGGGATGGACGGATAAGTTTCTTATGAGATTCGCCCCAATCTTGCTCTGCTGGTCCGTCCTGTGCCTCGCGGCGGAGCCAGCTCGCAAACTGAAGGTCTTCATCCTGGCCGGGCAGTCCAATATGGAAGGTCAGGCGGTCGTCGACCTGACGGGGAAGAGCTATAATGAAGGAAAGGGCACTTTGGTCGAAGTGATGGCTCGGCCCGGTAATGCCGAGCGCTACGCCCACCTTCGGGACAAGGATGGTAAGTGGGTCGTGCGTCAGGACGTCTGGGTGCGTTACCAGCGCGAGAAGCAGCCTCTCTTGTCTGGCGGATTATCGGTCGGCTACTCTGTGTATGGTGATAAGCACCATTTCGGGCCAGAGTTTCAGTTCGGCCATGTCGTCGGTGAAGCCTATCGCGATCAGGTCCTGCTCATTAAGACATCATGGGGAGGCAAGAGCCTGTTTCGGGATTTCCGCCCGCCCAGCGCCGGCGGCGAGGTGGGGCCTTATTATCGTAAGATGATCGCCGAAGTCCGTGAAGCTTTGGCGAATCTGAAGAAGAACTTTCCGGCCTACGACGGTTCCCCGGTCGAACTGGCCGGCTTCGTCTGGTATCAGGGTTGGAACGACGGCGTGAATCCGAAGACCGCCATCCCGGAGTACGAGCAGAACCTCACGCACCTGATTCATGACGTCCGTAAGGAACTCGGTGTACCGAAACTCCCCGTCATCGTCGGCGAGCTGACGGGTGCGTGGGTTGATGCCCCTAAGGAGTGGACGGCCTTACGGAACGCCCAGGCCGCCGTCGCCAAACGCCCTGAATTCAAGGACAACGTCGTATTCGTACCGACCCGTGATTTCGTCCGTAAAGCGGAGGACTCTCCGAATCCGAGTCATGGCCATCATGAGTTCGGCAACGCCGAGACCTATTTCCTCGTTGGCGACGCCTTGGGTAAGGCGGCCGTGCAGATGGCCGGGCGCGACCGTCAGGTGCGCGATATCCGGGGATGGACCCTGCGAATCGATGAACGCCTCATCGCTAAGGATGCGGCGGCCGTCGAGAAGGCCGTCGGGCTACTCGATAAACATCTCGAGACAATCATCCGCCTCGTTCCAGCCAAGGCCGTCGTTGAGCTGAGGAAGACGACCCTGAACTTTACGCTACCCTATCCTGGCATCCGTACGACCGCTGAGTATCATGGTGGATTGGATTGGGTCAAGCAGGCCGGGCGTGAAATCGCCTTGGCGAAGTCCGTCGAGTTCACGAACGTGGAGCGCTTCGAAGCCGAGACGAAGCGTATGCCGGTCTTCGTGCTGCATGAGCTTGCGCACGCTTATCACGACAAGGTCGTCCCAGGCGGCTATCAGAATGCGGACATCCTTGGCGCCTATAGGCAGGCGAAGGCATCGGGTACCTATGATGCCGTGAAGCGCTGGACCGGCGAGAAGTTCGCGGACAAGCCGTCGAAGGCCTACGCGATGACCAATCAGATGGAGTATTTCGCCGAGAGCACCGAGTCATATTTTGATCGCAACGACATGGAGCCCTTCGACCGTGCCGAACTCCTGGTCAAGGATCCCGGTATGCTCAAGGTGATCGAAAAGATCTGGGGCGTGCGCTGAGGCTGCGTGTCAGGGCGTCAGTCCGGCCGCGCGCAAGGCGGTCGCGTGGACGGCGATGTCGTGATCGGCCGACCAGCCGAACCCCTGTCCGCGGAGGACGCGGGCCAAGTCGCGGAACTCCTCGTCATAACGGCCTTTGGGGACGTCGAGGACGAATGCGTTCTCGCCTTTCTTGAACCGGGTTTCGGCGCTCATCACTTTGAGCCCGTTCACTTCGCGGCAGACCTTGGCCGTGCCGCGAGCTTCGTCCAGCCGCAGGATGCCTTTGCCGGATTCCAGCGGGCTGATTTCCATCGCCCCGCGGGTGCCACGGACTGCGATGGAGCGGTGTGGTCCCCCGAAAGGATCGGCATGGTTGCTTCGGATTGTAACGGACGCCTTAGGGTAGGAAAGGACGGCCAATTGGTTATCGATGAACGGGTCTTGCGGCGCGCGGGTCGCGTTGCCGAAAGCCTGGACCGAGGTCGGTGGACCCATGAGCGTCACGACCGTGTCCACCAAGTGGCAGGCGAGCTCATACATCCCGCCGCCGGGTAGCTGCGCGAAGCGCTTGCGCGTGCCTTCGTCGATCAGCTTGCCCATCGAGGCGTCGATTTCCATCACCTCGCCGAGCCAGCCATCTTTGACGGCCTCGACGAGGAGTCGGATGGCCGGGTTGTAACGGAGCATGTAGCCCATCTGGACGGTCAGATTGTGCTCGGCCGCGTAGCGGCGGAGCGCTACGAAGTCGGCGTGTTTCTCGGCGCCGGGCTTGTCGAGGTGGATGTGCTTGCCGGCCTTGAGCGCGGCGAGCGCGGCCCGCGCAGAGTCTTCCAGCGTGGTCTCGATGACGACCGCCTGGATGGAGCGGTCGGCGAGGATTTCCTCTTCCGTCAGGTATTTCAGGCCGGCGAAGGACTTGGATTTCTGTGCGGAAGCCTGGCGGGCGGTAATTGGCTCGGCGAAGCCCACGACGTCATAGAGGTCGGTGAGTGAACGCAGCGCATCCATCTTGCCTGAGGCATGGGCGTGCGACGTGCCAATCTGGGCGATGCGGATTCGTCCCTGGTCGTTCGCACCCATTAGCTGTGCGAAGGGCGCGAGGGCGAGTCCGGCCAACAAAGTGCGTCGATGCATTATTTAAGCAACCAAGCGGCGGCGTCGGTCTTGGTGTCGGAGCCGTCCGCATGTAGCGTGGCGGCAGGGAAGAGCGTGGCGTCTTTTTCGCCGGCGACCCAGAGGGGGCGGTCCGAGGCGACGCAGAGCAGGCCGGGGACATCGAGATACTTGGACCCACCGGGCAAGAACATCGGGTCACGATAATCAAGCAGCTGGCCGAAGCGGAAGCCGCCCGTGTCGACGGCGGCTTTGTCGATGGCTCCGCCGCTGACGGCGCGCGCGGCGGCGGCGACGGCGCCCATCTTGCCGAAGCCGGCAAGGGAGACCTTCTTCACCGCCGGCTGGGAGCTGTCGCGCTTGGCTCGGAGGTATTGCGTGATCGTCAGCACGTCGTGCACGCGCTGGGCGAAGAGCGCGTGGTTGTAGCCGAAGGTATAGGCGGGGACTTCGCGGGGGCCGGCCACGACGCGCGTCTGCTTCAAGCCCTTGACGTCCTGCTGGAAGAGGTCGGCCGTGAGCACGCCGATGCCGCGGTCGATAAGGGTCTGCAGTTCGGGGAGAATGCTTCCGTCCGCAAGGCGGGCTGAGCCCTTGCCGGCGTCGTCGAGCCAGATCACCACTTCGCCGGTCGGATTGACGGGTTGCAGCCAGTCGATCGTGACTTCTTCGCCGTAGGTCGCGTTGAGCAGCTTACCTTGGGTGCGGAAGTGTGAATCACGCCACTGCGTGCTCGCGTCCGGGAAGCCGACCTCGCCGGCCTGGGCGTAGGGTCGGCCGATGAGCGATTCGATCGCCGGGCACAGGACTTGCTCGCGGCCTTCGGCGGTCATGGCCGCCGACCGAAGCTGCTGCTCGGCGTCGGACTTCAGCCACTTGAGCAGGCCTCGTTCGAACTCAGGGTCTCCGGATTTCGGAGCCGGATGGGCGTCGTCCCACACGGTGAGTTTCTCCTTGGGGAGTGGGGCGTAGTCCTTTTCGACGATAGGCGACTGCTGGCCCAGCTTGAAGTGGCGGTTCAGTACCTCGTAGAAGCCCATGCGCGTGACCGCGTTGTAGTTGTGGGGGAAGTGCTCGCCGCGCTGCAGGGTGACGAAGTCCTTCTTGCCATAGAGCCCGTAGAGTTTTTGCAGGTCGGGGAAGCCCTTAGTCGCCATTTCCTTCGTCCAGTCGTTGGCAGTGTTCATGCCTTGGGGCTTAGGGGCGAAGAGGGCGGCGATTTCGACGTTGCCGGAATTGACTCGGAGGAGCGTGGCGTTCTCGCAGGTACAGCCGCCCTGCATAGATGTGCTAACCATCACCACCGGGTAGGAAAGTGCCAGTCGAGGGTCGGTGGCCGCGAGGAGCATTGTCTGCGTGCCGCCGCCGCTGGATCCCGTGACCGCGAGGCGGGCGGGGTCGACTTCAGGAAGAGTGAGGAGGAAATCGATGCTGCGGATTGAGTTGAGGGTCTGTAGCCCCATCACGCTTTGTAGGTTGGCTTCGGCCTGGGGGCTGTAGAGTCCCCATCCCTCGGTGCGGTTCATCTCGGGGCGCTGCTTGGCGAACTTATGGATGATCTCAGGCGAGAACTGCTTCGAATCCGAATCGCTGAGGGCGTCGATCTGCCAAGCGATACAACCCATGCGGGCGAGCTGGACGCACATAGACTGGAAGCGCGAGTGGCCGCCGTTCTCGAAGCGTTCTTGGCCGGTGGCGATTTCGTCGCGGACAAATTTATCGGGTTGGAAGAGGAAGCGGGCATCGGTCCAATGGCCGTGAGGGAAGACGACCGCGGGTACCTTGCCTGTGACGTGCTTCGGTCGGTAAAGATTGCCCGTGACGAAGAAGCCCGGAGCGCTTTCGAAATAGACTTTCTCGATTGTGTAGTCGCCTTGGTCGATCTTGCCGTGGATGACCGCGTTCAATGGCGTCTTGGTCGGCATTGGCCAGAGGCCTTGGGAGACTGTCAGCTGGCGACGGACGAAGTCACGGCGAGGTTCCCAATCTTGGACGGACTTCGGGGCGGGGAAGGGGAAGTAACCATTGAGGTCCTTGAGCGCACCGAGGCGCGCGTCTTCGGCGTGGGCGAAGTTCAGTAGGCTGAAAGCCGCGAGGGCGAGCGTGGGGAGGCGCATGGGGTGAGGCCCAATATGAGCCGCACGGACTGAATGGGAAATAAAAAGGCCGGCCTGAAGGCCGGCCGTCGATACGGGCGAAACCGTGCTTATTCGGGCTGCTTGCGACCGGGCTGTCCTTGTCCTTCGGGTCGGCGATTAGCTCCAGCCTTGTGCATCTTTTCAAGGAGAGGGGCGATCGAGGGGTCGGCCTTGCGGGCGGCGTCTTCGGTAATCTCCATCGCTTTGCGCTGGGCGGCAGCGGCCGCTTCGCGGGCTTCCTTCACGGCAGGTTCAGCGTTGGCTTTCGCCATGGCTTCCCGGACGCGCTGTTGTTCGTCGGGGGTCAGGCCCGGGAGCTGTCCGCTGCGATTGTTGGGCTGCTCACGATTACCTTCGCGCTGACGCGGGGCTTCGCCGCGGGGCTGGGCCTCGGGCTGGCGGTTGCCGTCGCGAACACGGCCTGGTTCGGCGTTGGGTTGGCGATTGCCTTCCTCGCCACGAGGCTGGGCTTCGGGCTGACGACCATTCTGGTTCGGCTGGCGCTTTTCCATGGCCTTACGGATTTTTTCGAGAATCGGCGCGACTTCTGGGTCGGCCTTACGGGCAGCTTCTTCCGTGAGTTCGTGGGCCTTCTTCTGGGCTTCGGCGGCGGCTTGTTGGGCCTTGCCGGCTTGTTCGCGGGCTTCCTTGACGGCCGGGTCTTGGTTGGCCTTCTGCATCGCTTCATGCAGGCGCTTTTGTTCGTCAGGGGAGAGCGGGACCGGAAGGCGCGGGTTAGCGCGGCCTTCGGGGGCCGGGCCGTCGGGGCGGACGTTCGGACGTGGGGCTTGATCGGCAGCAAAGCCGAGGGCGGCGAGGAGGACCAGGGGTAGGTGCTTCATAGTATTCATATAACAGCACCCAGCCCGAGGAGTTTCAACCGTCTTTCAGAGACAGGCTTGCCATCTTCCGCCGACGAGGTCTGCTGGCCCTATGCTACCCCGTCTTGCATCCCTCGTGCTTTGCTGCTCCGCGCTGGTCTCCGCCGGCGAGCTCAAGCTTAACCGTCTGTTCTCCGACCACGCCGTGCTCCAAGCCGGCGAGTCCGCCGTCTACGGCAAGGCCCATCCGGGCGCCAAAGTCAGCGTTAAGCTCGGTTCGACCGAAGCCACCGCCACCGCCGGCAACGATGGCAAGTGGACCGCCACCCTCGCCGGCCTCAAGGCCACCGAGCAGGGTAAGGACCTGATCGTGAGTTCCGGCGAAGATGTCTTCACCGCTCACGACGTGATCGTCGGCGAGGTCTGGGTCGGTTCTGGTCAGTCCAACATGGATTGGACTGTGGGCGCCACCCATGCGCTGAAGGACGCGGTCAGCCGTCCGGCCGACGCGGGTATCCGCATGTTCACCGTGGCGCGTATTCCTTCCGCCGAGCCCATCGAAGACATCTGGGGCGGTGCCTGGGTGCTTGCCGACCCTAAGACCGTGCCGAGCTTCTCCGCCTCCGCTTTCTATTTTGGTCGCGAACTCAGAGCCAATCTCAAGCAGCCCATCGGGCTCATCGTTTCGTCCATCGGTGGCACCCGCGCCGAAGCCTGGGGCCCCAAAGGCATGTACGCCGATGTTTCGGATGCGAAGGATTTCGATGCTAGGGAAACAGCCGGCATCAAGGCTCGCGCCGACAACCTCAAGAAGGTGCAGGCCCAAATTGCCGTCGAGAAGGATGCCAAGGTCCTCGCGAAGCTCAAGCAAGACGCCAACAGGTTCGGTCCGGCCTGGAGCAACGGTCCTCATATGAATTGGAACGGCATGGTGCACCCTTGGATCGGCCACAGCTTCCGCGGCGTCATCTGGTATCAAGGCGAATCCAATGCTGGCCAGCCTGAGGCTTACAAGTGGGTCCTCGGCTCCATGATCAAGTCCTGGCATAAGGCCTGGGGTAAGGAATTCCCTTTCATTATCGTCCAGCTCCCGCGCTTCATGGCCCGTAAGCCTGAGCTGGCCGTCGAAGACGCCGGCTGGCCCCGTATCCGGGAGTCCATGGAGTGGATTGCGGATAACGTTCCCGGCGCGATGCAGTCCGTGAACATCGACCTCGGCGAAGAGAAGGACATCCATCCGAAGGACAAGCTTCCCGTCGGCGAGCGTCTCGCCTACGTCGCCCTCCAGCGCGTGTACAAGACTCGTGACGACGGCGAAGCTCCGCGCGTGAAGAAAGCGGAACGCCAGGGCGATGCCTTCGTGCTGACTTACGATCGGGCTGTGATGCTTAAGAACGACGGCAAAGGCTTCGGCCTCCTCGGTGCCGATGGCAAATGGGTCTTCGCGCAGGCCAAGGCCGATGGCGCGACCGTGACCGTCACAGGCGTCAAGGAGCCTAAGGAAGTCCGCTACGCTTGGTCCAACTTCCCCGAGGTCAGCGTCTACTCCGCCGGTAAGGACGGCCTTCCGGCCGGCCCTTATCGCTCTAGCAAGTAAATGCCATGATGGCCTGGCTTCGTGCATTTGTCTTATTGTTCGCTTCGGCTGTCGGTGTGCTTCTCCCTGCGGCGGAGGCGGCACCGCCCGCCGGCCTTAAGGTCCTGACCGCGGGCCATAGCTTCCATGTCTGGATGCCTCCACTGGTCGCCGAGATGGCCAAGGCTGCGGGTATTCAGGGGCATGAGCAGCTGGCGATTTCTTCCATCGGTGGTTCGAAGGTCATTCAGCATTGGGACCTGCCGGCCGAGAAGAACAAGGCTAAGCCCGTGCTCGAAGCGGGTAAGGCTGACCTGTTTACCATGGCGCCGACGTTCTTGCCGGATCCAGGCATCGAGAATTTCACCATGCTCGGACTCGAGCATAACCCCAAGCTTCGTCTGACCCTTCAGCAGAACTGGGTTCCCTTTGAGGATCCAGTAATCTGGCTCTCCAAGAGCAAACCGAAGTCCATCGATCGCGACGTGATCACCCTGGCGCAGTTACGCTCCAAGCATGACCCGTATTTCAAACTCATCGAAGATCATGTGAAGGAACTTAACGTGCGCATCCCGGCCGCGAAGATCGCAATCGTGCCGAGCGGAGAGGCTGTGATGGCTCTGCGCGACAAGGTCATCCGTGGCGAAGCGCCCGGTATCAAGACACAGAACGAACTGTTCACCGACGCCCTCGGACACCCCGGTCCGCAGATTCGTGTACTCTCCGCCTACTGCCATTTTTCGGTCATCTATCGACGAAGTCCGGTTGGATTGCCTGTGGTCAGTCAGCTCACCAAGTTGCCGGAAGCCGAGAAGCTCAATCTTCTGCTTCAGGAAATTGCCTGGAAGGCCGTCACGGGGCATCCGATGAGTGGTGTAGCTAAGTAAGGAATCATGCCAAGAGGGCGGCAGTGACGGCTTGATGGGGGTTGGGTGCGCGTACAGGATGGGGAACCCCGCCATGAAGCCCCTGCTTGCCTTCCTCAGTCTGACTTTTGTCTTGGTCGCGGCCGAACCGCCGAAGGGCGAGCCGACGAACGCCATGGAAGCGGCTGCCAAGAAAGCGGCCCAAGATGCCGCCGTGGAGGAGAAGTATCAGGCCTTGGTCGCCAAGCTCTCGCCGGAAGAGCAAGCGTGGGAGAAGGTGCTGCAGGCTAACCTTGGTAACGGCTTTTACCTACCTCTGCACAAGCGCGGCAAGATCGCCGGCCAGTCGAGCGCCTGGGACTTTGTGAAGGACGACCCGAAGTTACCACGGATACTCCTCATCGGTGATTCCGTCTCCCGCGGTTACACGCAGCCGACGCGCAAGGCCCTCGCGGGGAAGGCCAACGTCCACCGCGCTCCGGCCAACTGTGGACCGACCGCTTCCGGCCTCAAGAACCTCGATGCCTGGCTCGGCGAAGGGAAGTGGGATGTCATCCATTTCAATTTCGGCATCCATGATCGCTCCACCCCGGCGGCTGACTACGTGAAGCGCCTCGAGGAGATCGTCGTCCGTCTGGAGAAGACCGGTGCCAAACTCATCTGGGCTAGCACTACGCCCATTCCGGACAATCCGGCTCAGAAGCAGACCGCCGTTTCGGTTGTCGAGAAGAACGCCCTCGCCGCTGAAATCATGAAGAAGCACGGCATTCCGACTAACGACCTCTTCGCCGCCATGACTCCTCGTCTGGCTGAATTCCAGCCGCCGCTCGACGTCCACTTCACCGGCGGAGGCTACGACTTCCTCGGCGCCAAGGTCAGCGAGTCTGTCTCGGGCCGTCTGGCTAAGTAAGTCCTTCGCCTTAGTTGTGGGAAGGGGATGCCTTCTGGGCCAGCGCGAGCCGGAATTGGTTCAGGCAGCGTTGGTCCGAGGTGGTGTCCACGATGGCGAACGTCACCCGCCGGAAGGCGCCTTTGAAGGGGCCTTGTAGGGCCTGGCGGAAAAGGTCGGCGATGAGCGCTGGGTCGTTGGCGAAGGTGCCGCAGCCCCAGGCGCCGAGCACCAACGCGTCGTGGCCGTTCGCTTGGGCGACTGCGAGCACCTTGACGATGCGGGCGCCCATGGCACCGGGAATCTTCGCTTGGTCGAGCGGGCCGACGTCGCGGGCGTCGCAGGCCCCAGCCGACACGAAGGCGACCTTGAACGGATGTTCGAGCATCCGATGATCATCATCGCGGAAGACGGGGACGTCGGGGGAGTAGATCATCGCATCGGTACGGAGTGCGTTACTTTGCTGCTGATGGAAGGCGTACATTGGTCCACCGAGTTGGCAGGCGAACAGCGCGGATGAACGGCAATGGTATTCCTCTTGGGCACGTTCACCGGCCAAGAATCCGCCGCCGGCGACGGTCGGTGAAGCGAAGTTAAGAACGAGTGTCCGTAGTCCGTCCGCATCATGGCGGGCGGCGGCGGAGAGGGAGGTCTCTTCGGTGACTTCGATAACCGTCGAATGGGGGCCGGTCCTCGGGAAGGTGTGCCGATGGTCGGGCGGAAGATGGGTGGTACGTGCCACGGCGCTGGCGATGTCGGCGGCGATATCTACCGGACGGTTGGCCGGTGAGGCGTAGAGGCCCAGTTCGATAACCTGCATCGTCTCACGCCCTAGTTTATTAGCGAGTTCTCGTGGAATATTGGGGTCGAAGGGCATGAGGTGGGTATATCCGCACGATGGGGCGTGGGCTGGGCGAAGCCAACCGCAACCTATGACAGGGGCTCGGTTTGACCTCCCGGCTATTCGAGGGCATAACACTGTCATGTCGCAGGCGCCGCTGACCGTCTTCTATAGTCCAGCCTATGTTGTCGAGGGAAAGACCGAGACGGTAACTAAGGCGAAGCTTGTCGCTGAGATGATCGAGGCCGGCAAGGCCGGGGAGGTCTGGCTCAAGGCGCCCAAGTTCGCGACGCGTAAGGAGCTCGAGCTGATTCATGCACCGGAACACGTGCGCAGCACCTTCGAGGATAGGGGTAGCTTCCTTGAGGCCGGTGCATGGTCGCAGGCCTTGCTGGATAGTATCCTCGCTTCGACCGGCGGCATGCGCGACGCCGTGAAGGAGGCTTTAAAAAACGGACGTTCTGGCAGTCTCTCCAGCGGCCTTCATCACGCCCGTCGGAACGCTGGAAACGGCTTCTGTCAGTTCAATGGACTGGCCCTCGCCGCACTGGAGGCGCTCAAGAAGGTCAAGACCGTCGGCATCTTAGATCTCGATGCGCACGCCGGCGGTGGCACGTTCGATATTCTGGGCGAGCACAATCGGGTCTATCTGGCCGACGTCACCGTCAATTCATTCGATTCGTGGGAGCCGACCGATTCGCAGCGTCATTTCTACGTCGAGGTGGATGATCCGCGGGGCTATCTTGGCCATGTCGAGGATGCGCTTCACTCCTTGGAGAGGGTGGATTTCCTGATCTACAACGCGGGTATGGATACGTACGAGAAGGCCGGCGGCATGAAGGGCATCACCAAAGACATCATCCGTAAGCGCGAGAAACTCGTCGTCCATTGGGCACGCGCAAGGAAGATTCCGCACATCTTCGCCTTGGCTGGCGGCTATAAGTGGGGAGGACTGACATTAGCTCAGGTAGCCGAGCTACATCTCGAGACCATCAAGGCCTTCGCCGCCTGATTACTCTGGCTGAGGGACGTTCAGTTCCTGGAGACGGAACGCTCCGCTCTCAGTCGGAAGCACCACGAACAGCTGGCAACGGCGGCTCTGGGCGAGAGCGACCATGACGTGCCAGTGCGCCTGAGGGACGCTGGCGACGACGAACATCGGCATGGCGCCGGGTTCGGTACCTGAGGGCTCCTCGATCGCCACGCCCTTATGGTCGACATCGAAATTATGGGCCAGCCATTTACCGAGTTCCTTGGCCAGACCGCGCAGGTCGGACTTGCCGGCCTCCACCTTGGTCTGGTCGACGAGGGACCAGAGCGGAATCGCGAAGTTATGTTCGAGGTCGGACATCGGGATAAGGTTTGCCGAAAGCGACCCAAGTGATGAGGATGGCGTGCGATGTCTGCAAATCCAAAGCACATCGAGGACATCAGCGTCCTTGTCGAAAGACGTGATTTCGCGGCTTTGCGAAAGTTGGTGCTTGAGTTGCCGCATGCCGACGCTGCCGACCTATTCAAGGCACTCGACCCCGTTCAGATGGCCGTCAGTTTCCGGCTCCTGCCTAAGTCGGTCGCCTCCGAAATCTTTGGCTACATGGATTCCGACGCCCAGGAGGCGTTGATTCGTTCGCTGGGCGTCAATGAGGCCGCAGATATCCTTAACGCACTTTCAGATGACGATCGGACTGCCTTCCTTGAGGAATGCCCTGAGGATGCCGTACGTCTGCTTGGCCTGCTCGACCCAGCGCAGCAGCGTATCGCTGTCCAGTTGCTAGGCTATCCGAAGGAGAGCGTCGGGCGTATGATGACGACTAGCTTTGTCACCCTGAGCCTTGATTGGACCGTCCAGCAGGCCTTGGACCACGTGCGAGATCGCGCCAAAGAAGTGTACTATGTGCACGTCGTCTGCGCCGTGGATGCCGAGGGTCGGTTGGTCGGCGTGCATCGGATCCGCGATATCTTCCGTGCCGACCCCTCCATCAAGATTGCCGACCTGCCGGCGTCACCGCCTCTCTGCCTGAAGGTCAATTCTACCCGGGCCGACGCCTTGGCCATGTTCCGGCGCCACGCCCGCACTATCATCCCAGTCGTTAACGCCGAGCAGAAGGTCGTCGGGATTGTCACGGTGGACGACGTTCTGGAAGCCGCGACCGAGGAGGCTACCCGTGATATCGCCTTGCTTGGTGGCGCGGAAGTGCCCGATGAGCCCTTGCTTGAGACGCCGTTGATGCAGCTGGTCCGCCAGCGCGCCGGCTGGCTCGTCATCCTCTTTGTCGGGGAGATGTTCACCGCCACCGCGATGGGCTACTTCGAAGGGGAGATCCAGAAGGCTGTGGTCCTTTCTCTTTTCCTTCCCCTAATTATCTCCTCTGGCGGTAATTCCGGATCACAGTCCTCTGCGTTGGTTATCCGGGCGATGGCCTTATCTGAAGTCACCCTTCGCGATTGGTTTCGGGTTTTCCGTCGTGAAGTCATGAGCGGTCTGACGCTAGGCGTCATCCTTGGCGTCATCGGTTTCGCGCGTATTGCGGTGTGGCATCAATTCTTTCCGACGCTTTGCGGTCAGGAGTATGGCTACGGCCCGCACTGGATACTCATCGGCTTCGTCATCTTCCTCTCCCTGGTGGGTGTCGTACTCTGGGGTAGCTTGTCGGGTGCGATGCTCCCGTTCATCCTACGTCGGCTTGGCTTCGATCCCGCTAAGGCGGCCGCGCCCTTCGTGGCGACCATTGTGGACGTCACCGGGCTGGTCATCTACTTCGTCGTCGCCGCCTTGGTGCTGCGCGGAACGTTGCTCTGAGCTCAGGCCTGTTTGATGAGCTCGGCCGTCGCGGGGACGTCGGAGATGATCTGGTCAGGGTCCGGACCAACGCCGATATAGCGAAGGTTAGGGAGATAGGGCAGGGAGCCGCCACGTGAAGCGAGGCGGACGATCTCAGCCATCGTGAAGGCGACGTAGCGACGCGCCTCGGCCGGGAGTTGGGCGTAGGAGCGCACCTTGGTGATATCGGCCGTCCAGCCTGGGAGGGTGGCGTAGATCGGCTGCAGCGTGCGGCGGACGGCATCGTTGCGGGGGACGCCCGCGACGACCTTGCCGGTCACGTCGCGGTAGCCTGTGCAGACGAGGAGGTCTCCACCTTTCCATTCGCCGTGGGGCGAGAGGGCGTCGAGCTTGTTGAGGACAATATCGTCGTAACCGCCGTAGCGGAGAGCGTCGGCCTTTTCGACCAAGTCGGACCAACCGACCATGCGCTGGCGACCGGTGCTAGTGCCGAATTCAAGTTTCGCGAGGGCGCGTTGGAGTGGGTGCTCTTCCGGCATCTTGGTCAGGAAGACGTGCGTGCCTACCTTAGTATCGTAGGCCTTACAGCAGCCCACCGTGTGGATGGCTTGGACCGGGATGCCGGCGGACTGGAAGAACTCCGGGGTGTAGGTGTGGGAGGCCGTCACGTTCGGGGCGAAGCCCGCACGCTTATCGAGCCAATAGGCTTGGCCGAATTCGCCGATGATGCGGCGGTCGGCGGCGAGGTCGCCGAGGATGCGTTCGCGCACGTCGCCGATGGCGTGAGCGAGGGCGGCGCCGGCTTTCCAGTAGCATTCGAGGACGGCCGCGTGATCGAATGTGAACGGTTCTTTGCCGGCGAAACGGGTGAAGTCGAATTCCTCTGCCGTGAAGACGCCCGAATCGATGGCGCCCTTGTTGGCGCGCAATTCGGCCTCGGTGAGCTTAGCGAAGAAGCCGCTCCATTTTTCAGGCGAGAGTTTGCAGACGTCGCGCACGATGGAAGCGGCCCGGTTGAGGCGGGCCGAGAGGCGCGTCGCGTAGTCGGATTTCGCGCCGAGGAATTCCGAGTAGTGGATCTGGAACTGGCCGACTTCGTCCGCGTAGGCCGGCGTGATGCCACGGCCGGTGGAGCCGCGGGCTTCATGGCCGAGGACGTTGATGCGGTAGTCTTCCCAAGCGAGGTCGAGGATGCGGTGGGAGACGTCGCTGATCATGCAGCGTTCGTCGATGAGCAGGCGGTTCAGGACTGGGATGCCAATCTTCTCGAGCGGCAGGGCTTCCCAGAGCGCTTTGCGGGGGTCGGCTACGACGCCGGCGCCGAGGGCCAGGCAGGCTACGTCATGTTCGGCGACGCCGCCGGGGAGGAGGTTGAGCTTCAGGCCAGCGACCGTGTGGCCGGAATTGGCACCGCCGTTGACCTTAAGGACCGTGCCCACGACATCACGTCGGCCGGTGAGCGCTTGCAGTTCGCGGACGATTTCTGGGATGAGGCGGCCTTTGCCTTCGTCTCCCATGCTGATGCCGACGTCGGCGATGAGGTTGCTCTTAAAGGGAGTGAGTGCCATGGGCAGGAAAGGGTAGGCGGGCGGGATGGCCGTCCGCAGTCAGAGGACGTCGGGGGTCAGATTAGGCGGCAGGGCCCTTCTGGCTTTCGTAGAAGTCGTTGATCTTCTTCGCGACGTCGCGGTAGCCGGAGTCGGCCATATAGATGATCTTGTATTCGTCGACGGCTTCCTTGGGCTTGCCCATCTTCTCGAACGTGTCGCCGAGGGCGTAGATGATTTCCTTCTTCAGGTCGTTCATCAGCTGCACTTCGCTCTTGGCGGCGGTGAGCTGTTCGATGGCTAGGTCGAATTTGCTGCCGAGGGTGAAGGCGCGACCGATGGCGAGCAGGGCGGGCTGGCGGAACTTCGGGTTGCGTTGGGCGTACTGCAACTGTTGCACGGCCTCATCGAGGCGGTTGGCGGTTAGGAGCAAGGCACCGAGTTCGTAGCGGTAGGAGAAGTCGTTCGGGTAGCGTTCGACCAGGGCGATGGAGGTCTTGAGACGGAAATCCCCGAGCTCCGTTTCGTTCTTGGCGAGGGCAATCTTGCTGGCCGCGTCAGCGGGGTTGGCGGCGATGGCTTCACGCAGCTGCTTTGAGATGCGCTCGTAGCGACGGGTGAGGAGGTCGCTTTCTTGGCGCTCGAGTGAGGTGTCGGCCTTACCCAGCGTCGTGAGGCGTCCGCGTTGCAGCCAGGCGATGGCGCTGTCGAGGTCTTCTGCGATGACGAACATGCGGACGATTTCGCGGTAGAGATCGAGGTTATCCGGAGATTCTTGGATCTTCTGGGCGAACTCGGCGGCCTGCGCGAGGGCGGTGGCGGCGTCGGTGACGGTACGGGTGGCTTGGTCGAGGCGAAGGGCTTCGTCTTTATCCTTAAGCTTGGACTGGAAGTCGCCTTTGTCTTCCCAGTTGCCTTTCTTCATCGTCTTATTGACCGAAGCCTTGCGGACGGCTTCCTGGAGGTCGCCGTTACCGGGGAAGAGCTTCAGGCCTTTATCGGCGGCGTTGAGGGACTGATCATTCTCGCCGGCGCTGATCCAGACGTTGGCGAGGTCGACAAAATGCTGCACCTGAGTGGGCTCATTGGTGGCTAGTTCCTCATACGCGAAAGCGGCCAGCTCGTGGAAGCCGAGGGCGAGGCCGGCGAGGGCGAGGGTCTTGTTGGCGTTGGCGTCGGTTGGTTTCTTTCCAAGGGTCTCTTCGGCGGCAGCAATCGCCGCGACCGGGTCGGCTTCGACGGCCTTGGCAATCTTACCCGACGTCAACGCGCCGGTGATACCGTCGAACAGCCCCTTCTTGGTGCCGAGCAGGGATTTCTGGGCCTTGCGGAGGGTCCGGCGTACTTCGATGCAGCCAGGATTGCGAACGAGGATGCCAGAAAGGACCTCAATGGCATACTGGGGGTTGGTCTTCAGTTGCTGGTCGGCCGCGGTGATCTGTTTCTGGAGTCGGGGATCGAGCTCGGTAAGGGCGACTTTTTTCATGGATAAATAGGCTGTTTGACCTGCGAAAACTGACTGTCACGACGCGGGTGGTCAATCCCTTGGACGTGAAAAACGCAGGTGTCGGCGGAGGGCGGGCCGGAGGGGGGTGGCGATGATCCGACCAACGCAATCTGGTGCCCCGCAGGCGCAAGGGTGAAAGAGGCTCTCGGCGAGCGAAAATCCATAGTCGAAGGTGATTTCTTCGTCCGCGGCGATGGGGCACGAGGCGGTGAGCCAAGCGGTGGCGGCGGTCTCATCCCAGACCAGTTCGCCATTCGGATGGCAGGCGTGGTTGGCGTGCCGGGAGAGATTATCCTCGGCGGAACCGTCGAGCCATGTTCCGGGTGAGATCTCGAGGGCGAAGACCTTGCCTCCTGGGGACGACTCGTCCGGAGGTCGCGTGACCATTTGTCCGGTGTATGGTGCGATGCGCTCCTGGGGTGCAAAGGCACGCGTGGCGAAAAGTCCGAGCCCAGCGATGGGCGACGGACGTGAAGAGACGTCTGGCTTATTCATGCCTCCGAGCGGAGGTCGCGGGTCATCAGCGCGACCACGCCGGCGCGAGGGTCGAGGCCTTGGTATAGAATCGCGTGCAGGCAGAAGAGGATGGGCGCGTCGAGTCCGCGACTAATCGCTAGTTTGGAGAGTGCTTCGGCGGCGCGATGACCTTCGACGGCCTCGCGTCGGCCGGCGAGCGCAGCCAGCGTCCCTTTTGGGTCTTGAGCGAGTTGTTCACCAAGGGCACGGTTGCGGCTCCAGGAGCCGTGGGCGGTCGCCATCAGGTCGCCGACTCCACCGAGTCCGAGGAAGGTTTCAGGTCGTGCGCCCAAGGCTTCGCCGAGGCGGGCCATTTCTTGCAGTGAACGCGTCAGCATAGCGGCCTTGGCGTTCGAACCGAGGCCGAGCCCGTCGCAGAGGCCAGCTCCCAGTGCGTAGACATTTTTGAGCGTGCCACCGATTTCCACGCCGATGAGATCGGTGGAGGTGTAGGCCCGAAGGGTGGGGCCGCTGACGGCGGCTTGGACTTCCTTGAGTAATTCAGCGTCGGCGACGGCGGCGAGCACAAGTGCCGTAGGGAGTCCGCGGGCGACCTCATCGGCGTTGCTGGGTCCGCTGAGGGTGCCGACCGGAAGTTTTCCGAAGGCCTCGGCCATCAGTTCGGATGGACGGCGCAGCGTATTCAGGTCGAGGCCTTTACAGAGCGAGATGGCCATCTTTGCCGATGAATCGCGTACCGCTGGTCCGATGGTTTTCATCAGTTCGGGCAATCCCTTGGACGGGCAGGCGAGGAAGATCAGGTCCGCATCCATCAGCGCGGGCAGCGGTTCGAGTCCGATTTGGATGGAGTCGTCGAGGCGATGGCCCGGGAGGTAATCTTTGTTCTCGCGGGTGGTGGCGAGGGCGAGGGCCTGTTCGGCGCGGCGCGGCACCAGTGTCACGGTCTGTCCTTGGCGGGCGAGGTGGATCGCCATGGCTGTACCCCAGCCGCCTGCTCCGAAAATAACGCAGTTCATTTGGATTTCTTGGTACGCACTTTGGCGGCCCAGCGGCGGACGGCCGCGACCGCGTCACGGTGCAGGTTGGCTTCGGGGCGTGCGAAGGGCGGCGGTTCGGGCGTGAGCCCCAGTAGGTCGTGGATGACGAGAATCTGTCCGTCGCAGCCGCGGCCGGAGCCAATCCCGATAGTCGGGACGTTCACCGCTTCGGTGATCTTCGGCATGAAGGCCTCGTCGACGCACTCGACGACGATGGCGAAAGCTCCGGCGGCGGCCACGGCTTGAGCGTCGATGAGGATCTTCTTTTGATCTTCGGGCGTTAGGCCGCGACGACGATAGCCGGCGGAGTGGACGCGCTGTGGAAGCATACCGACGTGGCCCATGACGGGGATGCCGGCGTCGACGAGGCGGGCGATGGCTGGCGCGAGGGAGGCGCCACCTTCGATCTTCACGGCCTTGACGCCGCCTTCCTGGAGGAAGCGACGGCAGTAGCCGAGGAGTTTGGGAAAGCTGTCGTGGGCCAGTCCGAAGGGGAGATCGCCGACTACGAGGGCTTCGGTCTTCGCCCGGGCGACGGCGGCGGAGTGGTGAATCATCATGTCCAAGGTTACGCCGACCGTATCGGGCAGTCCGAGGACCGTGTTGCCCAGAGAGTCGCCGACGAGGATGAGGTCGGCGCCGCCGGCGTCCGCGATGCGGGCCGTGCTCACATCGTAGGCGGTCAGGCAGACGATGGGCCGGACGCCTTTGAGGGCGCGGAGGGACCGGGTGGTGGACTTCACGCCTTTGGACTTACCGAGAGACCCTCCGCTTGTAAAGCGTGGGTAAAGGGTGTAAGGAGAGGGTGTGTTGCGCCGTCTCGCCAATCTGTTCCGTAAGCCCGATTACCGGGTGAACGCGTACGCGCATCGGGACCTGTCGGATGAGACCAAGTTGGCCTGGCATGCGCGGCTGAAACTGCTCCTGAGCACGCGCCGGGGCTTGGATCATTCCACTGAGACGCCAGCGGTCTGGGCGCGCTGGCGTAAGTGGATCCTGTTGCTGCTCGCCTTGGTGGTCGCTTGGATTCTCGTCGAGAGTGCGGTCGCCTGGAATTTCTTCGAAGGCTGAGCGACTTAAGCCGGACCGAAACCAAAGAGGTCGATGCCTAGCTGCTTGGCGCGGGCGATCACGGCGGGCTTATCGATGAGAATCACCGCATCGGTTTCGAGGGCCGCTTGGGCGACACCGCCTTCGGCCATGCTCTCGAGGGTCTTGAGTCCGAAGCAAGGGACGTCGAAGCGCCAATCTTGGGCATGCTTAGCGGTCTTGGTGAGCATCATCTCCTTGCCGCCCGTCTGGGCGCAGCGGCGAAGCATGTTGTCGGTGCCTTCAAAGGCTTCGACCGCGATGACGGTTCCCTTGGCTGTGACGACGGATTGTCCGACGTCGAGCCGGGCCATCTCGCGGGCCATGCGCGTACTGAAAGCCAGCTGGTCATCGCCGATACCGCAGGCCCAGCCGGTCATGCAGCCGTTCGTCGCGAGGTGGTCATCGAGGAAGATACGGGCATCAAGCATGTGCACGCCGACGTTCTCGATCTCGGTGGAGATTGCTCCGAAGATCGTCTCGGCGTTACGTTCCTTGAGAGAGGCCATCAGTGCGATGAGCTTCAGGTCTGGCACCATGCCGGTGAAGAGCTTGCGCGGGGTCACCTGACCGGCCATGACGGCACCGCGGGCACCCAGCTCGCCGAGCGCATCGAGCATCTGGCCAAGCTTGCCGACAGGGATGGCACGATGATCCGAGGCAGCAAAGGTCTCGGTTAAGGCAGGATCCGTCTCTTCCTCGAAGGAAACCAACTTCACCTGGGCGCCGCGGGCGCGGGCGCATTCGATGAGCAGGGCGGGGTAGCGTCCCTTGCCGGCGATGACGACGACGATCTGGGCGGGGTCGAAGCCCGGGGGCAGGAATCTCGAGGCTGACGCCATATCGGTAGTGTTTCGGCGGAACGCTCCGGGCTCAAGCCTGCTTTGGGTTGCCTCGGGAGGCTGGCCCGAGCGTAATACGGTATGCCTGCTGCCATCGGCATCCTAGGTGGGACCTTCGATCCTCCGCATGCGGGTCATGTGGCTGCGGCCGTGGCCGCGCATAAGCAGCTCGGTTTGGACGAAGTGAGGATTATCCCGGCCGGACAGGCGCCGTTACGTTCCGGTGCGCCGCAGGCCTCCGCGCTGGATCGCGTCGCGATGTGCCGGCTAGCATTCGCCGATTATCCTTGGGCGTTCGTGGATGAGCGTGAGATTCGTCGTGAAGGCACGAGTTGGTCTGTCGAGACTGCGCGGGACTTGGCTAAAGAGTTTCCCGATGCCATGCGGGTCTGGATCCTTGGGGCCGATCAGCTGGCCAGGCTGGACCGGTGGAAGGATGTCGCCGAACTTTGCAGTCTGGTGGAGTTTGCTGTGCTGTCACGTGATGGTATCTCGACTGTGCCCCCTCCGGCCATTGCAGCGCTCATTCGCCTGACGGTATTGAAGGCTCCCGCCGTGCAAGTGTCCTCGACCGCGCTGCGCGAAGCCCTGCGACGAGGTGATTCGGCCCGAAACGGCTTGCCCCTCGGGGTCGCCCGCCACATCGATGAGCGCTCCCTTTACCAAGCCTGACCATGTCCGCCCTTAAAAAGAAGACCAAGAAGAACTCTGCAAAGCCAGCCGCCAAGGCTCGCCCCTCCGGCAGGTCCGCCAAGCCGGCGGCCCGCTCAGTTCGTCCGGCTCGCCGCATTATCCCCGCAGTCCCTCCGCTCAAGGCCAAGAGCCGCGGTGAGAAAGCCGCCGCCAAGCCGATGGTCGTGCTCCCTAAGCTGCCGGCGCACCTCATCGCCGCAATCCACGCCCTCGACGATAAGAAGGCCGTCGAGATTCGTGTGCTGGAGATGGGCCAGATCTCTTCCATCGCCGATTTCCTCGTCATCGCCACGGGTACGTCCGAGCCGCACCTGCGCGCCTTGCGCATCGCCCTTGAGCATTCCTTGGATGAAGCTGGCGTTAGTTCCCGCTCCGAATCCCAGCGCGACAGCGGCTGGACGGTGGTCGACGCCTTCGACGTGCTGTTCCACGTCTTCCGTGAGGACATCCGCAAGAGTTACGCCCTCGAAGCCCTTTGGAAGGACGGCCTAGACATTCCGGTGTCGGCCATCCTGAAGGCCTAAGAAGAAAGTAAGCACCCGGTGGTGGTAGTGGGCAGGATCGAACTGCCGACCTAGGGCTTATGAGTCCCTCGCTCTAACCAACTGAGCTACACTACCGAAAACCGAGTTCGGTCAGTCCAGCCCAGCCCCGTTGGCTCGTCAAGCCGATTGAGGTCAGGGGCGGGGGTGGACCAGAATCCAGAAACACCATAACCACAGCACGAAACCGAGGCCGGCGAGCAAGAGGGCGAGGTTAGCCTGCGTCTGGCGGATTTCGGCAAGGCCTTCCTGGTCGAGGGTGCGACCGACTTTGCGCACGAAGGCGATCGGGAGGAAACAGCCCAGCGCGGTCGTGAAGGTCAGCAGGATGAAGAGGGAGATGGGGGGTGTGTCCGGCGAGACCAGATGCCAGGCGTACACCGTTAGTCCGAAGGTGGGTGGGAGTAAGAAAGTCGAGCCGCACCAGAGGTAACCTTCCCTGACCGAGCGTTCCAGTGATTCACCGGCAGCGTTACGATTGGCGGAGGGTGACAGCGTTTCGTTGATAGGAAGTTCCTCCCCAGTCGTCGTCGCTGTTGCGCTCGGTGTCGGTTGTGCGTTGTCGTAAGACAGGGTGGCGGGTCCGCGGGAGAGGCCGATGGCGCGGAAGTAGTCGCGCACCGTCATCCACGATTCTTCGACTTCGATGTTGTGCAGCAGGCTGATCTCGCCGGCTCGGAGCATCTCCTGGATGCGGGGGAGCGGAAAGGGGCCGGTGATGGCGCCTTTCCAGCGGAGGCGGAAGTGGGTAGGGCGGGACATCGTTCAGAGATCGCGGCCTTGGAGGATGGTTTCCCAGCCGCCGTCGGGCGGCAGGAGGGCCTTAGGTACGCCCGCTGCTTGGGCTGCTTCGGCGACGGTACCGGGGTAGCGAAGCAAGGGGCTCAACGGGGCGGCCTCGGCGATGCGCTTCACTTCGCCGTCGTCGGAGATACGGAAGAGCACCGTGGCTTTGCCGTCGTTATCGAGGCCGTAGAGGGCGCTACCTTTGATGGTTTCGCGGAGGTTAGGCAGGCCGTCGCGGCCGACCATGCCGGCGAAGATGAGCTTGCGGTTACGCAGGCCGGCGAACGTTGCGCGCCAGAAGCGTGCTTCTTCGGCGTAGCCCGCGCCGCCTTGGCTGATCAAGAAAGCACGTAGCTCGGTCTGGATATCGGTCCACTTGTCCTTAAAGAGGAAGTCGTAGGGTCTCAGCGCGTTCTGCGTGATGCGACGGAGTTTCTCGGCGTCGCGTTGCGCGGACGGTGAATAAATGAGTCCCCAAGCTTCTGGGCGGGAGGTCGCGAGCTTGTATAGTTCCTGCAGCTGGTAAGCGCGGAGTTCTGGGTAGGGGGACTCGCTCCGGCGGACACGATCCATGGTGCGGATGAGCGGCTCGAGGAGCTTGCCGGTTTTCGGGTCTTGGAAGCGGCTGACCTGGCGGATGAAGTCGAGTTCCCGAATCGTCGCAGGGAGGACGATCTCTTCGCCAGCGCGGACGCCGTTATTGAACTCGCGTCGGCTCCAGGTCGTTTCGACGACAGCGCCGTCCCGGTTGAGCTCTTTCGCTTTCTGGATGAACTCGACGCCATCCGAGATGGGCTTCTTTACCTCCGTGACTTCGCTGACGACAAAGACGGTACGGCCTGGGATGATGCCGCGGATCGAATAGAGGTTGAGCGTATAACGACGGAGGGAGTCGGCGAGCGAGGTATCCGCCAGCTGACGCAGGCCGCCTTGCTCGATTTCCGTGAGCGTCTGCGGATTGAAATTCGCGCCAAGATCGGCCGCGGCCGCCGCATCCCACATCGCGGCGACGCGCGGGGCGAGGGCTGAGCGTGGCAGGGCCTGTAGTGTCGGGGCGCGGGTGAAGACGAAGGAGGCGCGGGCACTTAGGTCTGACTTCTCGCCGGCGGTGTTTGCCGCGGTGTCAGCGAGCGCTGCGAGATAGCCGTTGAGGTCGGCCGCCTTGGTCAGCGCCCGAAGCGCACTGATCGTCTTGCGTTCGCCGGCCAGACGGAGTTCGGCGCGGTCCGCGGCCGCGAGGGCCGAATCGAGATCTTTATCGCCGGCGTCCGTCAGGGTCTTGATGAGAAGGCGTAGTCGCTCGAGGGTTTCGGCGGCGGTGGCGAGGTCGGCGACGTTCTCGGTCTCGCCCATGGCCTTATTGAGCGCGGCGAGCTGGAGGGAGATGTCATTGCGCGTCCGGTCGAGCATCTGACGGCAGGCGGAAAGTAGTGCCTCGGGCTCAGGGAAAATCGCCTTGAGTCGGGCTTGGAGTGAGGCGCCAGCGTGATTGAATTCGTCGAGGTATCTCGCCGCGCGCCGATGCGTCTCGGCGATATTACCAAGGTTGAGGCCTTGCGCGCGCCGGTCGGAAAGGGAGCGGGCCTCGAGGCGTAGGCGTTGCTCCAGCGCGACCTGCTCCGCAAGCCGCTTGCGGAGCGGGGCCGTCTGTTCCTTGCGGCTGGCCTCACCAGCGGCGGAAAGGCTGCCACGTTCGAATTCATCGAGGGCGGTAGCGGCTGCCGTGTGGTCGTAGAGTTCGACGAGACGCGCCGCTTCGGAAAACCGTTCGCGGGTCTCTTCTTCCTTCGTCCGGAGCACGTTCCAATAGACCACGCCGGCGATAAGGAGGAGTAGTCCGCCAACCCAGGAGGAGGTGAGCGTCAGGTAGCGGCGGTTGAGCCGGGCGCGGATATTCTGCCGGAGCGCCCGTCCTTCGCGCAGGATGCCATCAGGTAGTCGCTCGGCTTGCGGGGTGGCGCGTTCGAGCCAAGCGCTCAGGCGCACGATGAGAATGGCGGGGGAAGAGCTCCGGGCTGCTTCCTGCTGAAGCAAGGTCCACTCGTCGTTCAATGCCTCAAGCGCCGAGCGCTGGCTGGCTTCGGCTTCAGCGACGGAGGCGAGTTCGCCGGCCCAGGCTTCGAGCTCGGCGATCTGCGTGAGCGCTTCGGGGTCGAGGTTAAGCTGATGGTCTCGCTCCAGGGAGCGTACGCGCCCTAGGGCGGCGGCGCAGGCTTCCCAGTGCGCCCCATCGCGGGCGGAGGCCGCCTCGGCGACGAGGGTTGCGACCTGTTCCGCGGCCTTGCCGCGTAGTGATATGATGCGGCGACCGCGGGCATCTTCCCAGCGCGGCTCATCCGCGAGATCGTTCGCGCCGAATCGCTCCATGCGGTCCATGAGCTCAATTGCGTCTTCAGAGCGCTTCTCGTCGAAGAGAGCGATGACCTTGCCGAGAGATTCGCGTAGGAATTTTGCGGAGAGGCGGTTTAGTTCGGAGCTAGCGTTGGGGTCGTCCGGATTGATGCGGACAATCGAACGCAGGACCGAGAGGGCGCGGTCTTCCTCGCGGCGCCGGATTGCGTCGCGGTAGTCGCGATAGAGCGGGTGGCTCTCGCCAATCTCACGGCCGTAAAGGCTTTCGACGGCGAGGACGTGCTGGCCGTCGAGGGGGAAGCCGGCGGGCAGGCCGCGTTCGCGGCAGAGTGCGTGCCAACGGTCCGACTCGGCGAAGCTCAGCAGCGCACAGAGGCCGAGGAGGTCTGGTTCGGATTCGGCTGACTGGAAGGCGGCGTGTTCGTTCCCGTTGCGCACCAAGGTGGCGCACTGTTCAAGCCTTTCGCGGGCGCGTTGGCAGAGGGCGGCGTATTCGCCGGCCAACGAACGGGCCTCGAGGTCGGGGGTGCCGAGTTCGAGCTGTCCGCGAATGCGGGCGATAAGCCGTTCGACCTGCATGGTTTAGCGAAACTCGACGAGGCGCGGGCCGGCCGCACCGTTAGTGTCGATTGCCTGGATGGACCAAGGCGCACCAGCCTGTAGGAATTTACCTTCCTTGAAGTGGCGGCGGCGGGCGGCGATATCTTCGTACGGAGGGGTGCCCGGACCTTGCTTGTTCTCGAGTCGGATGATGTCGGTATCGAGAAGCGAACGGGTCGCGCGAATCGACGGGAGGTCGCGGTCGGGGAACTCGTGGCCTTCAGGATAAAGTCCAAAGGAGCCGTTGACCCAGATGAAGGCGTTGATCGCGCTCTCGGCCCAAGGAGCGGGGCGGATGACGCCAGTGTCGGCATCGAGCAGTAGGGCCTGCGGGCCAAGGTTCAAGGGTTGGAAGGTCTTGAGGTCGCCGATGAGGGCGAAGCATTGATGGTTACCTTTCGGTAGACGGACTTCGATGAGCCGGTTGGCGCCAGCACGGGCGCCTTCGCCGTTCGGGAAGTTGAGGGAGACGGCGTTACGGCGGCTGCTGAGGCCGATGCCAATAGCGGGAAGCTTGCCCGGTTCAGGCGTGGATTCGATCCAGGTCGCCTGCGGGGTGCGCCGGATTTCCGCGTTAAGGAAGCGGGTCTGGTCGTCGCGCTGATGGGGGGTGGTGAGGGGCAGGATGCGGATTTGGGCCTGCACCGATTCGCGCAACGTCGCGCCAGAGGCCTCGACGAACTTGGCGATGGCATCGACGGCGCCGCGTGAGAGAGGGAAGTCGGCTTGCGAGGGTGAGTTCGGCCCAAGGTCGGCCGTCATCCATTCGCCAGGGATGAGCATGACCGGTCGGACTTCGATGCTGAGGAGGCGTTGAGCCCGAGCGGGGATCTCCTGGAGGCGTTTCCACTGGTCGTCATGCGGGATCATGACCTGTTCGCCGAGCCGAATTGCTTCGCGGGTCTCCGCGAGGACATCGCGGACACTCTTCGGGTCGTTGAGTACGCCGGGTCGTTCGAGGCGGAGGAGTAACTGTTTCACCACGCTGCTGGAATAGCTACTGAGAATGCGCGGCAGGATCTGTTCGCGATAGTTCCGCGCGAAGGACGGGGATAGCGTGCTGGTCTCGGCCCAAAGTTTAGCGGCGCCCATGAAGTCGTCGGCCTCCATAAGGCTTTGGGCTTCGGTGAAGGCACGGTTGGCGCGGAGGATTTCGTCGGCCTTGGCGGTGTCGATTGTCGGGATGGCTGGCTTGACTTCGACGACGACTTTGGGCGTGGCGGCTGATTCGCCCTTACGGTTCAGGAGGAAGATGGCAGCCGCGGCGACCGCGAGGAGTAGGACGAGTCCGATGATCAGCGCCGATGAATTATTGCCCGAAGCGGAAGGTGCCGCGGTCGGGGCACGTCGTGTCGTTGGGCCGCTCGTAGGCTTGGGGCTGCTGAGGCCGGCGGCGGCCTGACGAGCTAGGTCGCCGGAAGGCGCGGGTAAGGATTTGGCGTTCGCGAAGTCGATCGTGGCCGGAGCGGAGGCGGAGCCTGCCACCCAGAGGAAGCCGTCAATCCCGGTGGTCGTGGCGTCCGTGGTGAAGGTGGCGGCCCAAGCGCTCTTACCCAAGAGGGCGGAGGCTTCGGCCAACAGGCGGAGGAGGCGGATGGTCTCCGGCGGATTGAGCAGGCCGACGGCGGCAGGTCCAGAAGCGTTGATCAGCCAGGCGGCCTTTGCGCCGGTCCCGGTGTCCTCGCGCCAAGTGATTGCAGGTGTGAGTGGAGTCTGCGTTTCCAATTGCAGCGCGCGGTCTTCGCCTTCGAGCCAAGTGGGGGCTCCGGACCATTCGTTACGCCAGCCTTTCCAGCGGCCAGCGATGGCGGCTGGCGGCGGCAGGATAGCGGCTTCCTCCAGCGTGAAGATCAGGTGGTGGGCCAGACGATTGTCCCGTTGCGTGTAGTCGAGTCCGCGGGCGACGAACCGCGATAACACGCACCAGTTACGGCCGCCGGCTTCAAGTGTACGGAAGGTGAACGTCTCGCCTTCGGGGCGTTCGTGCGGCGTGCCGACAGATTCCAGCAGCTGGGCGAGGCGATCGGGGATGGCGCGATGACGCGCGACGGTGCAGTAGCCAGAGCGGCCGGGGGTCAGGCCTTGCGGCGCCGAGGTGAAGACGAGTTGAAGGGGCATCAGAGGGCGGCGTTTTTCACGGCGGGGAACATCGCCGGGGAGGCGAGGTGCATCAGCCAATAGAGAGGTTCTTCGACGTGCGCCGGCGCGAGCCGTTGCGGGTCGGGGGCGATACGGCCCTTGTTGAGCCCGGCCGTGATCATCACCGGCGTGTGGCCGAACGAGGTCGCCGCGAAATAGCAGATCTGCTCGGCGAGGGATTCGGCCGAGGCGACGAGGCCCGGGCAGAGCGCGACGAGCACTTCGCGGACGCGATCAGAATTCCGCCGGACGGCGGCGAGGTCCAAGGCGCCGTCCTTGATGACTGGCTCAAGGGGTGAGCTGAGTAAAGATTCCCACGTGTCACACTTGCCGACGACGAAGGCCAGCGGCGTTTTAATCCGTTCGTCTTGTGCGAGTCCAAGGACGCGCTTCATGCGGGTCTCCATCTCGGACAGGATGCTGTCCTGCTGATCAATTCGGCCTTTCAGCGTGAACTGGGGGTCTTCCACGCCGATGAGCTTCGCCTTGAAGCGCACGTTGGCTGTCGGGTCGAAAAGGAAGATTAGGCCGCTCGAGGTCGCGACGTGCATCGCACCGGGCGAATCATGGATGTCGATGCCGGGCTCGAAGTGCTCGCCAGCGTTATCGTAAAGGATGACGGACGTCTCGCTGCGTTGCTGGCCCGGTCGGCTGATTGAGTAGATGAAAGGGCGGGGCAGTGAGACCATGCGGCCGAGGCGCGGGAGTTTCTCGTAGGTAGCGCCCTCGAGCGCAGTCTTACCGAGCAGTGCTTCTTCGGGCGTGGCTGCCGAGAAGAGGGTATTGCGCATCTGGTTGAGCAGCATGTTGCCGCTCGGATCGCCGTCCTTGAAGGCGAGGTGGAAGTCTTCGGGCAGGCGGTCCTGGAGTGTGCGCGTGAGGACCGCGAGGTAGTAGGATTTGCCCGCGCTCGGGGCGCCGATGAGCGAGATGATGCGGTGAGGGCGATCGAGATAGCCGGGCGGTAGTTGTCGGCGGCAGTGCGGGCAGGCGATATCCGTGCACGCCAGACCCATCGGATCCAGTGCTAGCCCTTGGTCATTGAAGCGGGTCGGCTGGAAGCGCAGCCGTGCGTCGGAGCCGAGAATCGGGTCGCCGCGCAGGTCTTCATGCACAGCGATACTGAGTGCGTCGCCGGCGTCGAAGCGGGTCCAGCAGACCGGACAAAGGTGGGCGCCTCGGTTCTGTTCGGCGGCGAGGAGGATTTTGCCCGTCGGACGTACGGAATTTTCTTCCCGCGGGACAAGGAGCGATGCGATTTGTGCGAGGCTGAAGCCTACCTCCAGTCCCTGTGGTGTACAGGCGAGGGAATCGGTCGCGCGGCCGAGCTCGCGGGCGACATCCAGCAGGCGCTGCGGAGGGTGCTCTCCCAGTTGGTCGCCGCTTACTGCGTCGAAGAGAATCCAGTTGTCTGTTCGGACGTCACGGAAGTCATCTAGTCCTGCCGGTGAGACTACCAGGAGAGCGGTGGCCAACTGGACGGTTGTGGTCTCGGTCAGGATGAGTTGCTGGCGTAGTTGGGCCCCATTGACCAAAGCGGTACCTGCCTGTGAAGGCTCGAGGGCGATGGTTTCGCCTTGGCTGACCAGTGAAAGCTTAGGATTGGCCTCATCTCCGGGCAGGGGGGAGGGAAGGCTTTCGATTATGCCTTTGGCGCCGCTTAGGCAGTCGACCCAGGAGAGGGAAGGGCTTTTCTTGCTGGAAGTGAACATCGGCTCCGAGGTGGGGTCTGAAATAGGTTGATTACCGAGGTAGGACTGTAAAGATATGAAAGCACGATTATAGGTCACCCCCTGACCTGTTTTCCTTTACCCCTTAATCTTCCCTTAATGGAGACCGAAGCCGACCAGTCCGCCTTGGACCGAGCCCGTCAGGGGGATCTTTCGGCTTATAACGAACTGGTCCTTAAGTACCAGGGGAGAATCTTTGCGAAGGTGTTTTCCTTGCTGCGTAACCGCCAGGACGCCGAAGAGATCACGCAGGATACCTTTATTCGCGCCCATCGCGTCCTGGCTTCCTTCCGGGGGACGGCAACTTTCTCGACGTGGATTCATCAAATCGGCACGAATCTGGCCCGTAACCGTTACTGGTACTGGCGTCGCCGTAAGCGCGATCAGTCGATGTCCTTGGATGCCGACCTCGGGGACGATCCCGGTGCCACCCTCCACGATATCCTTTCCGATGGCGCCCAGGGTCCGGGTCACGAGGCCCAGCATAACGAATTCGTCAACAAAGTTGCCGAATGCATGGAACAATTGAAGCCGGAACACGCTCGTATCCTGACGATGCGCAACGTCCGCAACATGTCCTATGAAGAAATCGCCGAAGACCTCGGCCTCTCCATCGGTACCGTGAAAAGCCGCATCAACCGCGCCCGCGAAGCCTTGCGCGAACTCATGGGAGAGGAGTTCCGCGGATGAGCACCTCTGAATTCGAATCCCTGGTCGCCGCTTTCCTTGAGGGCAACGCTTCGGAGGCTCAGGTCACCCGCCTGCGCTCCGCCTTGGGGCAGTCCTCTGAACTCCGCGCCCGCTTCCAGTCTCGCGTGCGTTTGCATAAGGCTCAGCTTAATTTCCTTAGCCAACGCGAAGAGCGTTCCCTAGCCGGCGTGATGACTTGGCTGCAGGCCTTCGCTCAGCGGATGGGTCGGTCTTTCGCGCATCTCTGCCTGTTGGCTTTGGTGCTCGTCGAGTTGCAGGTCACCATCCCGGCCGAATACTCTGGACTCCTTTCCTACGTAGACTCCCCGGCGGCCGAGGAACAGGTGCTGGGTGGAGCCGAGCTCCCGCTTCGCCTCCTGACTGATGCCGTGCAGGATTTTGACCTTTCACAGGCGGTGGAGGTCCCTGACCTTAGCATGCCTAACTTGGTGATGCCGGACATGGCCATGCCGAACGAGGAACCCACCTCGGTCGAGGTCTGAGGTCGAGTCCTGCCTTGCTTCCTTCGTTGCGGGGCGGTCAATTGACGCACGGATGAAGGCCGGCAACCATAGGCCCGAGGTTCGCCTCAAGGGCATTGCTGCCGCTCCTGGAGTGGCTCGTGGTCCTGCCTACCCGCTAATGAGGGGCATGGCTATTGTCTCATGCGAAAAGGTCGCCGATTCGGAGGCCGAGCTCCGCCGGCTCGAGGCTGCGTTGGCTGCGACCCGCCTCGAAATTTCGCAGTTGCGCGACGACGTCGCCCGCAAACTTAACGAATCTGAAGCCTCGATCTTCGATGCACACCTGCTCGTGCTCGAAGACGTCGCCCTCATCGACGACGTGAGCAAAGAGGTCCGACGCAGCGGTTTCAATGTCGAGTTCTGTTTCCAGGAGGTCGCCCAGCGCTACATCGAGATCTTCGAGAAGATGGACGATGACTTCCTGCGCGAGCGGGCGTCGGACATTCGTGACGTCACTGGACGAGTGCTCGACCAGTTGCTCGGCACCCAGCCCGAACGCGTCGGCCAGGCCGCGCAGGCTCACGTCGTCGCCGCGCGCGACCTGACGCCTTCCGATACCGCCGGCCTGCATGACGGCGGTGTGCTAGCCTTCGTGACGGAAGAAGGCGGCCGCACCAGTCACTCCGCCATCATGGCCCGTTCGCTCGACGTCCCGGCGGTCGTCGGCGTGAAGGGCCTGATGGAAGCCGTCCAAGAAGGCGACGTCATCCTCGTCGACGGCGAATCCGGCCTCATTATCCTTAATCCGACGGCGGAGACCATTGAGAGTTACCGCGATAAGGAGCAGGCCATTCGTACCCGCCGCGACCGCGTGCTCGCCGAGGTCGCCCTGCCTGATCTTACGACCGATGGCACCGCGTTCTGCCTGCTAGCTAATATCGGCGACCCCGCCGAGATGGAGGATGCTTTGGCCTATTGCGCACGAGGCGTGGGCCTCTACCGCACCGAGAACCTTTACCTGCGCCTCGACGGCTGGCCCGACGAACAGGTCCAGTATGAGGAATATGCTGAAGTCGTGCAGGCCGCCAAGGGCCGGCCGGTGACGTTCCGCACGCTCGACCTCGGCGGCGATAAGCGTCTCGGTGACCTCGCTGACGAAGCTAATCCATTCATGGGCTACCGGGCGGTGCGCCTTTGCTTGGAACGCCCCGACGTCTTCCGTCCCCAGTTACGCGCGCTCATTCGCGCTGCGGCCCATGGGCCGGTGCAGGTGATGTTCCCGATGATCTCAGGCGTCGAAGAGCTTCGCCGTGCCAAGGAGATCTTCCGCGACGTCGAAGCGGAGCTTGCGCGCGAAGGCGTGCGCGCCGCCGCGCCAATCCGGCTCGGTGCGATGATTGAAATCCCTTCCGCTGGTGCGGTGGCCAACGAGCTCGCCGCCGAAGCTGACTTCTTCAGCGTCGGTACCAACGACCTCGTCCAGTACCTGCTGGCCGTTGACCGCGGCAATCAGCGCGTCGCCTCCCTTTACGATCCGTGCCATCCGGCCGTGGTGCGTACTCTTATGATCATCTTCGCCGCAGCCCAGAAGCGCGGTATTCCTGCGGCCGTGTGCGGTGAACTCGGCGGCGACCCGCTGTGGGCGCCCTTGCTCATCGGTCTCGGCGTGCACGAGCTGAGCATGAGCCCGGCCGCGTTGCCGGAGGTCCGCTTCGTGCTCCGCCATTCCGCCGCTGGTGAGCTCCGCGAACTCGCCGCGAAGGTCGTCGCCTGCGCCGATGCCGGCAAGACCCGTGGGCTACTCCAGGATTTCGCCTCTGCCAAACTCAAGTTACGCTGATGTCCGCCAAGATTCCCGCCGCGAACCCGCATGTCGCGGCCATGTCGCCTTACGTCCCTGGAGAACAGCCTCAGGGTGGGGGATGGGTGAAACTCAATACCAACGAGAACCCCTATCCGCCTAGCCTGCGCTCGCTCGAGGCTATCCGCGTCGCCTTGGTGAACGACGGTGCTGCACTGCGCCTCTACCCGTCACCTGATTCCGCCCCTTTGCGTGAGGCCGTCGCCCGCTTCCATGGTTTCGACGCCGCCCGCGTCGTCGCCGGCAACGGTTCGGATGACATCCTTAACCTGATCATCCGCGCTTATGCCGGCCCGGGCCGTCCGATCGGTATGCTCAACCCGAGCTACTCGCTCTATCCTGTCCTCGCCGCCGCCCAGGCCGCCGACGTCGTCAAAGTTGAGATCACGGAATCGCTCGGCGTCGACATCGACGCGGTGGCGAAGTGCGGCGCCGCCGTCTTTTTCCTGACGAATCCGAACGCCCCCCTCGGCGTCGCCTTTACTCCAGACGTTGTACGCGCCGTCGCCAAGGCCTTTCCAGGTATGCTGGTCGTCGACGAGGCTTACGCTTCGTTCGCCGACGCCGATTGCGTCGCGCTCGCCCGTGAGCTGCCTAATGTCATTGTCACGCGCACGATGTCTAAGTCACATGCCCTCGCCGGACTTCGCGTCGGCTATGCACTCTGTCCCGCGGGTGTCGCCGAGGTCCTGCATCGTGTCCGCGATAGCTATAACGTCGACCGCCTCGCGCAGGTCGCGGCCGCCGCCGCGCTCGATGACCGCGAATGGCTCGACGTCACCGTCGCCCAGGTGCGTACCACGCGCGACCGGCTGGCCGCCGCTCTCCGCAAACTTGGCTGGCAGGTGAATCCCGCCGCTGGCAACTTCGTGCTCGCCGCGCCGGTATCGTCGACGCGCGCCGCCTCCCCCGAGACATCTGCGCATTGCTTCGAGTTTCTTCGTGCCCGCAAGATCCTCGTCCGCCGTTTCCCGAACCATCGCCTCACCGAGAAGTCTTTGCGTATCTCTGTGGGTACGGAGCAGGAAACCGATGCGTTCCTGCAGGCCGTGGCGGCTTGGATGGAAGGGTGAGGTTGACAATCCTGCCTTCCGCGGGGATTTCTTGGGTATGAGCGCAGTCGTTCGCAAAGCCAGCATCCGACGGGATACCGCCGAGACCAAGATTGCCCTTGAGGTGAACTTGGACGGTACCGGCACCTCTGAAATCGCCACGGGTGTGGCCTTCTTCGACCACATGCTGACGCTGCTCTCTCGCCACTCCCTGGTCGACCTCAAGGTCAAGGCCACTGGCGATACCGACGTAGACTACCACCACACCGTGGAAGACGTCGGCATCGTGCTTGGTCAGGCCATCAAGGAAGCGCTCGGCGATAAGGCCGGTATCCGCCGCTACGGTTTCTTCATCCTGCCCATGGACGAGACCCTGGCCCGCTGCGCCGTCGATCTTAGCAACCGTCCGCTGATGGTCTACCAGGTCGAGATCACCAACTACATGGTGAAGGACTTCAATATCGCGCTCGTCCGCGAGTTCTTCCAAGGCCTCGCCAATTCGCTCGGTTGCAACTTGCACCTGAAGCTCGAATACGGCGACGAGCCGCACCACATTGCCGAGGCTCTCTTCAAGGCCTTCGCCCGCGCGCTGCGCGAGGCGGTGGAAGTCGATCCTCGTCAGGGCGGTCGCGTGCCGAGCACCAAGGGTACGCTGGCCTGACCGTGGAAGCCTCTGGGTCAGTGCGCCGCCCGCGGGTGGCCGTCATCGATTACGGGATGGGCAACCTCCGCAGTGTCAGTCGTGCCATGGTCGCCGCCGGAGCGGATGCCTTCCTCGCCGCCACGCCGGCCGAGGCTGAGAAGGCCGAGTTGGTCGTGTTTCCAGGGCAGGGTGCCATGGCCGACTGTATGGATTGCATCCGTCGCACCGACTTCGAGTCCTTCCTGAAGCAGTGGATTAACGCGGACCGGCCCTTCCTCGGCGTCTGCATGGGCCTCCAGGTCCTCTTTGAGCGATCCGAGGAGGCGGACCGTCCCGGTCTAGCTATCTTCCCGGGTGTCGTCCGTCGCTTCCCGTCCCAGCCTGGGCTCCGGATTCCCCACATGGGCTGGAATGAGGCCATCTTCAAGCCGGGTGCCCCCCTGACGGCAGGCCTGCGGGCCGAAGGGGAGCCGTTCTATTTCGTGCATAGCTACCGCGTGGTCGAGACCGACCCCTCCCTGGTCTGGTGCGAGACCGACTATGCGGGCCGGTTCGTGAGCGGTGTCCGGCGGGGGAGGGTCTTCGCGACCCAGTTCCACCCGGAGAAAAGTCAGGCCAAAGGCTTGCAACTCTACCGCAATTTCCTGACTTTGTCCGCCCGCTGAGGCGTGTTTTCGACTCTGGCGGCAATACCCCCGCCATGAGCTCTCATAACGCCACTCTCAACCTGGACGGCAAAGACATCGTCCTCCCCATCGTCGTCGGTACCGAAGGCGAACGCGGGGTCGACGTCCGCAAGCTGCGCGACGAGACTGGCTATATCACTTTCGACGACGGCTACGCCAACACGGGCGCCTGCGAGTCCAAGGTCACCTTCATTGACGGCGAGAAGGGCATACTGCGCTATCGCGGCTATGGCATCGAAGAGCTCGCCGAGAAATCTAACTTCATCGAGACCGCCTTCCTGCTCGTCTACGGCGAACTGCCCACGACTGCCCAGCTGACCGCCTTCAAGGCCCGCATCCTCGACAACTCTCAAATCCACGAAGGCCTGCGCATCGCGCTCAGCGGCTTCCCCGGCAACGCCCATCCGATGGCCGTACTGTCCGCCACGCTGAACACCCTTGGTTGCTACTACTCTGAGCTCGGCACCAACGAGCGTACGCATGACTTGGCCAAGTTTGACGAAACGGCCGCCGTCCTGATCTCCAAGGTCCGCACCCTCGCCGCGCTCGCCCACCGCTCCAAGGAAGGCGAGCCGCCCGTGTATCCTAAGCCGGGTCTGGATTACTGCTCGAACTTCCTGCACTTGCTCTTCTCGCAGCCTAACGCCGATTACGCCGTCCATCCGGAAATCGCCCGTGCGCTCGACCTGATCCTCCTTCTGCACGCCGACCACGAGCAGAACTGCTCTACGTCCACCGTACGCATGGTCGCCTCCGGTGGCGCCAACCTCTTCCCGTCCGTCTCCGCCGGCGTCTGCGCCCTCTGGGGTCCCCTGCATGGCGGCGCCAACCAGGCCGTCATCGAGATGCTCGAGGAGATTCACGCCTCTGGCGACGACGGCTCGCGCTTCATCGCTGACGCCAAGGATAAGACCAAGAGCGTCCGCCTGATGGGCTTCGGTCACCGCGTGTACAAGAACTACGACCCTCGCGCTAAGATCATCAAGACCCAGTGCGACAAGGTCCTTAAAGTCCTCGGCATCAACGACCCGCTCCTGGCCATCGCCATGCGCCTCGAGGAAGCCGCGCTCAACGACCCATACTTCAAGCAGCGCAACCTCTACCCGAACGTCGACTTCTATTCGGGCATCATCCTTAAGGCCATCGGCATCCCGACGGAGATGTTCACCGTCATCTTCGCCATCGGTCGTATGCCCGGCTGGATCTCCCACTGGAAGGAAATCGCGGAGACCCCGAAGCAGAAGATTCATCGCCCGCGCCAGATCTACGTCGGCAACACCGAGCGCAAGTATTCGCCGATCGCACAGCGCAGCTGAGCGTTCTGACGAGTCCGCAAAGGGGGAGGGCCGAACGTTTCCGTTCGGCCCTCCGTCTTTTGAGTCATACACTATAAGCCGGATTCTGTCCTTGGGTGGCTCTCGCCGATCCCCTGCGCGTTCATTTCTCTGACCTTGCGGACCCGCCTTGCGGCGGTGCGACAACCCGGGACCTTGGTGGGCGACCTCGAACGGTCCCTGTTCGTCTTGCACCGGATTGGGTTTACCTTGCCTCGTTGGTTACCCTTCGAGCGGTGGGCTCTTACCCCACCTTTTCACCCTTACCTCGTTCCTTGCGGAGGAGGCGGTATCTTCTCTGTGGCACTTTCCGTCACGCCTTGCGACGTGCCCCGACTTGCGGCGGGAATCCTGCCCTGTGGTGTCCGGACTTTCCTCACGGATTGCTCCGCGCGAACGCACATGTATGACTGTCCAAGCAAGCTAGCGTCCGGCGGGCCTGCAGGGAAGGGCAAAACGAGAGACTTAGGCCTTGGAAACTCAATCCGGCAGGTTTGATTAGGAGTACCCCATGCGAATCCTCCTCCTCGCCCTGTTTTCCCTCATGACCGCCCGTGCCGCTGAACCCATCAAAGTCGCCTGCGTCGGCGACAGCATCACCCAAGGTGCCGGCGCCAAGTCGGGGCAGTCTTACCCGGCCCAGCTGCAGGCTTTGCTCGGCGATGGCTATAAGGTCGGCAATTTCGGCGTTAGCGGCCGCACGCTCCTGAAGAAGGGCGACTTCCCTTACTGGAAGGAAAAGAAGTATCAGGACGCCCTCGCGATGGAGCCGGCGATCGTGGTCATCATGCTCGGCACGAATGACACTAAGCCGCAGAACTGGAAGTTCGAGGCTGAGTTCGCAGACGATTACCGTGAGCTCGTGAAGTCTTTCCAATCCCTTAAGTCCAAGCCGAAGGTCTTCGTCTGCCGTCCAGTACCGGTCCCAGGTACGGGCAACTACGGCATCAACGAAGAGAATATCCAGAAGGAGATCCCGCGCGTCGATGCTCTTGCTAAGGAACTTAGCTGCGGCGTGATCGACATGCACGCGGCGCTGGAGAAAACCCCAGAGTTGCTACCCGACCGCGTGCACCCGAACACCGCGGGCGCCGGCGAGATGGCTAAGGCGGCGGCGAAAGCGATTGCGGGCAAGTAAGCCTCAGCGTCGAGCGGATGGGTGGCTGATGATGCGCCCGAGCACATCCTGGGCGGCCGCGCGCAGTTGCTGCCAGCGTAAGGATGGGTGCGAGGGCCCGTGTGCGATGAGCTGCAGGGTGCTACGCCATTCGAGGACGGCGCGTTCGAGGTCGCCTTGGCCAGGCCCGTGGCCTTCGGCGTTGACCGGCGGAATCTTGCCATGGAGGGCGAAGCCTTTGAGCGCTTCGGCACAGCCCTCGCCGAAGCCGGCGGGCAGACCTTCGCGCAGATACCCTTCGGCGGTCAGCGACTTATAGGCCAGACGGCAGCAGGCGCCAAGGCGGCTGGAGTTTCGGCCAGCCGAGGCGACCCGTTCGCCGGCGCGCAGTTCGGCGAGGTCCCAGGCGATGGCGTGGGCGTCGTAGGACGGGTCTTCAAGTGCGGAGGCCACGGCGAGCCCTTCGCCGTGCTGGAAGAGCGAAGCGATGGCGCCGCGTTCGGTAGGTCGTCCGGCGGAGTCAATCAAGCTGAGCTTCTTCCAGAGACGAGCGGCACGAGCCGTGTGGAGAGTGCCTCCTCCGAGGACTTCGCGTAGGTTGATGTCCTGCTTCTCGACTTCTCGGCGGGGTGGATTGATGAGCGGATGGTTATCCGCGTCGGGCCAGACGCGGACGTTAGCGCGGGAGTAGTCGAGCTTCACTTGGACGCTATCTCTTCCGAGGAAGAGGCCGCCATGGGCGAGGCCGCCTTGGGTGAGCTTGGGGAGTAGCGGCAGGATCTCCTTCTCGAGCAGTTCGAGTTTCCAGGTGCGCGGCCTGACCTGTCCGCCTTCGAGTCGACGAAGAGCCTTGAGCAACCATTCGGCCGGCGTGAGGTGCGAGGCGCCGGCTTCCTTGGGGAAATGCGCGAGCGTAATCGTGCGTCCGTAGCGCAGGCCTTCGCTCGTCTCGAGTTTGCAAGGCGTGCCGTAGGGCAGGGCGCGGAGGGAGTCAGGCTTACTCAACGCCGGATGCCAGGTGTCCTTGACGAAGATGAGCGCCTGCGAGAGCGGGACGAGGTGTGTCGGCCGTTCGCGTTGCCAGGTGCCGTTACGTCCGCAGATTTCGGTGATATGACGCGTCGCTCCGGCCGGCGCGACGGGCAGGTCGCTGGGCAGGTCTTCGTCCAGGCGGTCGAGGGCGAGGTCGATCGGCTCACGGGTGAATAGAGCCTTGGCCAGTTTGGCGGCAACGGCCTTCGGCTCTTCAGATCGACGCATCAGCGAGAGGAAGGCCGGCCAGTCGAGGGCGTCGCTGCGTTTGAGCTGGAGAGGTTTCGCTTCACCAAGGCGGGGGCTATCGCCGGTCCAGAGCGCGAAGCCGCGGTCGTCGAGCCCGCGTCGCCCGGCGCGTCCGAACATCTGGAGGAGCTCGTCGGGACGGACTTCGCGTTCGGCGTGCTCGGCGGCGTAACGACGGTCGGTGACGAGCACTGAGCGGAGCGAGAAGTTGATGCCCGAGGCGAGGCCGGTGGTCGCAACGACCACGCTCAACTTGCCGGCCTTGGCCCAAGGCTCGATGAGTTCGGTGCGTTGGTCGAAGGTCAGGCCGCTATGATGGAGCCCGACCCCTTGGCGCAGCAGGCGATTAAGATCGTCACCAGCCATGGTGCGCTGGCTGGGTGAGAGTTGCGGGCCATTGCCGAGGGGTAGGCCCGCGGCGATGTCCCGCGCAATATGCTCGGCCGCTCGGCGTCGGGGGGCAAAGACCAGGATCGGGCCTAGGTCAGCGAGGACGGCGCGGATGACCGCCCGGGCGATGTGGCCCTTGATGCCGGTCGGTTCGTGGGCCTCTAGAGCGTCCAGGGAGACCTCCTCGAGGGGGATGGGGCGGGTATGTTCCTCGATGAGGGTTACCTTGCGGCCGAGGCTGCGGAGCCATTCCGCGACCGCCTTGGGGTTGGAGACGCTGCCGCTGAGCAAGAGGAGCTGGGTGGCGGGTGGGGCGATGGCCAGGACGGTCTCATAAGCGGCGCCGCGGCGGGTATCGGCCAGCATCTGGTATTCGTCCACCACAAGCAGGTCGGGGTGACGTCCTTCGAGGAAGCGGTGGCGCTGCGTCTCCAAGGTGGCCACCACCACTGGGGCCCCGAGGTTGTCGCTGACGTCCCCGGTCGCGATGCCGACATCCCACCCCAAGGCCAGCCATTCGGCTCTCTTGTCATTGGCCAAGGCACGGGTGGGGACGGTGTAGACCGCTTGGCCGCGATGCCCCCCCTTAATGAGGAGTTCGAAGACGTGGGTCTTGCCGGCGCCGGTGGGGGCTTGAATGACGACGTCCTCGCCTTGGCGCAGGGCACGGAGGGCGTCCTGCTGCCAGAGGTCGGGGAGGATGATCCGTGAGTCCGACATGACGACTTTCCATCAAAGCGTCGATGGCCTTAGACGCAAGCCGAGGGGGTTTGCGGTTGCGAGATTTCCTGTGCCCGTGCTACGACACTCGTCGCATGGCTATCAGCACCGATCTCGCCCGCGGGCTTAAGAAAGTCGACAAGGACCTCGACTTCATGATGACGTGTTTCGTCGAGGTACTCGAGCAGCTCGACCACAAGGATCTCGCCGGTACCTTGCCGTGGATGGGCAAGCGCAAGTTGCGCGGCGTACAGATCTTTTCCTACCGCGGCGTGCAGGCGTATTCAATCGCCTTCCAGCTCCTGAACATGGTCGAGGAAAATGCCTCCGCGCAGTCCAAGCGTCTCCGCGAAGATAAGCATGGCCTCGCCTCCGATCCGGGTTCGTGGGGTCGTGCGCTCCGCGCCCTGAGTGAGGCTGGCCTTACCGACAAACAGATTGCCAAGCGCCTCAACCGTATGCGCGTCGAGCCGGTGCTGACCGCGCACCCAACCGAAGCCAAGCGCGCCACGGTCCTTGAGATCCACCGCGAGATTTACAAGCTACTCGTTCGTCGCGAGAATAACATGTGGACCGTCGCCGAGCAGCGCGCGATCCGCGAAGAGATCAAGGTCGCGCTCGAGCGTCTCTGGCGTACTGGAGAGATCTACCACCAGAAGCCCGACGTGGCTTCGGAGCTCCGGAATATCAATTACTTCCTCTCTAAGGTGTTCCCGGACGCAGTGGTCAGCATGGACCTGCGCTTGCGCCAGGCCTGGGAAGAAGCTGGCTTCGACCCCGCCCGCGTCGAACACCCGGATTCATTGCCCCAGATTGCTCTCGGCACTTGGGTCGGCGGCGACCGTGACGGCCACCCGCTGGTCACGGCCGATGTCACTGCCCGTGCGCTGAATCTCTTCCGCTCCACGGCGGTCGCAATCT